>Ga0100387_10003460_pt1 | contig 13163 bp, 12 predicted proteins | sample CryGeymeta201511_FD_81547 | JGI IMG/M metagenome (GOLD analysis project Ga0100387, IMG submission 81547) | Groundwater microbial communities from Crystal Geyser aquifers in Utah, USA - Crystal Geyser metaG 2015-11 | ecosystem: Environmental > Aquatic > Deep subsurface > Groundwater | place... | reverse complement strand
GTCGCCATGAGCATCACCCCGGCGAAAGCCTTAGTCCAGAACTAGCTGATATCCCTTGATTCAGGCTCCAGGATCGTGCTCCGGGACAAGCTTCGCAGGAATGAGGAAAATAGGATATTTTTGAAATTTTACGAGACCATCAAGCAGGCTCAAAAAAATCGAAAGAATCTACGGAAAGACCGGCGGTCTGAAGGCCGCCCACCTTGCAAACCTGCAAAGGCTTTATCGCCGGCGCATTCCTGAAAAAGAGATCGTCTCAGGCGAGGCCGCCCGCCTCATGACCTCACTTTCTTTTGCAATCGGAAGACAGGTAGGAATCCTTGTCAGCCGCAAAGGTAGTGTTGCCTTTGTGGTTGTGGGAGACAGCCAGAGGATATGGATTCCGGACCTGAGCAATTTCAGGACGGGAGGCAACAGACTAAGGGGTCTGAGACTTATTCATACGCATCTGAAGGATGAGGCCATGTCGAATGAAGACATAAATGATCTTATGCTCCTAGGTCTCGATCTCGTTGCCATGGTTCAGGTTGTGGGTGAGGGGCTCCCGGGAGCGATATCTTACGCCCATATAGTGCCGAAAGAGGGCGAACAAGGCTGGACCATAAGCACGGTAAATGACATCGGACGTCTGAATGTTGATTTTAAGGGACTTATCGAGGCACTTGAAGAGGAGATGTCCGGTTCAAGAAGAGCCCATGATGTCTCGGGCCGGGAACGGGCACTCCTGGTGGGGGTCAACACAGGGCCAAGATGGCGTGCTGAAGAAGCAATGGATGAGCTTGAAGAGCTTGCCCTGTCAGATGGCGTCCAGGTGGCCGGAAAAGTCATTCAGCAGGTAAAAGCTATTGATGCGAGGTTTTTCATCGGCCGGGGGAAACTTGGAGAGCTGGCATCTCGCTGCGTCAGTTCGGCTTGCACCATGATCATATTCAATAATGAGCTTTCTCCCACGCAGGTTAGAAACCTCTCGAATTTCACCGAACTTAAAATAATAGACAGGAGCCAGTTAATTCTCGATATATTCGCCACCAGGGCAGTCACGAGGGAGGGTAAGATACAGGTTGAGCTGGCCCAGCTCAAATATACGCTTCCCCGTCTTGCTGAAAAAAACACAGCCATGTCCCGGCTGACCGGCGGAATCGGCGGAACTGGCCCCGGCGAGACCAAGCTTGAGATGAACAAAAGGAGGGTAAGACAGAGAATAGCAAAACTCAACTCCGAACTGAAGGAAATAAGGCGCCAGAGAGTGGACAGGCGCAGGCTGCGGGATCAGAAGTCAATGCCCGTAATTTCTATCGTGGGTTACACTAATGCCGGGAAATCAACCCTTCTTAATGCCCTGACAAGGAGCCGTGTGGGCACCGGCAGCCGTCTTTTTGAAACCCTTGACCCTACCAGCAGACGTTTGAGATTTCCCAGTGAAAGGGAGGCCGTGATCACGGACACTGTGGGCTTCATAAGGGACCTGCCCGAGAGTCTCATGGAGGCATTTTCTGCCACTCTCGAAGAGCTTGACGAGGCGGATCTCCTCCTGCATGTAATTGACGTTGCGAGCCCCAGACTCGAGGAAAGAATAAAGACTGTGAACACGGTGCTGGAAAGGCTCGGGCTCCAGGATAAACCTTTGCTTCTTGTGCTAAACAAGGCGGATCTTTTGTCTTCCGAGCAGGCCGGGGATTTGTCTCAAAGGCTGCAAGGGTTGGCAGTGTCGGCAGTAAATCCTGACAGTCTGCCACCCCTGATTGAAAAGATAAGTGAGATTATATGGTTGCACTTTTCCATCCGCCGGTTTTAAAAACCGATCCGTCTCTTGCTACGATAAGACCATCATAGGCCGGAAGCTTGTTAAGAAAATTCCTTCCCTCTTCCGGTCCCATCACAAATACCCCCGTTGCCAAAGCGTCCGCTTCCATAACTGTAAGAGCGGTAACCGAGACGCTCGATGCCTTGACAGGAGAATGTCCGGTGGCTGGATTTACGATATGATGAAATAGCTTTTCCTTATCGAAATAGACTTCATAATTACCCGACGTTGCGATAGAGCCTCCGCTCATCTTGATTGTGTCGGGATAATTGTCTTTCTTTTCGGGGTCCTGAATGGCAATGGTCCAGGGTTCTTTTCCGTTTTTCATGCCTTCCGCCCTGATGTCTCCTCCGGCGTTTATAAGATGATTGGCCACTCCGTGCGCTGAGATGACTTCAGATGCTCTGTCAACAATATATCCTTTTGCTATGCCGTCCAGGGTGATACCCATGCCCGGCCTTCTGAAGGCAACGGTTCCGCCTTTTACATCAATCATGTCAGATCCTACGAGCGCTAAAGCTTTCTTCAAATCTCCTTCGGGGGGTTCTCTGAATTCACCTTTTTCAGCGCAGGCCTTGAAGATATCAACAACCGGCTTTACCGTGATATCAAAGTATCCGCCTGTCAGGTGATGTATCTCCTTTGCCTTGACTATTACCCCTCCGAGTTCCGGCGGTACGTCTTTCAGGACGCCCTCCTTATTGAGATGGGCGACTGCTGCCGCCTCGTCGAACCGGTTCATCATGCGGGTAAGCCGTTCGATTTCCTCGTAGGCCTTGCCGACTGCTTCTTCGGCCCTGTCTCTGGACGGGTCCATTACGGTAATGGTAATGTATGTTCCCATAGAGAGCCTTGTGCGGCTTACCTTATACAGACTTCTGTTAAAAAGAACAGATTCAGCCCACGCGGGTACTACGGTAAGGGACGAGAACCCCACACCCAGGAAGCCTGAGAGCTTAAGAAAATCCCTTCTGTTCATAACCCCCTGGGGGGATTGACCTTTAAGATTCATGATGATCCTCCGTTTCTGATTCCAGGCTGGAAATATAAGCACCTCTTACGGGACCTTACCAGCGTGTTAAAGAATTGCTATGCCGCGACCGCTCTTAGCGTTTCGGCTTCTGACTTCGATGTCCTATAATACCGGAAGATATGCCTGGGACACTTCTCCACGCATATCTCCTTGCAATCCGGTCCGAACTCCATGCATTTTTTATGATCAATTTTCACAATATCGCCTTCAAAGGAAACCGCCTTGGCAGGGCATACCTTTACGCAGAGTTTACAGGAAATACAGCCCACCTCGCAGACCTGTTTTACGGCAGGACCTGTATCCTTGCTACTGCAGGGCACCCATACCCTTGCAGCCTTGGGTATAAGCTCTATAATCTTTTTTGGGCATGCCTTCACGCATGTGCCGCATCCTACACAAGTATCTGGATCCACTGATGGAAAGCCTTCCTTCATGGTTATGGCATCAAAGGGGCAAGACTCGGCACAATCTCCGAAGCCCACGCACGCGTACTGACAGGCAAAGGGCCCTCCAAAGGCCAGATTTGCCCCTGCACAAGAAGGATGCCCCGTATATTTATGCCTCTTTCCTACCTTTCCCTCAATTCTGGAGCAGCGCACAGAGGCTATTATATCCTGCACCCCGGTAACCTTCTTCCCGGTAATCTCGGCTACCATCTCGGCTACTTCAGCCTTCCCCGGGAAACACAGATTAGGAGGCACATTCGGGTCATGCACTACTGCTTCAGCATAGGCCTCGCACCCCGCGAATCCACATCCTCCGCACTGGGCTCCTGCCAGTACCTCAAGAACTTCTTCTACCTTGGGATCGCCTTCTACAGCAAATTTGTGGGCAGCCATAGCGAGTCCTACACCGAAGAAAAGGCCGATGCATCCAAGAACCGCAAGCCCACCCAAAGCCAGTTTCAGTAAGACAGGATCCATTTTACTCCTATTAGATCAGAAAAGGGACATGCCTGAAAAGCCCAGGAACGAGAGGGCGAAAAGCCCACCCAGTATAAAGGCAATCGGCAGCCCTCTGAATGTCGGCGGCACATCTGCCAGTTCGAGCCTTTCTCTGACCGATGACATCAAAAACAGTGCTATCAGAAAGCCAAGGCCGGCTCCTAATGCCAGCATAAGGCTTTCAACCGCATTATATTCGTTGTCAGCCAGGATCAGAGGCACGGCAATTATTATACAATTGGCTATTACCAATACAAGATAAACCCCGAAAGACTTAAAAAGAACGGGATTCACCTTCCTGAGTATGGTGTCCACGGCCTGAACCGAAAGGGATACGAGCCCTATAAAGACCACAATCTGGAGAAAGTCCAGCCTGAAGGGTTTAAGCACAAACTGGTAAAGGAACCACGACATCATGGCGCTCACAACTATTACGATAGTGAATGTGATGCCCATTCCTATGGCAGTAGGTTTCTTCTTTGATGTTCCGAAAAAGACACATAACCCCAGATACTTGGTGAAAACAAAGTTGTTGATTATCATGGCCCCGATAAGTATGGAGAGCAGATAGCCGAAATAAAACTTCTTTACATTCACCAGTGCCGAGCCCAGGTCACGACCCTCGGATATTATTCCTTTCATAAAAAGGCTATGGGTGGAGGTCTGGTTCAGCTTTTCATCAAGCGTTATTGTTAGTGTCATCCTGTCCGGGCTCAGGGAGATATTGGAAACAGGCAGATAGATGTCCGGATCGGTTTTTTCATTCACCCGGAAATTGGCAATGTTTGTTGCCCACTTCTCGTCAACGGGACCGGCAAAGGTTATGACAATGCTGTTGGGTCCCTTGAAGGAGGTAGATTTGATGAAATGATGTTCACTGCCGCAGCCAAGGAGCAAAGGCAAAAGGAAGACGGCTGCCAGAGTAAACACTATATATCTGCGCAAGGTAGCGTTCATAATGCCTTCCTTCTACGGTTATAGACTATCTCCATGTAATTGAAGACGGCCATCATGAGCCCTACACAGAAAAAACCGGCAGCCGGCAGGACAAAGAAAAGAAGTGGTCTGAAACCCAGGACGTCATAGCCCAGTATGGTTCCCATCCCCAGAAGTTCTCTTACGAGGCCGAGGGCGACCATACCGAAGGTGAATCCAAGGCCCATGCCCACGCCATCCCAGAAGGAAGGCCCGACTGGGTTCTTGCACGCGAATGTCTCAAGGCGCATCGTGATTATAGCAAATGCAACTATCAGCTTAACAAAGATCCCCATCTCCTTGTAGGCGGCAGGAACGAAGGCGGCCAGCATCAGGTCTATGACCGTAACCCATGTGGCAATAGTCAGGGTATAGGTAGGAATCCTAATCCTGGGATGGATGTAATTCTTTATTGCCGAAATAGTGCAACTAGAAAATACCTGCACAAAAAGCACCGCCACGCCGAGAAGGATTCCGTTCATGACGGATGTACTTATGCCTACTGCGGGGCACATGGACAGGGCAAGGCGGAAAATGGGATTTTCCTTGAGTATTCCGTTAAAGAAAAGCTGAGAGTTGGTCTTTTTTCTTGCCTTCAACTTGGTGCTCCTTATCCTTTACCTCTTTCGCTAAAAAGCAACCGCTATTTGCTGAGCGGCGATAACCTTTTCGAGGGCCTTCAACCTGTAAGAGAACTTCTTAGCCGCGTTTATGACTCCGTCTGTGACAGCCCTGCTGGAGATGGTCGCTCCGGTAATTGCGAATATGTCCTTTCCTTGATACTTCTGCCTCAGGGCATCAACTTCCTCTCTGGAAACGGCCCCTTTCCCCAGGGCCTTTCCCTCAAGTGCCAGCTTGTATTCGTCAGGCAGAGGTTCTTTTACTACCTTGAGTTCTTTGAGCCTGTCAAAGGCTTTGCCCTTGAACTGATTCTTGAAATAGGGCTGGGCGATTTCCGCCCCCAGCCCGGGATCTTCTTCATGTTCCATTATCTCAAGCCCTATCACGGAGAATCTCGCGTCGAGGGCAAGCATCACCTTGACAAAGGTCTTAAAACCCGGGAACTCACTCGGAAGAAGATAGGCTATACGGTCTTTGCCCTTGAGAGCTACGATAGAGGAATCGGCAAACGAAAAGATGGTTGAGCGCTTTAATGCAGACTTAAGTGCGGTTTCGCGTTCAGGCCCTTCAGAGGCAGCATCAGGCTCAATCTTAAGGGGAAGCTTCTCGACAAAATCTCCGTCGGGGGTTACAATCATAAATTCAAAAGTCTCGCGGCCGTTTTCAAAAACAGGGAGCATGTAGCCAAGCCTGATATTACCGTTCTCATTCAGGATATATCTGTAAATAGTTGCAAACCTGAGTTCTGATGGAGGAGGGTTTGCCTTCCCGTATCCCAGGAGACCGAGCATGGTCTCCTGAACCTTGACATGCTCATTATGTTTCTTTGCCCTATCGGTGATAGCGAATACGGAGCCCATGACTACTGCCGCGACCAGGCAGGAGATGGTAAGGCCGATTATTATCCTCAATATCTCTTTCATTTCATGGCACCTTTCGGCGGGGCAAAGCGCTTTGGTCTGAACCATGTCTCGAGCGCGGGTGCAAGCGGGTTCATGAGAAGGATGGCGTAGCAGATACCCTCGGGGTATCCTCCCTTAAGCCTTATGAGAACCGTAAGAACCCCTATGCCGGCACCGAATATGAGCTTGGCTGAAGGTTGAGTAGGAGATGTTACATAATCGGTGGCCATATATATCGCCCCAAGGATAAGGCCTCCAGAGATCACAGAAAGTATCGGATCTCCTGTAAAATACCTCTCTCCGCCGAATACCCAGGTAAGAAACCCCGCCGTAACTATTATTGATACAGGGACATGCCAGGTTATATATCCTTTGTAAAGGAGATACAGGCCGCCTAGAATCAGAAATAAGGCGGATGTCTCTCCTATGGATCCCGGCTGCCATCCGAGGAAGAAGTCTCCGTACATCTTTAGAGTTGAACCGAAGCGTTCTGTGAGTCCTGCCATGCCGTAATGCTTCAGCACATATAGAGGAGTAGCCGTTGAAACAGCGTCAACACCTGAGCCCACGTACTTAAATATGGACAGGTCTCTTATCGGAATAAGCCACGCCGATGTCATGGCCACCGGGAAGGTCGCAACCAGAAAGGCCCGCCCTATCAAGGCAGGGTTGAATATATTGAATCCTATCCCGCCTAGAAGATGCTTTGCCACATATATGGACATCACTGCACCCAGTATAGGCATCCAGAAGGGCACGCCCGGAGGGACGATATAGGCGAGAAGAAGCCCCGTTACCACTGCGCTTCCGTCCCTGATGGTTACCGGCCTGTGGAGCAGCTTCTGGCTGACGGCCTCGGCTGCGACGCAGCTTGCCACACTAACGAAGGTAATAAGGAGGGTCTGGATTCCGAAAATGAACACGGAGAGGATCAATGGCGGCATGAGGGATGCCGATACCGTCCACATAATCCTTTCTACAGAAACGCCTCTCCTTATATGTGGCGAAACCGATACATTCCAGATTGCTTGGCGTGTTTCGCTGTTCACCTCTCCGCCTAAGGGTTCTCTTTCGATGACTTTACTCCTCTATAAAAAAATTATTTCTTAGCTTTCATTTTAGCAAGTCTTATAAACTGCACGAGGGGTCTCCTGGCAGGACATACAAAGGCGCAACATCCGCACTCAAAACACTCGAAAAGACCGAATTGAGAAGTATCCTCAGCCCGCCCGGCCTCTACATAGACCCCTATTTCATTGGGTGAAAGGCCCATGGGGCATGCATCAAGGCACCATCCGCACCTTATGCAGTGGCCGTGAGGCGATAGATCAATCTCATCTTCGGTCAGAAACAGGACGCCCGAAGTGGTCTTCATGACAGGAACATCAAGCGTGGGTATGGCAAATCCCATCATGGGGCCGCCCATAACGACCTTGGCAAGTCCGTTCTTCGTGCCTCCGAGATACTCAACAATATCCTTGAGCCTGGTCCCAATCCTTACAAGAAGATTCGCAGGTCTTGAAATCCCCTTGCCGGAGATGGTAACGACCTTTTCGTAAAGTGGTTTGGCAAGACAAACCGCGTCATACACGGCCTTTGCCGTCCCTACGTTCTGCACGATAACGGAAACATCGAAGGGAAGACCGAAGCCCGGTACCTTTCTACCCGTTAGGCTCTGGATAAGCTGTTTCTCGGATCCCTGAGGATATTTCACCTTGAGAGGAACAACCGAAATGCGCTGCCCGTTTGAAGATGCCTCCTTCACGGCCTTTTCCATGGCATCAATGGCAGCGGGTTTGTTTGCCTCAATTCCGATCTTGCATTCGTTGATGCCTAATATCTTTAGGATGATGGATGCGCCTCCCACAACATCCCCAGGGCTTTCAAGCATGAGCCTGTGGTCTGTTGTGAGATAAGGTTCGCATTCCGCGCCGTTTAAGAGAAGGGTGTCAACCTTTGCAGCGGGAGGGGGGGCTAGTTTGACATGGGTAGGGAAACCTGCCCCTCCGATCCCCACTATGCCTGCCTCCTTTATACGTGAAAGCATTTCATCCCTGGGCATGGCCTTCCAGTCAGCCGGCCCATAAGTCCTGGGCTGGGCCTGGGTATCTGTCAGTATTGTTATTGAGGGAGCCTTTACGCTTGTAGGATGGGGGGAAGTGCCGATATTCTTAACCGTTCCTGTAACGCTGGCGTGCACTGAAGCTCCGAGCCCGGCGCTTACGGTGCCTATAACGTCCCCTTCGTTAACAATGTCCTTTTTCTTTACCAGAGGAGAACAGGGCGCTCCGAAGTGCTGCTGGAGGAGGATGTCCACCTCCGCCGGTATGGGCATTCTTTCTATTGGGAGATGTTCTGAAATCTCCTTATGCTCAGGGGGATGTATTCCACCCTTGGGAAATGTGAGAAGTTCTCTATTCATAGCCTGCCGATCTTAAGTTGATTTCCTGTCTCATTACAATCTTTTTGAGAGAACCGAGGGAATGATATCCTCATGTTTTTCTTTGTCAAGAAATTTTGGATACGAGCAATGCCTTGGCTTCTTCGACGTCCCTTGCGATCTGATCTGAAAGTTCCTTGATGGTCTTGAACGCCTTTTCGTCTCTGATCCTTTCCAGGAGAATCAAAGATATCTCTTTGCCTACAAGGTTCCCGTCAAATCCCAAAAGATGAGCCTCGATAGAAAACCTGCCTTCAGGAAATGTAGGATTATAACCAATGTTTACAACGCAATCGAAGACCCTGCCTTCTGCAACGGCCCTCCCGCAGTAAACTCCTGTCCTGGGTATGAGTTCTTCGTTTGCTGTAAGGTTGGCCGTAGGAAACCCCAGGAGTCTCCCCCCTCTGCCCATGCCCTTTACAACCTTGCCGGTGATCTCGTGGTATCTGCCGAGCAGTATGGATGCCGCCTTGAGTTCGCCGTCTCTAACCAGACGCCTCACGGATGTGCTTGATACGGTTGTGCCTTCTATAGAAACGGGAGACATGACATGGAGAGAAAATCCCAGAGTTGCCCCCATCTTTCTTAGAAGCTCGATATCGCCCCTTCTCTTGTTGCCGAATACATAATCATAACCCACCACTAGTTCCTTGACGCCTATCCGCTTTACGAGGATATACTGGATAAAGTCTTCGGCGCTTATGGAGGCGAATTCTTCGGTAAAGGGAAGGCAGAGAATTACGTCTATGGAGGCGTTTCCGATTAGTTCCAGCTTGCGCCGAACATCGGTTATCATGGGAGGGGCATCATTGGGGCGGAGGCGTTTAAGGGGATGAGGGTCAAAGGTCATTACTGCCGATAGACCTCTGATGGCCTTTGCCCTTTCCTTGACCATATCAAAAAGCGCCAGATGCCCCCTGTGGACTCCGTCAAAATTGCCGATAGTAAGAACAGGATTTATGAGTGGTTTTTCAAGTTCATCCAAATTACGAATAAGCCGCATCTCTATACCTTGTATGGGCAAACCAAAATGGGAAGCCCATGTGTGAAGTCTGCTTCATAGGACAAAACCTGTTGACAAAGCATCGTTCATACTATAGGATTTGAAAGATTAAATGGCAATGGTTTTCAGTGCCGAAGTGGCGGAATTGGTAGACGCGCTAGGTTCAGGGTCTAGTGGGCGTACGCCTGTCGGGGTTCGAGTCCCCGCTTCGGCACCAACTTCTATAAAAACAATAAGTTAAGCCTCATCTGTAAGCATTGGTTGTGTTTGGTTCCGGTTGGCCAGCCGCCAATTGCCGTGCGCAAACATCCTGCTTTGCACAAGTGTCATGAAGATCCCATACATTACCGCAGGTCTCTGCTTCAGCCTGTCTTCGTTTCGGCAGATAGTGTCTTAATGGGTGCATTCTTAGGATACTTATCCTGCCTTGCGTGATGGACCTTGACGGCGGTTGGCTCCGCTGCATTCATCTCACGGCTTCCATGGAAGGAGATGTAATTCCCCTCTACTTCCATGCCTTTTTTTATAAACGAAGCGGAAATATTTTAGTCCTCTATCTCGTGAAAAATAATCTTTACCTTTGAGATAGTATTATGTATATAACCGACGCGAAGAAGCTTAACCGCATTGAGCGGTCTCAATCGGTGAGGAGATATAGATGGTTGATAGTAATTTACAAACAGAGGACAGGGACGTTTTGCAAGACCTGGCAGAAAGATACGGCGTAGAAGGGGTTCGCTCCTGTTATGCCTGCGGCACCTGCGCAGCCGGATGCCCCGCCAGAAGGGTAAATCCCGCCTACAACCCCCGAAAGATAATCCGGATGCTTGTGCTCAACGAGGCGAAATCACTTCTTGAGAAAGACACAATCTGGCTTTGTTCCAGTTGTTACACCTGTCAGGAAAGGTGCCCTCAAGGCATAAAGATTACAGACTTGATCACCGCTTTAAGGAATCTGGCGGTTCAGCAAGGACGGAGCCCCTCCGGTGTGGGGATGCAGGCAAACCTTGTCCGCAGCCAGGGTCGGCTCTATGCACTGGATGAATTCGATGACAAAAAACGAAAAAAGGCCGGCCTGCCCTCTCTTTCTCCACAAATTGAAGAAGCCGTCCGGCTGCTGAAAGAGGAATCATGAAGTACGCTCTTTTCTTGGGCTGCACGATACCGGCCCGCTCCAGAAACTATGAAATGTCCTCAAGGGCTGTGGCCGCCAAGCTGGGCATTGAGTTCCAGGACCAGATGGATTTCTGTTGTTGCGGCTTTCCGATAAAGGCCTCGGACGAACACGCTGCGACACTTCTGGCCGCCCGCAACCTGGCACTGGCAGAGGAAATGAATCTTGAGATATGTACGCTTTGCAGCGCCTGCACCGCCATGCTTGCAGAGGTTGCTCACAAACTGCGCTACGATGAGGGATTCAGGGAAGAAATCAATAAGGATTTGGCTGCCATCGGCCGCCAGGTAAAGGGAACTGCCCGTGTAAGGCACTTTGCTCGTATCCTCCTTGAGGACATTGGAGTGGAGAACATCCATAGATCAGTAACGGTTGATCTGAAAGGATTTCCTGTCGCTGTTCATTACGGATGCCATTATCTCAAGCCTTCATATATCTATGAGGGGGGAGAAGATCCCGAGGCAGCGAGGTCTCTTGATGCACTGATAGCCGCGGCCGGCGCCAAGTCTATCTCATACAACCGAAAGAAGTTTTGCTGCGGAGGCTCCGTGCTGGTGGCAGACGAGAAGACCGCCCTTGGAATGGCAAAGGAAAAACTCGATCAGGTCCAGGCCGCCGGCGGCCGCTCCATGGTTGTGGTATGCCCCTTCTGCAGCGTCATGTATGACGATAATCAAAAGAGCATTGAGAGCGCATTCAATGTTTCTTACCAGATTCCCGTATTATACCTTCCCCAGGTTCTGGGCCTTGCAATGGGCATGGATCGAAAGACCCTGGGGCTCAATATGAACGTAGTTAAGACCAGAAAGATAACGGAAGATATCCTTGGCGCAGAATAGAGACAGCATACTAGTGGTTGGTTCCGGTGTCGCCGGCCTGAGTGCCTCTATGAGCCTTGCCCGGCAGGGATACAATTGCATCCTTGTAGAAAAGGCAGGCTCGTTAGGGGGGCACGCGGCAGGCTACACCTGCAAGGCGATAAACGGGAAGTGCCAGAAATGCGGGGCCTGTCTGGTTGACGATCTTCTGGCCCGGTTTGGCGACTTTCCTGAAATCCAGGTTTTTTTAGAAACCCGGATTGATCGGATTGAAAGGAAGAAAAAGGGCTTTACAGCGAGCCTGAACGGCAAATACGGCCTCAAAGACATAAACTGCGGGGCCATTTTGCTGGCCACGGGTTTCAAGCCCTTTGATCCGAATGAAAAGTCCAATCTATGCTTCAGCTCAATACCCAACATGATAACCGCAGTGGAACTCGAGGCGATGCTCAGGGATAAGGAGCTGCCGTATCGTCCCTCGGACGGCAGGCAGCCCGAGACCATTGCCTTTGTTCAATGCGTGGGAAGCAGAGACCCAAAGCGGGGGCATCCTTATTGCTCTCAGGTCTGCTGCGGCTATGCGCTCAGGATGGCTGGGCGGATACGCGACCTGGCGCCCAAGACGAAGATTACGTTTTTCTTTATGGACATTCAGACCTTCGGAAGGTCTTTTCCCCAAAGGTGGGCAAGCCTGCAACAGGATTTTATCTGGATAAATGAAATACCCGGTGACTACTTTGTCTCAGACGGAGATCGAGTGGGAGTCTCGGTCGAGGTGGAAGATGAGATTGTGGATTTATCCTTTGATATGATGGTGCTTTCAGTCGGCATGACCCCGACCGATGACCAGCTCACATATCAGCAGATGCTTGACCTTTCTATGAGCAGCGAGGGTTTCATGCTCCCCGACGAAGACAGGGGCGTCTTTGTTGTCGGAAGCGCATCCGGTCCTATGAGTATAGAAAAGAGCATCACGGATGCTGCCGGCTCGGCAACCAGGGTAATCGCCTATATGGAGGGAGCAAGATGAATCTGCGAACCATTGATAAAAGAGTTATGGTTCTAGGCGATGGCGAAACTGCGGTAAGGCTGAGCAAGGCCCTGAATACGTCAGGGCTTGACTCGTATCTGCTGTGGGCCGGAGGCACCCCGCCTGAAGGCATCCCGGAAGGCATTGCCGTTGAATTATCAGCTCGACTCGTTGCACTGCAGGGCCAGGTAGGGGATTTTACGGCCACCATCCTTAGCTCAGATCAATTCATCAGAAAACTGGCCGGTTCCGTAATGGTTGCTTTTGAAAGCCGCACCGAGCCTGTCTTTGACGTGGCTACCGCCCCCATGCACGAAGGTGTGGCAACCCTTGAAGATGCGGAGGCGATTCTGAGAGGTGAAAGGCAGATATCCGGAGACGTCAAGACGGTCGTATTTCTGGACCGTCTGGATGGGGCG
>Ga0100387_10003459_pt1 | contig 13163 bp, 10 predicted proteins | sample CryGeymeta201511_FD_81547 | JGI IMG/M metagenome (GOLD analysis project Ga0100387, IMG submission 81547) | Groundwater microbial communities from Crystal Geyser aquifers in Utah, USA - Crystal Geyser metaG 2015-11 | ecosystem: Environmental > Aquatic > Deep subsurface > Groundwater | place... | reverse complement strand
TATTGCCGTACTCTTTCATAAAACGACGCTATTGCCCATTGGAGCGTTTATTTTAACCCTAATTTACAACAATCCCAAAGTTTATTTTAAAGCTTGGTTGGTTTGCATCCCCTTATCTTTAGCTTTGGGCTCGGTATGGGTATCACTCTTTGCCAATTTAGGTTTTGGTGACGATGATAGATTGGCTGGGTATTTAACCTCCGAAGCTGAAACCGGAACTTTTTCACAAACGGGTTTTCGTTGGGACTTTCTGTTTCATAGTAGTTTTGCAATAGCTTCTGGATATTACTTTGTATTTAAAAAGAATTTTAATGACCCCATATATAATAGGCTCCTTAACACCTATTTTGTTTGCAATGGGTTCTGGATTTTAGTGATTAATGCCAATTATTCCAATAGGTTTGCCTACCTGTCATGGTTTATGATGGCTATTGTGGTTATTTATCCTTTTTTAAAACAAACCTTTTTTAAAAACCAACATTTGGTAATTGGAAAAATCATGCTTTTATATTTTTCATTTACGTATTTTATGTATTACTTTTTTTATTAGTTATTTTTTAAATGATATTCATGAAAACATTAACAATCTTTACGCCTGCTTATAACCGAGCCTATTGCCTGGACCAGTGTTATCAAAGCCTTATAAAACAAACGGAAAAGGATTTTTTATGGCTTATTGTAGATGATGGCTCCACCGATACCACCAAAACCTTAGTCCAAGCGTGGATAAACGAGCAAAAGATAGACATTGTGTACCACTACCAAGAAAATCTAGGCATGCATGGTGCCCATAACGCGGCGTACCGTTTGATAGAAACCCCACTCAATGTTTGTATTGATAGTGATGATTTTATGCCTGATAATGCCGTTGAAATTATTTTAAAACACTGGAAAATTATACAAAACAAGCTTGAATTTGCAGGCTTAGTGGGTTTAGATGCCGATAAAGAGGGCCGCATTATAGGTTCAAAAATGCCATCGAACCTTACAGAAACCACACTTACCGACATTTATAACAAACATGGTGTTACCGGAGATAAAAAATTAGTGTTGAGAACGGATGTTGTTAGGCAATATCCAGCCTACCCCATCTTTGAGGGCGAACGCTTTGTGCCCCTAGGCTATTTGTACCAATTAATAGATCAAGACTATAAACTGTTTCCCATAAACGAGATCTTGTGTACGGTTGAATATTTAGAAGATGGTTCCAGCAAAAATATGCTAAAACAATATCGCAGGCATCCCAAAGGCTTTGCCTTTTCCAGAAAAAGCAGAATGGTATTGTCCAAAAGTTTTAAAGACCAATTTAAAAATGCCATTCATTATGTATCCTGTGCCATCTTTACAAAAAATGGCGAGTTCTTAAACCAATCACCCAAAAAATTAATTACCATTTTAGCCATTCCATTGGGGATAGTTTTAAACATTTATATCCGACTAAAAACCAAAAACGATTTTTGATGGAGCCCATTCGAATTTTACAGGTTTTTACCATTATGAATCGTGGCGGTGCCGAATCCATGATCATGAACTATTATAGGGCCATAGACCGCACTAAAGTGCAATTCGATTTTCTGGTACACCGCAAAGAGCCCGCAGCCTTTGATGATGAAATCATTCAATTAGGAGGGCGTATCTTTAAGTTTGAGGCCATCAATCCGCTATGCCCTCAGCCTTATTACAAGCAACTGCGTACGTTTTTTAAAGCCCATAACCAATATACCATCATCCACTCGCACCTCAATACCTTTAGCAGTTTTCCTTTAAAAATAGCTCAAGAGTTTAACATTCCCTGTCGCATTGCCCATGCCCACATTGCCATCGATTCGGTAAGTTGGAGCTCGTTGTTCCGTTCAAAAGAACAGCTCAAAGAAACTTTTAAAAAATTAATAAAGCTGCAGTTAAAAAAACGTGTTAAAACCCATGCCACCCACTTGTTTTCCTGTGGCTACAAAGCAGGCCAATGGCTTTTTGGTGAGACCCCGTTTAAAACCATGAACAATGCCATTCCAACCGATATATTTAAGTACAACCCCGTAGTTGAAGACCAATACAAAAAGAAATTTAAGCTAGAGGATGCTCTGGTACTTGGCCATATTGGAAGGTTTGTAAGCCAAAAAAACCATGGGTTTTTATTGAAGATTTTTGCGGCTTTACTTAAAAAACAACCCCAAGCGGTTTTGGTCTTAATAGGCGACGGCCCTTTAAAAAATGACATCGAGCAGGAAGCTAAAACCTTAGGTGTTTACGCAAACATCCGTTTTTTAGGGGTAAGAACCGATATCCCGCAACTCTGCCAAATGATGGATGTGTTTGTGTTTCCCTCTTTTTACGAAGGATTGCCCGTAACCTTAATCGAAGCTCAGGCTTCCGGAATGTCTGTGCTGGCTTCAAATACCATTACCAATGAAGTTAAAATAACAGATGCGTTACAATTTATGTCTATTGAAAACACCCCTGAATCTTGGGCTGAAAAAATTATGGAGATGCTAAATAAAAGACCTATCAAAAGAAATACAAAAGAAATCATTATGGAAAGTGGATATGATATTATTTCGAATACTGAAACCTTGAAAACTTTTTATCTCAATAATATAACCCATTAAAATGAGTGGACTTATTAAAAAAATATATCAGCAGTTACCCTATCCGCTAAAATTTATTTTACTTAATATAAAAGCGTATGGCAATCAAAAGAAACGATTCAATAAAGATTTTAAAGCTTATTGGAACGAACACATTCATTTATGGGATGCCGATTTAGGCACCCTAGCCTTATATAATAAGGAACGATTGATCGTGTTACTATCTGAGGCCTTCCAATACTCGCATTGGTATGGCACTATTATGAAAGAAAAAGGGATCACGCTGGATAGCATTCAATCCAACCCCATGAATGTTTTGCAAAGCATGCCAATATTAGAAAAATCTGAGAGAAAAAGTAATGTGGAAGCCATAATAAATACAAAAAGAGATGTGGCAATGATCAATCACACCAGTGGTACTAGCGGTACACCTATGATAGATTACTTGGATTTATATTCTGTTAACCAATGCTTTGCAATATGGAAACGATTTCATAGCGTTATAGGTATTGAACCAAATGGTAAACAAGTAAGACTTTCTGGGAATCTCATTGTAAATCCTAAAGCTTCCAAGCCTCCTTTTTGGGTTTATAATTATTTTAACAAACAACTTTTAATGTCCACCTATCATTTAACCGAAGAAAACCTAATTTACTATATAAACAAGCTCAATCGGTTTAAACCCACGTTAATAGACGGCTATCCTTCGGCTATTTACATCCTTAGTCAATTTATCATTAAAAATAAGATTGCCTTAACCTTCAAGCCCAAAGCCATAGCGGTAACGGCAGAAACCCTTTATGATTATCAACGGGAAGCTATAGAAAAAGCCTTTAATTGCCAGGTGTTTAACCAGTATGCCTCCAGTGAAGGAAGTCCGTTTATTACCGAATGTGTAAAAGGCAAGTTGCATTTGAATACCGATTCTGGTGTGTTTGAGTTTTTTAACATGCAAGGCAAGGTTGCAAAACCGGGAGAGATTGCCAAATTGGTAGTGACCAGCTTTATAAACTACAAAACCCCATTAATCCGGTACAACATTGGCGACACGGTTTTATTAGCCTCAGAGCATGCTACCTGCAGTTGTTCTTGTAACATGCCAATTATTGATAAGATTATAGGTAGAGAAGATGATATTTTTTGGACCAAAGAAAAAGGATATGTGGGCAGATTGGACACTGCCTATAAAGGACTTACAGGCATTATAAAAAGTCAACTCATACAGGAACGTCCAAATTTAATTGTTATAAACTTGATTGCTGATAAGGACTATTCTGAAAAGACACAGAAGCAATTGATAAAAAATTTAAAAGAGCGTTTGGGTGAAAACATAAACTTTAACATCAATATAGTTGATGATATTCCTATTGGCGCTAACGGTAAAATAGATGCCGTAAAAAGAACCTTTAAATTGGATATGTAATGATGGAACCCATTAGAGTATTGCAAGTTTTAACCATTATGAATCGTGGGGGTGCTGAAACCATGATTATGAATTATTATCGAAATATAAATCGCTCAAAAGTACAATTCGATTTTCTTTTACATCGGAAAGAGGAAGGTGTTTTTGACAGGGAAATTGAGCTTTTGGGGGGTAAAATACATCGATTATCTAATATTAATCTTAAAAATTTAATGGCCTATAAAAAGGAACTTGATGAATTTTTCAAACAACATAACGAATACAAAATCGTACATGCCCATTTAAATGGTTTAAGTGTTTTTGTTTTAAACGCTGCAAAAAAAAATAAAGTACCTGTTAGAATCGCCCATAGTCACACCAGTTTATACCATTTAAACATCAATCCATTTTCTAAAAACAGACAGCCTTTAAGTTTTGTTGTTCGCTTTTTTGCTCAAAATATTTTCAAACAAAATATACCAAAATATGCAAACTATTACTATGCTTGTGGTGAAAAAGCTGGGATATGGCTATTTGGCAAAAAAAATGAGCCCAATATTACGGTTATTAACAATGCCATTGACACCTCAAAATTTATTTACCGTAAAAAGGTAGCCAACGATTATAAAGATAAATTGAACATAAACCCTCAACATTTAGTCATTGGACATGTTGGGAATTTTGTACAGGAAAAAAACCATGCTTTTATTTTGAATGTATTTAAAGAATTAAAAAACATGGAACCAAAAACGACATTAGTATTAGTGGGTGGTGGCGATAGAACTGAATTTGAAGCCCGAGCCAAAGCATTAAAAATAGAAGATTCAGTTCAATTTTTAGGCGTTAGAAGTGATGTTGAAAACATTCTTCAAGCCATAGATATATTCTTGTTTCCGTCAACCAATGAAGGCTTACCGGTAACCCTTATTGAAGCGCAAGCATCGGGGCTTAAAATAGTTGCTTCTGATGACATTTCAAACGAATTAAACGTTACAGGATTGGTTAATTTTTGCTCATTGGAAAAGCCTCCAAGATTTTGGGCCAATATAATCTTAAAAGAAAAATTATATAATAGAATCGATACCAGTAAAATGATTACCGAAGCCAATTACGATATAAAAAATAATGCTCAATGGCTTCAAGATTTTTATTTAACTACAAATAACCTCAATTAGCATGTGCGGCATTAATGGATATATATCTAATCAAGAAACAGCTTTAACAGAATTACAACAACATATAACGGTAATGAATAACATGATTATTCATAGAGGTCCCGATGATGATGGTGTTTTCAAGGAATCCAACAATAGTTTTTCTTTGGTTATGGGCATGAGGAGACTCTCCATCATAGATTTAAGTACGGGTAAGCAACCCATTTACTCAGAGGATAAACGCATTGTTATTGTATTTAATGGAGAAATTTACAACTATAACCATCTTAGGGAAAGCCTGATACAACAAGGCGTTCATTTTAACACGCATAGCGATACCGAAGTTATTTTAAAGCTTTATGAAAAAGAAGGCATCGACTCGTTTAAAAAACTGGATGGTATGTTTGCGTTTAGCATTTATGATTCTAACATTAATAAAGTTTTCATAGCCCGTGATTTTTTTGGCGAAAAACCCTTGTATTATACCCAATCTGAAGGAAAATTTATTTGGGCCTCTGAGCTTAAATCTATTTTAAAAGTAAGGCCCGTAAACCCTCAAATCAATAAAATGGGTCTTAATCTTTATTTTAAGCTAACCTATATACCCGCTCCCTTTACCATTTATGAAGGCATCCATAAACTGGAGGCCAATCATTATATTACCTACCATTTAGATTCGCACCAATACGAAATCAAGGCTATTGAAAATGATGACTTAGGTCTTAAAAACTCCACATCGTTTTCTGTGGCAAAAACGACCGTAAAAGACATGGTGCAAGAAAGTGTTGAATCCAGGTCGGTTTCAGATGTGCCCATAGGTACGTTCTTATCGGGTGGCGTCGATTCGTCCATTGTATCATTATGTTTATCAAGATTAAATGATAAAAAAATAAATACCTTCTCCATAGGGTTTGAGAAGAAGTCTTATGATGAAACCGACAAATCGCGAATAGTATCCAAACTCATTAATAGCAAGCACCATGAATTTATTATCGGCGAGAGAGATTTAGAAGAAAATATCGATGCCATTTTATTAAATTTTGATGAGCCCTTTGCAGACTCCTCCTCACTCCCAACCTATTTAGTAGCCAATAAAACCGCCGAATTTGTTAAAGTGGCACTTACTGGCGATGGTGGCGATGAAGTATTTGGTGGTTATAACAAATACCACATGGGCGCTATTAACAACAAATACACCAACATAGTGCCTAAACCCCTGCATGCCATCATAAAAAAAGCAAGTACCCCATTTTTAAATACCAAAGAAGATGTTAGAGGTTATAAATTTGTAATTGAAAAAACTTTAAATGCCATAGATTATTCAGATAATTATTATTGGGACATCATTTCGTTAGGATTTTCTTCAAATTCTTTATCGGAGTATCTATTGCCCGAACATATTGAAATGGATGTTTTTAATTATTACAAACAGAGAACACACATTCACTCGCCTAAGAATTTAAATGAGTATCGTAAAATTGACAAGCACTTGAGTTTAGAAGGCGATATGTTGGTAAAGGTCGATAGAACCAGCATGCTAAATTCATTGGAATGTAGGGCCCCCTTTTTAAATAAAAAATTATGGCATTACACCAATACCCTCCCCGATTCGTTTTTAATGAAAGGTTGGGATAAAAAATTTCTTTTAAAGGAAGCTTTTAAAGAAGAGTTTCCTAAAGATTTTTTAAACAAATCCAAATCGGGCTTTGGGGTGCCAGTGGGCGACTGGTTGCGTTCCACCTTGCGAAAAGAATTAGAAAGTTATACCGAGATAACACTTTTAAAATCTCAAAACATTTTTCAAACTGACGCCATAACCAAACTGGTTGCCGAGCATTTAAACGGAAAAGACCACACCTTTAGGGTATGGTCCTTTTATTGTTTCCAGAAATGGTATAGAAAAAATTATTTCAACTTTTCTGCAAATTTTTAATAATAAATATCTGATTCAAATATATTTAAAACAGTAAATAGTCAATAATCATTAAATACCAAAAAACAAAAAGAAAAGTATTAACCTGAGTTCGATTATTAAAACAGGAATATTTGATTAGTCGGTTCAGTTTGAAATTTGATTTTAGGTTTTTTTGGTAAAAAGCTGTATGCAATTAGTCCCGCGATTATATTGCTAAGGAAATTGCCAAAGCTTCTATGTCTGGAATGTTCTATTTGGCAGATGTTTTTTAAGCTCATCATTAACTGTTTCAATCACAGAACGTTTTCTAAGCAATATTTTATCAGAGATTGTCATCAAACAATTTTTCATATTGTTTCTTATATGCGTAATAAGTTGCACCCCGTCCACAAAGAGCAGCTTAGCAAGTTCCTTAGCAACATATCCTTTGTCGGTAAATAGTTTGCCGAATATCTTGTCCAAGAAGCGTTCTTGCTTTAAAGGCTCTCTGTCGTCTTCACTGGCTTGAGTAATGGTGAAATTTAAAATCTCTCCTTGTTCATTTATAATGATATGGAGTTTAAATCCATAGAACCATCCCATAGTGGATTTTCCCGTATTGGCAATGCCTTTAAATACCTTCTTTCTGTTAATACGTTTGTTTTTGCATACTCTCACAGGTGTAGAATCTATAAACGAAATACCTGTACATTTACCTAGGTAGCAGGTTTTTAAAAACAAAACCATTGGCATTAAGTTAGACTGCATAAGCTCTGTAAACCTATTATACGAAACTGTTTGAGGAAATTCATTTTGCATATGTTTTTGCACATAATAAATGTAAAAGTGTTTAAAAGTTCTAAATCCTCCTAAATGAAAGAGAACAGCAATGGTTATCACTTCACTTTTTGACATCTTTGGAGGGCGTTTAGGAGTATTGCCCAATAGGGCTTTATCTACAATTTGGTCATATTCTTAACAAAATTCATCAACAATACAAAATAAACCACTATGGACAGGAAGTCCATAGTTTTAAATAAAAGAATGAAATTCTTTCTTAACATTACTCTAATATCCAGTTGCCTTTCTCTGAATTTGGCTTATCCTTGTGATGTTCCAAATACTCCTGAACCATCTCATCAGTTATTTTTCCTGTGCTCCATGCCCCATAGCCCACAGCCCAAAAGTGACGACCCCAATACTTTTTGCCCAGTGCAGGAAATTCTTGTTGCAAAAGCCTTGACGAGCGGCCTTTCAACTTCTTTACCAATACACTTATGCTCAATGACGGAGGATATTCAACATGCATGTGAACATGGTCTTTGCTCACTACGCCTTTCAAAATATGACATTCTCCGAATTACATATCTGGATCAACAAATCACGAAATCGATGTTGAAGGTCGCCTTGTAAAATTTGGTAACGATATTTGGTCGCCCAAACTAAGTGGCAACTCAAACTGCTCATTGAATGCGAATTCCTTCGATAATTCTCCATCTAACAAAATTAAAACATTTATAGAAACTAAAGTAACTGCAATGAAATTGCAGGGTTTTAACCTTTAAATTGATAATAAATCAGTAATTTTAGAGTAACAATACATAGATAGGTTTTTAGATTAATAAATTGAAATTCAGTACTTTAATTTACTAAAAATCTATCTTTTTTACTAATAAAATCTTGATAAATATTAATCGAACTCAGATTAATAATAATCAAATTTTGATCAAACTATTATAAACCTAAATTCCAGAAAAAATTATAATCCTCTGGAATTTAAAAGTATTTTAAAAAATCGTCTAACTTTAGTTAATACTAAAGAATTATTAATTTAAAAAAATTAATTACAACTGTTATTAGTTATTGATAATTCATTCAAATCATTTGCAGAATCTATATTTATACACTCAAAACTAATTGGCGTTTTTATTACGTTACCATTAACAGTAGTACTATAATTTGGTCCTTTCAATAAAATTCCGTGATTATTATTTGAGTCTATTGTGTTTTCATTTAGTTTTATGTTTTTAGTATCAGTAACCCAAATAGGGCCATTTAATATATTACCAGTCACTTCAAAGCCGCTGGCTCTATTGAATCCAGTATTTGACCCTGGATTATAAGAGATATTATTATAAATTCTATTACTATAATTTTCTTGTCCTACTTCTTGATTTGTTAACGTAAATCCAAATGGCACATTAACTACTGATAATTCATTATCATAAATATTTACATTATTTACAGAAGTAACGTGTCCTACAAAGCCTCTACTTGTGGGAAGAGAACTAATAATCTTATTATTATGAAAGTTCATATTTTCAGTCTTATTAAACTGAACCGCAACCGCACTTTCATTAATAGTATTGTTTACTATTTCAGCATTTTTAAAACTAGCATATATTCCCACACCATATCCATTGATTATATTACCAGAAATTAAGTTATCAAAAACTGTTTCTCCTACTGCTCCAATACTTATTCCTGGCTTATGTCTAGAAGTTTCTGAAGCATTAAAGGTGTTATTTAATATTTTTATGTTAGACCCGAATGAATAGGCTATTTGATTTTCCATATCATTATTTTCAAAAGTAATATGTTGTCCTGCAAAAACTAGAAACCCCCCATTTGCAGATCCTCTTTCTTTGTTGTTTCTAACTGTTATATTATGAACTCTTTGATATTCTATTAATTCTCCAGTAACTTGATCTCGACTTCTAACTGGTTCAAAATTTATAGCCCACCTAACAACCCCAGCATCAGAATTATCCGTTGGTAGTGCTGTATCTATAAATTGATTATTTTCAATAACAATGTTGTTTCCATCTGTTAATGCCAAAGACATCATTCTATTTTTTATGAAAATACAGTTTTTTACCAATACATTATTTGTAGGGTTATAATCAGGATTAAAACTAAAACCTATAGAATTAATATTCAAACCTCCAACCGATGCCATAGTAAATTTAATACCATCTAAGACTACATTTCGACCAGATCTTACCGTCAATAAATGTGAGCCATATTCTTCATTAGGCTTATTATAAACTCTTATATCTCTATCTCCATATAAAACACCTCCTCTTATAGTTACATTTTCGGCATCAACTACTACTAATAATGAAGGTACTTTACTACCTACAACAGGATATTGGCGGAGAATCGTTTCATCTGACATAATTAATTCAAAATTGGAAGGAACATTTACGCCTTCCGATGCATAGTAATTTTGATTGGTAGTGGTACTTGTAACAAAAGAAGTTTCAAAATAGGCATCCATTTTATTGATAATAAAAGTTGTAACCCCCATGTTTCTTGCCCTTAGCATTGTACCATCCAAAATATTATTATTATTTTGTGCAATATCGGAAGTTGTCCAGCCTTCAACTATACCCCATCTACTAGGTATAAATTCAAAAACAGGATCTTTAACTTGAGGATTTGAACCTCCTAGTATAACCGTAGAATTTAATAATTCACCAGAAATCACAGAATTATCAGAGAAATTAAGGGTTCCATTTATAATGTCTCCACCTTCATAGACTATAGTTACACTAGAGGGCAAGGTAATGGTTTGCCCTTCTAAATCCATCATACAGTTTATGATCACGGTGTCGCCGGCTTGTACGGTGCTTAAAGTAAACATACAAGGCAATGTGGTATCTACAGGGTCTGAGGTATTATCAGGATCTTCAACAGGATCTTCGGTATCTACCGGTACATCAGGATCTACTACATCGGCGGTAGGTTCTACAAAAAGTTCTTCGTTATTGCATGACAAACACGTCAGCGTGATTAAGAACAAAAATAGCATAGGTTTAAGCATCATTTTCATAAGTTTTCGATTTGGGTACATTAATAAAAGCATACAATATTAAAAATTAATTTTACAATTATCGTCAAAGCGATTCATATTTTCGATGAACTGCTATTTGATTTTCAAAATAAATTCGATTAAGTGTAATTTTGTTTCGATAAAACGTTAATTAATGTTATAGATTTCTATAATGTACGACGTAAAGCTATGTTTGGACGTTTAATTGTTATTTAAAACGCAAAAATAATTTGATTATTGAATGTAGCAAGCAATTGTTAATAACTATTAATAAAAATAGCCCAGCATTTAGTAAGACATTGCAGAGTGGGTTAGCTAAAATTAACCTACCCTAAACAAGGTTAAATAAAAAACGAGGAGGGTTTTAGCTATCTTACAAAACAATTTACTGCTGTAGATAGCCAAAAAACCAGAAGGTATTGCCAGAAGATAAGGACACTAAAGGCTTTAAGCCGATTTATTTTTTACCTTATTAATCATATTGAAAACCTCGTCATAGGGCAAGTTCATTTTATCACAAAATTCACGAATGGTTACATCGCGTTTGGGCTGGAGGTTTTGCGCATCCTTAATAGCTCTGGCTACTTTACAAGCATGTGAATAACTTTTGCCTAAAATACTAGCGATTTCTGAGGGATAAATACAAAATCTATACATTTAAATAAATGGATTTCGATATCAATGATATCAGGTTAATAAATGTAAAAGTCTGTGATAAGCAAATATTTAGATAGTTAACAATTCTGTAAAATTAAAAAATCCATCCTTACGAAAATGAGTTTTAAAATATAGTTATTAAATAGGTTATTAACATTTATACAATATATTCAATTTTATACACCTGATAGTCAAATAAATAAACAAAGAGATTTAAATGTTAAAATGAGGAGTAATAAAAATTTTAAAACCATGCCTTTTTTGCTACATAGTGTGTCAGTTCAGATAATTTCAATAGAAAATCTCGTCGACACAACTCACAACTCACAACTCACAACTCACCAATAAAGCGTAGTTACTTCATAGATAAAGCATAGATAAAGCGACTCAAAGCGTTAGACTGTTAAAATTCTAAAAAAGCTAAAAAGGAATACATTATATATAATCAATAAAATACACACAAATCTCTCAAATCTCTTAAAAATGCATAAAGAAGATACCTTATACATTCATATACAAAATGGCAGGTATGGTAAAAAAAGAAAAAACTATAAAAAACAACTAATTTTTTTAAAAAAGCTCAAAAATACACACAAAATATAACATTAAAAAGAATCGCTATACATTTGGTGCAAGTTTAAGATGCACAGCTAAAGGAGCTCATTTACCTGACGATTTTAAACCAAAATTAGTGTATAACCAAGTTCAAAAAAAATAAAAATGAACTTTATAAATTTTATAACAAAATGGCAAAATTAAAAAGCCTGATTAAAATTGAAGGCACCCTAGATGGGATGACCTTTTACAAAGGAAAAGACGGATATCTGGTACGCACCAAAGGCGGCGTATCTAAAGCCAGAATCCAAAACGATCCCGCATTTATTAGAACTCGTGAAAATGGGACAGAGTTCGGGCAAATTGCAACAAGCAGTAAGTTGCTTAGGCAATCCTTAACTCCATTGCTGGTTGATGTCAAGGATGGTACCCTCACAGCCAGACTGATGAAAACCATGGCTGGCATTAAAAATGCCGACACCACCTCGGTACGGGGAAGTAGAAACGTTGGTATGGGATTAAGCACAGCTGAAGGCAAGGGATTCATTAAAGCTTTTGACTTCAACAGTTTAGCAAAACTTAAAACCGTGCTGTTGGCCGATTATCAGTTAAATACCACGACAGGTGAAGTAGCCATAACCAATCTCATTCCCTTGCAACACATGAATGTACCTGGTGGCGCTACTCATGTAAGTTTTAGCTCAGGAATCCTGCATTTAGACATGGCCACGGGCGAAAAAGAACTGCAGTCTAGCGCGGTAGTCAACCTGCCCATCAATGGAACCCCTTCGGATATCAGCATGATACCCCCAAGCGTACCATCGGGCAGTGGCCAAGTGTTTTACCTCTTTAAAGTAAGTTTCTTTCAAGAAATAAACGCTATTCAGTATCCGTTGAACAATGGGTCGTATAACATGTTGCACATCATGGACGTGTTATAAAAAAGTAAGTTGATTTTATAAGGCCATATAAAAGCATTTTTGCAACGATATGGTCTTTTTTCTTTAGTCGTTGTATTGTTTAATCGTTGAACTTTTTAATCGTTGAATTGTTCATTGTTCATTGTTAATTGTTAATTGTT
>Ga0100387_10003455_pt1 | contig 13172 bp, 11 predicted proteins | sample CryGeymeta201511_FD_81547 | JGI IMG/M metagenome (GOLD analysis project Ga0100387, IMG submission 81547) | Groundwater microbial communities from Crystal Geyser aquifers in Utah, USA - Crystal Geyser metaG 2015-11 | ecosystem: Environmental > Aquatic > Deep subsurface > Groundwater | place... | reverse complement strand
GCCGCACAACCTGACCCTGACCATGATCGGTACAGCCATGCTGTGGGTCGGCTGGTTCGGCTTCAATGCCGGTTCGGAACTGGCTGCTGATGGTACTGCGGGCATGGCTATGCTGGTTACGCAGGTTGCTACCGCAATGGCTGTATTGGCTTGGGTCTTCGCCGAGTGGGTGGTTTATAAGAAGCCATCCCTGCTGGGCGCATGCTCAGGTGCTGTGGCTGGTCTGGTTGCCATTACCCCGGCTTCCGGTTTTGTCGGTCCGATGGGTGCATTGGCTATTGGTCTGGCCGCCGGTCTGGTCTGCTTCTGGGCTGTCAGCAATCTGAAGAAGATGCTGGGTTATGACGACTCGCTGGATGCCTTTGGTGTACACGCCGTGGGCGGCATCGTTGGTGCCATGTTGACCGGTGTGTTCGTATCTTCCTCCTTCGGCGGTGCCGGTTTTGCCGAGGGCGTGACTATGGCGCATCAGTTGGCAGTACAGGGCGAGGCCGTGCTGTACACCATCGTTTACGATGCAGTGGTGACTTACGTCATTCTCAAGCTGATTGATCTGATGATTGGACTGCGTGTTACTGAAGAGCAGGAGCGCGAAGGACTGGATATCACTCAGCATGGCGAGCAGGTTTACGAATAAATCTGTTTGCCCAACAAATGAGTGCCTGAGCCACCCAACCACCCACCCTCAGGCAAAGGCATTCATGGAAAAGGGGGCGACCGCAGGGTCGCTCCCTGCTTTCCGTTTAGGGAAATAAGGAGAACATGATGAGCAAGCCGTTGTTATTGCATGCACTCTCACTAAATGATCGCATTCTTGAACCGAATCGCCTTCCTCTGCATGGACGGGTATGGGGTTATGCCAAGGAGGAATGCTCGCGCGACGGCTTTATCGGCCATTGTCTGACCATGCTTTCGGAGCTTGGCCTGACCGCTAGCGGCATCTCTCTGAGCAATAAGGATGTGGTGGCCTTCGATGCCCAGGGGAAAGGGCGAACCTATACCGTGGTTATTTCGCTGGCCGATGATTCGCTGGCCTCACGCTATTTCTATTTTCTCGGTATCTGGCGGCATATGGAGGTTTTCGGCAAGGCCAGCTCGCTAGCCGAACTTTCTGAGGAAAGCGACATACTGGCTGCCGACTTCCAGTATGAGGCATATTTTTCGGATGTACCCTTGCAGCGGGATGCCTGTGACAGGTTGATCGCCGGGGAGATGTTTGGACACGAGCTCTATGAAGGCCAGCTTTACCTTTTCGGCAACGATCAGATGAAGAATGGCGCTGCGGCAGGGTTTGTACTTGCGCCCTTGGTGAATTCATCTGCTTTACCGCGCGATGAGGTGCGTCATGCTCTGTATTCCTTGCGCAATATGATGGCCCTGCGTGCTCAGGTGATGCGCATATATCAGAATGTTTGGGACAGCGAAGAGGAAACAGGACTGTACGCTGAAGCCATGCGCTTGATGCGTCAGTCTCGCGTGAAGTATGTCGCTTCCGAGGAGTGGGACGGACTGGTATGCGACAGCGGTGATTCGATGTTGCGACTTGCCGAGCTTTCCGCCCTGCGAACCCGACAGCACAGTGAAGTGCACAATTTGTCCGTTCTGTTTGAAAGCATCATCGCTGAATTGGAGGCCTCGAATGTTCCGGGCATATCGCCCTTGTGGCCGCGTATGCGTCTGCCATTCGAGCATGCCCGGGATATGTTGGATGAACGGATGGAAATGCTGCGCCGCGCCGGCAAGCAGTGCGAGATTATTCTGCAATTGCTGCATTCACGCATGCTAGCCCAGCAACAGGGTGTGCTTGCCCGCATTGCCGGGGAGATGCCGGAACCGGGGGAGGAGCAGAGCTGAGCCGTTGCATGCGGTTGAGGCAAAAATATGTAGGCTGTCGGCCATCGAAAATAATTCGCGGATCGAACCTATGTAGCGTTTCGAAAAAAATGAAAACAGGAGGGTTGATAGATGAAAAAAATCACAGCGATTATCAAGCCGTTCAAGCTCGATGACATCAAGGATGCGCTTGTGGGAATCGGTATTTCCGGCATGACCGTCAGTGAGGTTAAGGGACACGGCAGACAGAAGGGGCACACCGAGTTGTATCGCGGTGCCGAATACAGTGTGGATTTTTTACCCAAGGCCGAACTCACCATCGTTGTCGCCGATGAGCTTGTCGAGGCGGCAGTCGATGCTATTTGCCAGGCTGCGAATACAGGCAAGGTCGGTGACGGCAAGATTTTTGTCCAGACTGTGGAGAAGGTTATCCGTATCCGTACCGGAGAAGAGGATAGCGAGGCGCTTTCCTGATCGGCGCTGGGATTATGTTATCTGAATCATAAAAACTAAATAATGGAGGATGGGGGTTTTGATGAATAACGCAGGGTTTGATGTTTTCTTTTTGACCATGGGGGCGGCTATGGTGCTCGCCATGCATGCCGGTTTTGCTTTTCTGGAAGCAGGAACGGTACGCAAGAAAAATCAGGTGAATGCACTGATTCGCGTGCTTTCCGATTTCGGTTTTTCTACCGTGGCTTACTTTTTTGTCGGATTCTTCGTCGCCTATGGCATTTCCTTTTTTGCACCGGTAGCTGAACTGTCCGTGTTGGGCGGCAAGGCCAACGGCTACGAAATGGTGCATTTTTTCTTTCTGCTGACCTTTGCAGCTGCCATTCCGGCGATTATCTCCGGTGGTATTACCGAACGCGTGCGCTTCTGGCCCAATGTGCTGGCCTCGGTGTTGCTGGTAGGTCTCGTCTATCCTTTTTACGAAGGATTGATCTGGGCCGGCAACTACGGCTATCAGGGATGGCTGGAGGGCACGTTCGGTGCACAGTTCCATGATTTTGCCGGCTCGGTGGTGGTGCATGGTATGGGCGGCTTTATCGCGCTCGGAGCGGTGCTAATGCTTGGCCCGAGGAAGGGGCGATACACCAGTGCCGGGCGCGTGAATGCGATTTTACCTTCCAATATTCCGTTTTTGGCACTGGGTTCGTGGGTGCTCTGCGTCGGCTGGTTCGGTTTTAATGTGATGAGCGCCGGCAATGTCGAGGGGGTTTCAGGACTTGTGGCGATGAACTCTTTGCTTGCCATGGTCGGTGGCCTTCTGGCTGCACTGGTGGCAGGTAAAAATGACCCCGGTTTTGTGCACAACGGTGCGTTGGCAGGTCTTGTCGCGATTTGTGCCGGCTCCGACATTGTGCATCCAATCGGGGCCCTGATGATCGGTGGTGTTGCCGGCACAGGGTTTGTTTATGGTTTTCAGCTTATCCAGAACCGTCTTAAAATCGATGATGTGCTTGGTGTGATTCCATTGCACGGAGGGGCCGGGATATGGGGCGGTGTTGCGGCCGGCATCTTCGGTTCCACTGCACTGGGAGGCGCTGGCAGCGTTACCTTCATGTCCCAGTTGATAGGGACACTGACAGGCTTGAGCATTGCTGTGGCCGGCGGGTTTGTCGTCTATGGCGTCATCAAGGCGACCATCGGTATTCGAATGTCCGAAGAGGATGAGTATCAGGGTGCGGATCTGGCTATCCACAAGATCAGCTCCAATCCGGAACAGGATATGGCCGGCCACTAAACGGCCTGATTGGAATCAGAAAGGGCGTGGCCATTGGTCGCGCCCTTTTTAAGGCTAACAGGCCCTAGTGCAGCAATGACAGCCAGTTCAGCACGGTCTGTCGGCCATGCTCACGCATTGCATGAAGATGTAGCTGGGTTTGCTCATGCAGCCTGTCGATGCCTTCAATTCCGAGATGGGCTTGTTCGCTGACGCCTGCCTCGATCCATTGATGAATCAGTGGTGCATCGACCTCGAAATGGAACTGCATGCCGTATTGGGCTCTGCCCAACCGAAATGCCTGCGCCGGCACATTCGGATGTGTGGCAATCAGCGTTGCGGTATCGGGGATTGAGAATGTTTCGCCATGCCATTGAAAGACCGTCAGCCCGTCATCGGGCATGGAAGAAAACAAGGGGTCGCTTGCTGCATTCGATGCAGGAAAAACCCGACACCATCCCAGCTCCCGGGATGGAGATGCGGAGATGACTGCTCCGGCTGCCTTGGCCATGAGCTGGGCCCCGAGACAGATGCCGAGCATTGGAAGGCCCTCGCGGATACGTTGCTCAATCCATTCCAGTTCAGCTTGAATATATGGCAGGTGGTTGTCGTTGGCCGATTGCGGGCCGCCCATAATGACAACGCCGGCAAGATCATGCGTGTTCTGCGGCAGGGCTTCACCCTCCCTTGGATGCGCGTATCTGAGTTCATGCCCTGCATCGCGCAGCACATCGGCAATGAGTGCTGGAGGCTCAATGTCCAGATGCTGGATAATCAGAAAATGCATGGCAGGAAGATAGGAAGGAGCCATCCACATGTAAAACCCCCTAATTCTCTAACGCTGTCGGATCGATGTAACGTTTGTATTTCGACTTTTTCAACATGGTAAGATCGACGACTGCCAATCCATCTACGCAATCGGCGAAGTCCGGATCAATATTGAAATCCAGAAAACGTACGCCACCGGCTTCACATAATTCACCATACTGTTTGAACAGGGTTGGCACGCTACAGCCCAGATGACCCAGCCGGTTTTTCAGCAGCATGTAATCTTGTTTGCTATCTGTGCCACTGAAAACTTCCTGCATTTGCTGAACGGTCTCGGCACTTAGACAATACGGTAGGCGAGCTTTGGCTGTTGCTGTTTGTTCACCGAAATAGGTGGTGTAGAAATAAATCAGCATATCCTTGGCGGCTACCGGATAGGTATCGCTGATACTCACCGGTCCAAACAGGTAGCGGTAATCGGGGTTGTTGCGCAGGAAGGCACCGATACCGAACCACAGGTAATCAAGGCTGCGTTTGCCCCAGTATCGTGGCTGCACAAAACTGCGGCCGAGTTCCAGGCCTTTCTCAAGAATCGGCTGCATAGGGGGGTGAAAATCGAATAAGGTGGCGCTGTAGGTTTCGCTTGCCTGTTGAGCATAGTTTCGGGTGTCGCGCAGGCGGTAAGCGCCCACGATTTCGAACTCCGATTCGTCCCAGAGGATAATCTGCCGGCAGTGGCGGTCGAAAGGATCGACATCGCGGCGTTGTCCGGTGCCTTCGCCGACCGCCCGGAAGGAGATTTCACGCAAACGGCCGATTTCGCGCATGATGCAGCAGTCTGGATTGAAATCGAACAGGTAAATGTGTTTGTTGTCGCGGGTTTCGCCGAGCTTCTCACAGGCGTGGATTTCCCGTCTGAGTAGCTGCCGATCCTCCGGATGCGCGATGGCCCGCTGCGTTGCGAAAACCGGCTCTTTCTGTTTGCCGATGCGGTAGACATGACGCTGGAACAGTTTGACGCGCGATTTCAGTGGCAGGTGGGTGCGCTGGTAGCTGTCGTAGGACACTGGATTGCCAATGGATATGTGCACCGAGCGGCGTGCCTGTTTGAACATTTCGCGAACCAGCCAGAGGGTGGATAAAGGCCGCGAAAAAAGCGACAGAGCATAGAAGAACAGCGAGTTCCTGCCATCGATATAGATAGGCAGGATCGGCGAACGCGTGGCCGTGGCGATACGCAGAAAGCCGCTGTACCAGTGTCCGTCGCGGATACCGGTCGGGCTCATGCGAGAGACCTCGCCGGCTGGAAAAATAATAACCGCGCCTTCGTTTTCCAGATGCCTGTAAACGGCTTTGAGCTGCTCCCGGCTGCTTTGGCCGCCCATATTGTCCACTGGCAGGAGAAGCGGAGAAAGGGGTTTGATGCCGGACAGGACTTGCGTGCTTACCGCCTTGACGTCACGCCGGATTTCACCGACAAGACGAACCAGCACAGCGGCGTCCAGCGTGCCGATGGGGTGGTTGGCAATGATGACAACACGTCCGGATTGCGGAATGCATTCGCGCTCGTTACCACGCAGCGAATAACTGAAATCGAAGTATTCGAGGAGCTGATCGACAAAATCGAAGCCTTCGAGATGCGGGTAGCTTGCCTGAAAGCGATGCAACTGCTTTTCGTGAAACAGGATGCGCAATGCAGCCTTCAGCGATTTACGCAGTAGTGCCGGTCTGTTTTGCAGTCCCGGCAGGTGTTGCGCAGTCAGTGTCTCGACATTCAGCATGCAATTCCTCCATGTCGTGTGCCGGTATGCTGCTGCTGGCTAGTGACACGTGAATTACATTGGCATGGCAGGCAAATGACAGCACAGAAGATGTTTCGGCCGATGCAGGGATTCCTGTTCGGTGTATTCGGTGGTACAAGTCGGATATGGATCATTGGAGGTAAGGCATGATTAGAGTATTGGTTCCGTTTGCCAAAGGTGTTGAGGAAATCGAATTTGTAGCGGTGGTGGATATTTTGCGCCGCGCCGGTGTCGAGGTTTGTATGGCCAGTCTCGATGGCGCAACAGTGACCGGTCGCTCCGGCATCAGCATTTTACCTGATGCGGCTCTGAATGATGTGATGCATGATGACTGGGACATGGTGGTGTTGCCCGGAGGGCTGCCCAATGCGCATCTGCTGCGTGATGATGCAAGTGTGAAGGCTGTGGTTGAGCGCCTGCGGGCCGAGCGCAAATCCATTGCTGCAATATGCGCCGCACCCACTGCGCTGGCCGCCTACGGGTTGACGGCGGGCAGACGGGTAACCTCCTATCCTGCCTGTCGTGAGGAAATGGAGGCTTTACAGCCATCTTCGGTGTATGTGGACGATGCCGTGGTGGAGGATGATTTTCTTATTACCAGTCGCGGGGCGGGCACTGCAGTGGAGTTCTCCCTGCGTCTGATTGCCCGCTTGTGCGGTGAGGAGAAGGCGGTGGAAATTCGCCAGTCGATCGTTGCCTGAGCTTCGAATTCCCAGTGCTGGAGATGTTTCGTTCGTGAATGCCTGGCCCGCCTGCTGATGAGGTTGACTTGGCAAGCTTCATTCTTATAGTTCGCGGTCCCAAATGGGGGATCGTCTAATGGTAGGACAGCGGTCTCTGACACCGTCAATCGTGGTTCGAGTCCACGTCCCCCAGCCAGCTACATAACGGGAGTTTGTGAAAAGATTAAATGTTTTTTAACTGGCATTTCATCTTTTTTCAATAATAGGACCATAGGTTATCGCACAGTTCGGCGCGATTCCCTCCTCCCCTCCCTAAAATTTCGCCGGACTATTAGGACCCTGGCTTACGCCGGGGTCTTTTTTTTGCTCATCACTTTTTCTTTTCTTCTTTACCGTAACAACAACCAATCAGCCTAGATTACCACCTCGGCAATCACCGGAAGATGATCCGATCCGACAAACGGGATTGTTTCGATGCTTATAACGCGCGGGACGCCACGCGTCAGGATATAATCAATTCGGCGTTGCGGCTGCCAGCTGGGAAAGGACGGCGGCGGGTTGCCATGGGGATGAAGCGCTGCCTCATCAAGCAGCATCTGAAGCTCGCTGGAATCGGGTTCGCAGTTCAGGTCCCCCATCAAAATGGCATGTTCATGTTTATTCATTTGCTGGGCGATATAGCGTAGCTGACGGACCCGACTGGACTGTTTTAAGGAAAGATGGGTCACAAAAACGGCCACATCCTTGCCGGCGATATGCATCTCGCCTTTCAACAGGCCGCGTCCATGGCGTGAACCGGGAAGCCTGTGTTGCTCCACATGCGTGCAGGGGGAGCGGCTGAGTAAGCCCAAGCCGATGCTGGCGATGGAGCCGATATCGCGCGTTACCTGAGTATGGCAAAAGGGAATGTCGGCGCGAAAAGCAATGTATTGCGCCTGTTGAATCTGATTGCTGCGAAAAGAGCCGCAGTCGGCTTCCTGTAAGCCAACCAAATCGAAGTCCAGCATCTGGTCTGAGATGCGGTCGAGATTGGCAAGGGCCTGGCGGTGGGGTAGAACATAGCGGAAGCTGTAGGTCAGCATATGGCGCATGTGTCGGCTGCCGATACCGGCCTGAATGTTAAAGCTTGCGACTCTTAACGTTTCGGTAGTGATTGTCGGGCTCAGTGTTTTTCTCCGTGCATGCTTGTTTTGAGTTGCAGCATGTGGTCTTGCAGGGCCTGTCCCGCTTCGCTCGTCGCCTGAATCGGGTTTATGCGAACGGGGCGATGCTGATTGTCCACAGCAACATAGACTACAACAGCATCCATCACGGTTTCACCCTTGTTGTTTGTTACACCGACTGAGACCCACATGCTGCTCCTGCCGGTAAGTGCGACCTGTGCTTGCAGGTCAATGATGTCATTGAGTCTGGCCGGACGAAGAAAGCGTGCCCTATGCACGGCTACAGTCAGGCAATCGTGCCCGCAGAAACGGTGTGCAGCCAGAAAGCCCACTTCATCAGCCAGTGTTAGCAGTCGGCCTCCGTGCAGTAGCTTATAGCCATTCAAATCGGGCTGACGCACGGTGTGTGATGATGCGACGAGGCTGTCTTCGATGCTTGATGTCAGCATGCATTAGAGGCTACTCGGCGGCACCGCAAATTGACAATAGAATTCGAGATTGGTTCATCCTTCCTTCTGCATATGCAAAGCTGCTGCTACAATGCCAGCCGATGACTCATTTACACCTTTGCCTTGCGTGGCGTTTTTCCCTCTGGCTGCTGCTTTGTTGCCTGCCGCTGAGCTATGCTCAGGCGGCATCCAGCATGGATTTGAGTGTGGCTGTGCAAAAGGATGTGCTGAGTTGTAATGCGGCGATTCCTGATCCGCCGGAAGGGATGAACCGGGCGCTCACCGAGGGAAGCGAAATCAGTGTTGAGTGGAAAATAAGCGTTTCTATAGAAAGAAAATACTGGCTCGATAATTCGGTGGCGAGCGTGTTGGTGAATCGCCATGTAGTGCCTGATCTTGTGTCACGAAGCTGGACGCTGGAGGATTTGACCAGTGGCATTACGCGACGCGTGTTCTCGCTTGAAGAGGCAATCAGGTTCCTTACCACATTATCCGATTTTCCGGTCGTGGATCGCAGCCTGCTGAATTCAGGGCAGGCTTATGTGGTCGCAGTGGCGGTTAGCGAGTGGGAGGGTAAGAGGCCGGAGGATTTTTGGGCATCGTGGTTCGGGAACAAGAGCGCTACGGCAGCCACCGAATTTTTGATGCCATGAAGTGTCATCCAGAGCCCTGCCTCTCTTTGCGCATTATTCATGTGTGAAATACTTGTAAGCAGGATAATTGGCCGGTGATTCGCAGTCAGTTATTCGAGCCTGTGCTGATATGAACGGTTTGGGACTGATGCGGTTTCTGCCGCTTGTGATGTCCGGAGTATTGTTCGGCGGCGTTGTGTTTTTCTGGCCGGAAACCTCGACCAGCGGCGTCAATGTGCTTGTTTCGTGGCTGAACATCTTTCTCATGTTCACGCTGGCCGTTTTATCCATGCACTATGGCCTGCGATTGCTGCGCGAAAAGGATGAGCCGCGGCCAGGCTCCAGATTGCGTGCAAAGCTGGTCATGGCTCTGGTCGGCATGCTTATCATTCCATCCATGACAACCCAGATAACGGCCAATCAGATGATGGAAAAAGGGCTGAATGTCTGGTTTGATGTTCGCGTAGATACCCTTCTGGATCGTGCCTTGGAGCTGGCTCGCGGTTTTTATGGGCGCATCGAGACGGATATGAAGCGCGGCTTGCAACAGTATACCGCCGATCCGGTTCTGCGTGCCGCCATGGATGGAGCAATCAATTATCCGATCCTGACCTCCCGGCTTGCTGATATTATGGTTAAGGAAGGCTGGCAGCAGTTGCAGCTATTCGATCCTGGAGAGCGCTTGCTGGCCGGTGTGCAGCAAACAGGTCTGGAGGCGCTTGAAGCCGAGCCTTTTGCGGAGAATGCCCGACTGGCCTTGACGCTTGGGCGAGTCATGACCGATTTGAAGGTGAGTGGTGGAAGCGAAGTGGTGGTTGGTTACGCCCCGCTGCATGACCAGCAGAATGTTTTCGGTGTGCTGCGCGCCGAGATTGCGCTGCCATCCGGCGTGGTGAACAGCGCGCGGGCTGTTGAGCAGGATTTCCGCACCTACCGCGAACTGGAGCGTAACAGGCAGGCAATCGGCAGTCTGTTTACCAACACCATGCTGATTGTCACCTTGCTGGTGGTTGTCATTGCCGGTGGCGTGGCCATTGTTTTTGCCCGACGCCTGACTGCTCCGATCGGGCATCTGGCTGATGCTCTGCGCCGAATTGGTGAGGGTGATTTAAGGGTTTCCGTCGAATCCACGGCGCGCGATGAATTGGGCTCGCTGGTGCAGTCCTTTAACAGCATGGCGGAGCGTCTGCGGCAGAATGTGGCCGCGCTGCAGCGCACGCAGCAGGAATTGACCGAGGCACTGGATAATAGCAGGCAGCGCCGGCTTATTCTGGAAAAGCTGCTGGCCAGCTTGCAGAGCGGTGTGTTGCTTTGCGGGCCTGATGGTCGAATCCGCCTGCTCAATGCATCGCTTGGTTCTTTGCTAAACCTTCCTTCAGGCTGGGCGCCGGGTCGGGAGGTGCACAGTCTGTGTACAGGACGATTGCGTGCCATCGGGGAGTTTGTTGCAGAATTACGCGACCAGAGTCAGGAGCAGTTGCAGCGCGAGCTGGATATTTCGGTGGGAAAGAAGAATCTGCATATTCTGTTGCGTGGAGCACGGTTGTTCGGGGTCGGCAGTAATGATTTGTCGGGTTATCTGATCGTTATGGATGATATCAGCAGCCTGGCCGAGGCACAGCGCAGCAAGGCATGGGCAGAGGTGGCGCAGCGTTTGGCCCATGAAATAAAGAATCCGTTGACCCCGATCAAGCTTGCCACTGAGCGCTTGCAGCGGCGCTTCTCCGCTCAGGTGGATGATATCGATGTGTTTGATGCCTGTACGCATACCATCATCGCTCAGGTGGAACGTCTGCAACGCCTGATCAGTGATTTTTCCACCTTGGCCAGACTGCCCCAGCCACGCCTGGCTGAGGTATCCGTGCTACAGTTGATTGAAGAAATGCGGGATCTTTATGCGCCGTATGCACGGGTAGATATGCAATCTCCAGAAGCGGGCATGCGCTGTTTCTGCGATATTGATCAGATCAGGCAAGTGCTGATTAATCTGATGGACAATGCGCTTGCAGCCACAGCCAAAGGGGGGGATGTGAAGCTTTACGCAACTCAAACAGATGCCGGCATCGAACTGCATGTCGAAGATGGCGGTGATGGTATAGAGAATGATGCCATAGAGCATATATTTGAACCCTATTTTTCCACCAAATCCGATGGTTCAGGTTTGGGCCTGGCTATCGCCCGGCGCATTGCTCTGGAGCATGAGGGCGATCTGCGAATATGTTCTGCTGCCCAGCCGACCCACTTCTGTCTTACCCTTCCGGGGCATCCTCCCTTTGCGCTGGAGGTCGCATGAGCAAGCGTATTCTTATTGTTGATGATGAAGAGGCCATCCGCGATTCTTTGCAGGGCTTGTTTGAGGATGAGGGATATTCTGTGATGTGTGCCGCCTCCGGGGAAGAGGCCGTGGCCCGTTTTCGCAAGCATCCGGCCGGTTGCGTGTTGTTGGATATCTGGATGCCGGGGATTGATGGTCTGGAGACACTCTCCCGTCTGAAATTGATGGATGCCGATGTCCCTGTGATCATGATGTCCGGGCACGCCACCATTGATACTGCGGTACGTGCCACCCGGCAGGGGGCTTTCGATTTTGTTGAGAAGCCATTGTCATCAGACCGGCTGCTTATTCTGGTTCGCAACGCATTGGAGAAACGCAAACTGGCCACCGAGAATCAGGAACTCAAACAACAGACGGTTGCCACCGGTTCGCATGATCTGATCGGGTGCAGCGCCGCGATTGAAGGGGTGCGCAAGTTGATTCTTCAGGTTGCCAGGACCGATGCCCCAGTACTGATTCTGGGCGAGCATGGTTCCGGCAAGGAGGTGGCCGCCAAACTTCTTCATCAACACTCCAAGCGTGCCAAGGCCCCGTTTGTGACGGTCAACTCGGCGGGCATTGCAGATTCCCGCATGGACTCCGAACTGTTCGGACATGAAAAGGGCGCATTCCCGGGGGCCTTGCACAGTCAGCGCGGGCGTTTTGAAATGGCCCATAGCGGAACCCTCTTTTTCGATGAATTGACTGATCTCGCACCGGGAGCACAGGCCAAGGTATTACGCGTGCTGCAGGAGCACGCTGTGCAGCGTATCGGAGCTGCGGAATCCATAGCTGTGGATGTTCGCCTGATTGCTGCCTGCAATGCCGACCCGGAAGAGGCGATGCGAGCAGGAACCCTGCGCGAGGATATCTATTATCGATTGAATGTGGTGACCGTCCGCATGCCAGCCCTGCGCGAACGGCCCGAAGATATCCCTCTGCTGATTGCAGCACTGGCTGCTGAGCAGGCCGAGATACTCAGTGGTGAGCCGGTGCGCTTTACCGATGATGCCATGGCTATTCTTCAATCCTGCCGATGGGGCGGTAATGTGCGCGAGCTACGCAATTATGTCGAACGCTGCCATATTCTGCGTCAGGGCGAGGAGATTAATTCGGTTGATATGCCGCCGCAGGATCAGGGGGGTATGCGCGCCGAGTCGGATATTTCTGCAAACTTCCACAATGCCAGAGAGGCGTTTGAACGCAGTTATCTTCTTTACCATCTGAACAAAAACGAATGGAATGTCAGTCGGACTGCAGAAGACATCGGCATGGAACGAAGTCAATTGCATCGCAAGCTCAAGAGCTTTGGTCTCAAGGAGGGACGGTCATGAATGTACTCATTCTCGGTGCCGGAGAGGTGGGGTTCAGCATTGCGCAGCGTCTTGCCTCGGAGAACTGCAATGTGGTTGTGGTGGACAGGGATGCCCAGCTTCTCAAACGCGTGGCAGACAGCCTGGATGTGAAAACCGTCTGTGGTCATGCTTCGCTGCCCAGCGTTCTGGCTCAGGCCAATGCCGCCAATGCCGATCTTTTGATTGCTGCGACGACCAACGACGAGCTCAATATGATGGCCTGTCAGGTGGCCCACTCCCTGTTCAAGGTGCCGACCAAGCTGGCCCGGGTGCGCGAGTCGGAGTATGTCGAGCATGAAAAACTGTGTGGTCGCGATGATTTGCCCATTGATCTGATTATTTCGCCGGAGCGGGAAGCAGCCAAGGCTATTGTTCAGCGTTTCCAGGTTTCCTCTGCTGCGGATGCTCAGGAATTCGCCGGAGGAAAGACCTCGCTGGTCGGTCTGC
>Ga0100387_10003428_pt1 | contig 13227 bp, 10 predicted proteins | sample CryGeymeta201511_FD_81547 | JGI IMG/M metagenome (GOLD analysis project Ga0100387, IMG submission 81547) | Groundwater microbial communities from Crystal Geyser aquifers in Utah, USA - Crystal Geyser metaG 2015-11 | ecosystem: Environmental > Aquatic > Deep subsurface > Groundwater | place... | reverse complement strand
TGATAAATGGTAAATGATAAATGATTGTTAAAACTTCTACGAAGTTTTAACAATCTTCCCATCTTTCATATACACCACCCGATCGGCGACTTTTAGCTGGTCGGGATTGTGCGTGACCATTAAAATTGTTCGTTTACTTTTGTTTAATTTTTGCAAAATTTCTATCACTTCTTGTGCCGATTTGCTATCTAAATTCCCAGTCGGCTCATCGGCTAAAATAATCCACGGATTATTAACCAGCGCACGAGAAATTGCCACTCTCTGTTGTTGTCCGCCGGAGAGCTCGCTCGGTTTTCTTTTAGCGTATTTACCTAAATCAAATTCTCGCAAAAGTTCCAACGCTCGGTGCCTCCGAGTCCGTTGATTTTTACCAGAAAACAGTTCCGTAATCGCAATATTATCCAGCACACTCATGCCCTTAATTAAATTGAACTCTTGAAATATCATTCCGATTTTAGTGCGCCGATGGAGCGCCAAATCGTCTTCGCTTTTTTTGGCGATATTTTCGCCCCGAATATGCACCGTTCCGCTATCAAATTCTTCCAAGCCAGCAATGCAGTTTAAAAGCGTTGACTTTCCACAACCCGATGGACCAAACAAAATCACAAACTCGCCGGAATGAATTTTAAGGCTGACATTGTCGAGCGCAGTAAACTCGTTTGGCTTCCCCGCCAAGAATGTTTTTTTCAAATTATGGGCTTCGATTACGATGGTTTTCATATTGATATAGAATTCAAAATGCAAATCTTAAATCTTAAAATGACAAAGTAAAATTCAAAATTATTTATTCTTCTTTTTTCTTTTTGATATGTCATTCCCGCCTGCTATCGCCAGCGAAGTCTCGTACCGTATGGTGCAGAGCGAAGCTTGGCGGGCAGGTTGATTTTTGATTTTTGTTATTATTTAAACAATCCTTTAATATTGCCAAGGAATCCAAAAGTTTCTTCCAGTGATTTGACGATGATTTGCAATGCCGATTCTTCTTTTTCCGGGGTTAGAATTGTAAAGTCACTGGAGCGGGAGGTATTTTTGGCGTTGTCGTTAGAAATCGATCTAAAGCGATAAGTGGTTGACGGCATCAAATCTCGCAAAATAACAATGTGATTTTGGTTGAGCGTTTCGTCAACCGGAGTTTTTGTGCCCAAGTCTGCGCCCAAAACGCCCGTGCCAAACTCCACTTGCGAGGTGGACGGTTCGTCGGTCAACCACGAAATAATGACTTGAATGCGTGAATTAGCGCCTCGCCCAACGGTCGAAACTTCCGATTTTACTGAATTAATCTCCGGTGGATAAATATCTTTTTGGGTGGTAAACGAACTGGTTGCGGACACCGCTTGATTGCCAAAACTATCTCGTGATTTGGCGATAAATACATAGCTTGTCTGTCCTTCCAAACCGATCAAACTGACTGTGTGAGTGGTGGACAGATCGCTCGAGCCCTGGTCGTGTTCGCTGGCTGTCGATTTTCCATACGACACAGTCGCATCGGTTGCAGTATTGGTCGCCCAACTAATCGTTGTTTTATTGGCTTGAACTTCGCTAATTTTCAAATTAGAAATTATTGGTAGAGTTTGGGTTGTAAAAATATAATCGTCCGACTCGACCGTTTTACTGTCGTCATCGATGCCAGCTAATTTGAAATGATAGGTCGTGCCACTGGCAAGATTTTCCAATTTAATCGTGTGCTTGGTAGTCGAGCCAAGGGATTGATCGGCAGTTGAAGATCCGTAGCTCGACGAAGTTCCATAATTTAGAACGCTCGTCGTGGCACGAGTGGTATTCCACGCAATTATTGCCGACGACAAGGTAATGTCGGTTATCGCCACTTCGGAAATATCGCTTTTGCTTTTGGTGGTAAAATCTTCAACCGTGCTTTCTCCAATATTGCCAGAGCTATCTTTGGAGCGAACTTTAAAATAATACTTGGTTGACGGCGTGAGCGCTTTGAGCGTTACCGAGTGCGAAGTGATACTGTCATCAAGCGCCTGTTCCTGCCCCAAACTGCTGGTCGTACCAAATTGCACAACCGAGTTTGCCCCCTCGTCGGTAACCCAAGTAATAACAGCACTATCGGCAGTCACGGAAACATTTGGTCCAACATCAGAAATTTCTGGCGCAACCGCATCGGCGCTGACACTTGACTCGGTCGTAAATGTTCCGCTAGCACTAACCGCTAAATTACCGTTAGCATCCGAGGAGCGTGTCCGATAATAATAAAGTGTTGATGAGCTAAGCCCAGTCAATGCCACTTCGTGACTCGTTGCCAGTATTGTCGAACCTTGTCTTGAACCATAACTTGCCGTTGTGCCATACTCAATATAACTATCACCGGCAATATTGGTCGTCCAAGAAATTGTAGCGGTGGTAGCGGTGGTAGCGCTAACGGTGGTGGCAGAAATTGACGGCACAGTTTGAGTAGTAAAAGTTAAAGTGGCATCGTCGCCATAATTTTTGGTTGATGAATTAGAATTGCTATCGCTGGATGAAATTTGAACATAGTAGCTAGTATTTGCCAAGAGATCGGAAACTGTAATTTGGTGGTTGCGATCTAATTTGGCATCCGTCCCGCCGGTTATTGAATATGTACCGGCATCCGTCCCCAAACTAACGCTAGAGCTTGCCGGTTCGTCGGTCAACCAACTAACGACCGCCGAAGATTGTCCGACCGAACCGATAGTCGCCGAACTAATAACTGGAGCTGTCGCATCACCAGTTGTAGTAAATGTTCCCTGCGCTGAAGTGGTGGTGTTAGCGCTGGCATCGGTTGAACGAACTAAATAATAATAAACTGTATTGCGGGTTAATTCCGTTAGCTGGACTGTGTGAGTTTGAGTGTCGGCACTCGTTGCGCCAGTAACTGCTGTCCCCGTAGCGTAAGCAAACCCAGTGGTAGTCGAATAGCTGACTGCTCCGGTTGCTACTTCGCCAGTCGTCCAACTAATTAATGCTTCTGTATTGGTAATATTATTTGAAACAACCGACGAGATTACTGGACCAGTCGCATCACTGCTGGTGGTAAACGAATAGCCAGCACCGCCATTATCATCCACCGTCATATTATTACTGGCATCGGCGCTACGGATGCGATATTTATACGCTGTACCATTTGACAGCCCCGTGATAATTACCGAATGCGAAGTAGCAGAAGCTCCGGCATTGCCCATTGACGATCCATAGCTTGTGGTCGTTCCATAATCAACAATTGAATTGGCATTTTCGTTAGTCGTCCAAGTGATAGTGGCGGTAGTCAAATTGGTGTCGCTGGTGGTTATCGCCGAAATTGTTGGCGCCGTATTATCCGCCGATGCCGGTTGATTGCTGTCAACAGCTGAAGTTGAGGTATTGTTGGCATCGTCGTTGATGGTAATTTTGTAAGAATAGGTAGTGGTTGAATTTAAACTGGAATCAATGTAGAAATTTTGCGCACTATCGGTAATGGTCGAAACGGTTGTATAATCAACCCCGTTGGTTGATCGTTTAACTTGATAGTTGGTAAAGTTGGGGTCGTCGTCGGCTACCCACCATAAGTAATGTTCGTAGTGACTACTACTAGCAACCGAGGTGTCGAAAACCGTCAATGATGTCGCATCCGGCGATACAGTATCAACGCTAAAACTGGTAGCGGTTGACCAAACCGACCAGTTATTTTTTGCGTCTTTGTAACGCACCCGCCAATAAAAAGTATCGTTGCCAAGCTCTGCGGTTGTATAAGAATTAGTCGGAGAGTCGGTGACAGTTTCGTTAACGACTAACGAAGCAAATGAATTGTTGGTGTCATCGACTTGCCACTGCGCCGCCGAGATAGTTGTATTGTCGGAATAAGCACTAGCTGTTAGGGTCGGCGTATTGTCTTGCGACGCAAAACCATCGGCGGGGGAGGAATGGGTCGCTGTTGCCGGCAGGGCGTTGTCCATTTCTAAAGCGCTCGACGCAGTTGAATTAACAGTGCCATTGGCAATTCCATCTACTGCCTGAACTCTAACTTTAAAATTACCCGATCCAACTGAATAATAAGAAGCGGGAATATTACTATCGGCAGAAGGATCAAAAGTTACTGATTTAGAACTAGGGGAGTCGCAACTACTGGAAACACCGGTTACACTTCCATAGCTATTTGTTCCCGAAAGTCCAGCGTTTTGAGCGGTCGCATAGTCGGAATTGTTAAGCGTATATTGAATGTTCATCGTCAAGCTGGAATGGTTGGTGTCGCAAACATTATAAGTTATTGCAATATTTCCGCTCGAATCTTGGCTTGGAGAATTAGTTATTGATACTTGTGGAGGATCGTTAACAATAATCGAACGACTACTTGACCAACTTCCCCAAGAATTAGATCCGCTTGGCGCTTTGGCTCTTGTCCTCCAATAATATGTCGTATTGTTCGTGAGCGTTCCCTGCAGAGTATAGGTAGCCGATGCTCCTGTCGTATAGGTGGTTGAACCGTCGCCGTTTTGTCCGCTAAAACCGGTTTGCGCACTGCTTTGATCGGCGCTTTCAAAAACCGATCCAAAGGCGCTGTCGTCATCAATTTGAAATTGATACTGCATATTACTGGCATCGGCATTGGTGGTGGAAAATTGGAAAGCCACTCCAGTTGCGCCAGATCCCGAGGCATCTGCCGGCGAACTTAAAGAGGGGACTGCTGGAATTGATGTTAGATTGGTTGTCCCGTTTGATCCGCCATAGCCGGTCGTACCTTTGACAACGCTCGGAGTAATGGCGTTTGAGGTGACATAGTGAAGTGCCACTCGCCCCCCACCCCCGGCTCCGCCGTTCGAGTTAGCCGCCGATCCACCCAGCGCTGTAATAATCCCGCCACCTGCGATAACATTTGCGTTGATAAGAACTGAACCTCCAGAGCCACCACCTGAATTAGCAGTATAACTTGACTGACCATCGGATCTAATAATTCCACTCGTATCGACCGTAACTGTTCCCGATAAAGAATTGATTGTAATAGCACTCCCCCCGGCGCCCTGCCCGCCTTGGTCTGTGCCACCACTCGATCCTAAGGTTATTGGATTAACGCTATCACCATATGTACTTCCGCCAGATGGTAGATAACTACAAGCGGCGCTACCCGATCCCCCGGCGCCTCCATGACCCGCTCCCGATCCGCAAGAACTGTAAGATCCTTTTCCAGTTCCATAACCATTTGGATAGCCCCAAGCGAATCCGTTAATGACACCGGTTGAGGCGACTGTCACATTAGTAAAATTAAAAGTATGACCAACTCCATCGTCGTTAGTACTCGATTCGCTGGCGACATAGAGCGTTCCGTTAACTACCAAATTACCCGATCCAGCGACTGTAATCCCACTCGCATCCAGAGAACAAGCGTCGGTTGGCGCTCCGCCTTTGTAACCACCGGTCGCATTGCCGGTTGTTCCGCCCATCCTTAGAATTACACCGTTGTTGATAGTTAGCGTTCCAATATCGCTTGGCAGATCGTCGCTGTCGCACCAAACGGTGTTGGTAGAAATTGTGTAGTCGGACGATGCGCTGGCTCCTTGCGGATAAAAGCTATATAATCCGCCAATAAAAATTGAAAAAATATAAATTAAAAATATGCCAAAATGAATATAGTGGTGCGCCGGATGCTTGTGCCACCGGTCGTACCAACCCCAACGCCCGCACAAATGATTGTGGAGTTTATGCGTAGTGTGATGACGCAAATTATGAAAATGATTTAGCATTGTAAGTTGAGTAATAATTAAATTGACCTAATTTCTAATTGCTCTAATTGACCTAATAAATGACTAATTAATAAATTGGGATTTGGGATTTTTTTAGAAATTAGAATAATTAGGTTAATTAGAAATTTATCATTTGTTATCATTTGATATTTTTCCTAATCCCAGCCAAATTTGCATCATTTGGGTTGGCTTTTAATCCTTGTTCTAATACTTCTTTAGCTTTCTCGTTATTGGCTTGCAAAAGATAGAGGTTAATTAAATTGGTATAAGCAACGATATAGTGGCTGTCTGTTGCGATGGCTTTTTGATAGCTCTCTATCGCTTTATCGCTATTGCCGTTGTCCCGATAGACATTGCCGATCGAGTTCCAAGTGCTGGCGCTGTCTTGCCGTTGTTTTAACAATTTTGTGTACGACTCAATTGAATCGTCAAACTGTTGCAAACCATAACTGACTTGCGCATATTTTTCGAGATATGCTTCGTTATCCCCAGCTTGGAGCGCTTTTTCGTAGAGTTCTTTAGCTTTTTGCAGATCGCCTTCTTCCTGCGCTTTTCTAGCTTTCTCAAAATAGACCGACCCTTCCGCCTCAGAGATTTTTTTAACATTAGTCGTAAATTTCTTGGCGAAGTAACCAAAACCAATGGCTAACGCCAACGCCAAAACCATAACCCAAATCAAAAACTTATGGATTCTAACCACCCTCCATATTTTCATACTTTTAATTATAACAGAAAATAATGAACAATTACATTTATTTGTGACCATTTAGAACAAAATTAAGAATTAAGATCTCAAAGTTAATAATCTAATTTAGAATTGAGAATTATTGTTATTTTTAATTTTAGATTTTGGATTAGATTATGAATTCTGGATTTTGAAATCTTAATTATTCTGATTGATAAATGTTTAAATGAATAAATTAATGGTAAATGGTCATTGCGATCCCGAGCGTAGTCGAAGGAGTGGCAATCTATGATAGATTGCTTCGTCACTTTCTTCCTCGCAATGACAAGCGGATTGCTTCGCAGAGTTTATCCCGAGCATAGTCGAGGGGCTCGCAATGACGATAAACAATTCTTTTTATAATAGTTTTTTAATTGATAAATGTTTAATTGATAAATGTCTTGCTATTTCTTGAGTTCTTGTTTTAATGTTTGGTCGTGGCGTTTAAGCCATTTGCGCCAGAAGAAAATGATGATGAGGAGGATTGCTAGACCGATAAGGATTGGAATTATTGGAATTATCCAAAAAGTGGCAACAGCGGTAAATGGAAACTTGTCACCGGTGGGCGATTGCAAGCTCAAATCGGCTTTAGCGTAGTATCTGCCCCAAGACAGAGTTTTTGTTTCGCTAGTAAACTCCCGCTCGCTTTCAGGCAAAATATTCCCGCCTTCTTTGTTAAACTCCAAACTCTCTTCGGTAGCGCTCCAACCAGTAATTTTAATCTCTCCCGACGGTTTTAAATGAATATTGCCGGTATTCTTAATCTTAGTTTTGAGCGTTGCTGGCGGTTTAGCGTAGATTTTTTTACTTGGCTTAAACGATACAATTTCGCCACTGGCTTTAATATCGCCGGAAACAGTCATCAAAATTAGCGATCCGATTCTGGCATTAATCGCTACTTCGCTTTTGCCGGTTGGATCGGGCGCTTGACTGGTAACAAAAACCGCCCCATAGTGTCCGCCCGGCTCGGCATCGGCTGGAGCCTTTATTGTATATTTTATACTTTTTGTTTTCTTGCTCCCAAGCATAAAAGACTCTTCATCAAAGCCAACCCACTTGGAAAGAGCATAGGCATAATCATCGGGAGTCGCTTCGTAAAACTTTGGGGAAGCGCTGGTTGGGTCGTCGCTTGGTGCAAAATCACGCACGAGTGGGTAAAGTGTTTGAGTAGTACCGCTCGTGTCGGTAATATCAACTGTACCAGTAATTTCCTCTCCTGGTTTGACGGTTACTTCCCTAATAAGCGGCGTAATCGAAACCCCAAAACTATCTTGAGCTTTTGCAGTTGACCCAACTACTAATAGCCCAATGCAAATCATCATACTAGAAAATAACAAATATCTTCGATTTTTTAATTGTAATTTTGATTTTTGCATTTTGATTTTTGCATTTATTACTGCAACTAATAGGTTGCAGTAATATTGTATGTCACCGTCGTTGAATAGGCACTAGCCTCTGTAGTCGATGCAACATTGGCGATCATAGAAGCGGTAAAGGTAGTAACAGCCGATGGACCGGCAACGCTGGCAATGCTGGCGCCAGCAGTATTAAATGCAAACTGATCGGCGGTATCATAGTTAGCGCTCGCCGCTCCACTTCCGCCGCTGGCTTCCGCTCCCACATTTGGCGTAGCGTTATCTTTTAAATTAATTCCAAACTGCTCGTTACTAGTTGAACTGGCGGCTTTTGTTCCTCCGATAGCAGAAATTGTGTCGGAATCGGCATTTGTTAAAGTGTTGCCAGCGATATAAGAAATCGTATATCCACTAGTACCGTTGGTTGCCGCCGTCATGGTGTGTGAGCAAGACCCAGTCGCTGATGTAGTTAAAACCCCTAATGAACAAGTGGTTGAGTCAACAGTAAAAGTCAAAGTCGGATTAACAGTCGCTGAAACAGTTACTCCTGTTGTATAAGCAAAGGTAGTGTCTCCGCTGTCAACTCCGCTGGATGCGCAATCAGTATTATTAAAAGTATCAACCTCGGCAAAGTAGGTGGTATTGGCGGTTGAGCCATTGGTAATACCGGTTAAAACCACTGTCCGATTGCTGGCGGAAGCCGGCGTTTCGCCGGTTGCGTAGGTAATAGAAGACACGCCGGTCGTGTTATTGTTAGAAATGCCCCAAGATCCGGGAGTCGGTATAAAATCTGAAGCCGCATCCAGCGCCGCCGAGGTAATAGTCATTCCAGTCGGTTTGCTGTTTGAACCTAAAACAGTGGTTAACCTGACATTAATACATTTAATGGTTGAAACGGTAACTCCGGAAAAATTTATGGTATAGGTGACGGAACTGGCGCTCGCCGCCGGTGTAGATAAAGTTGCCGAAGCGCTGGAAAGTGAGGCGGCATGAGCAACATTAAACTCGCCACTGATAAAAATCAAGGATAAAGATAGCACCAGTAACAAAGAAATAAAATTTTTCATTGTGTATAATATTATGTTTGTTTTATTATAGCAAAAAAATCGCCAGCGCAATAGGTGCTTACGCTGGCAAACGGGGAAATCGGGGAGGGGTTGACTAATCGTCTTCGATAGTCCAATCGGAAGTCGCCGAAGACGAGGCGATTCGGGTGCGACGGTCAAACTTGACATGACTATCGCAGTAAAGGATGTTGAGACCGCCATTGTGACGGTCAGTGAAGTTAGAAAATCCCCAACGACCACTGGAATCTTCCCATGCGATTTGGGGGGTAGCCAAAACACCGGCTTTGCGATCCATCGCCAAAAAAGTTCGACTCGGATCTCCAACAAGTGCCGATTCCGGCTGACCAATTGGCGGAGTCAATGAATCTCCAGTACCATAGTTGGCATTGTTTACACCGTAGTGATGCACCAACGCCTCGTCATCTCCCCAAGCGCTGGGACACTTAAATATCTGGCTGTTCTTTACATACGGGCGGATCAATTCCGCCCAAGTTGAATCACCGCTTTGATACCCGGCAGTGCCGTTGTCGTCGAGCCAGATAAGTGGCAATAACTTGTCGTAATCCTGCGAATACATCATTATTGCCAACCCGATCTGTTTGAGATTGCTGGCACAGCTGGCAGTGCGGGCTTTCTCCCGTGCCCGTCCGAAAACGGGGAACAGGATCGCCGCCAGAATAGCGATAATGGCGATGACAACCAACAGCTCGATCAGGGTAAAACCCTTTTTGTTCATGTGCCTAACCCCCTTGAGATTAAAGTACTTGTATCTTCCCAAATCTTAGTTCAAAATGCAAGAAAATTTCATTTTTCGCCGTAGTGTCAAATTCGGGGTCTAGGTTTGATACATCAATCTACCTTCCCTTCTGTCATTCCGACCAAGTGCCTCCCTAATGTCATTCCGACCGAGTGTAACGAGCGGAGGAATCCCTTAAACCCTGTCTTTGCGAGTGAAGCGTGGCAATCATCTAACAAGTCAAGGGATCTCTCGACTTCGCTCGAGATGACACGGGGGAGGTGTCACTGCAGACGGGGATCAATGATAAATGATAAATGAACTACGGTAGCACTGTTGCCGAAATTGCCACAATATTAGAATAATCACCAACAAGTTGAGCAGACGCCGTGTCTAATTTGTAGTCAATTACCGTAGCGTCCGGGGTGTTTATGGCTTGTGAGGTAGTATGGAAAGTTGTGGCGGTTTGCGTTGGGATTAAAGCATAATTTGATCCGCTTCCCCATTTGGCTTCCAAATTAGTAGCGCTTGAAACTGTAAAACCAAAACCTGTCCCGCTCCAAACCGCCGGCGAGGCAATTGTGCCGGCAATATCGGCTATCGTATTGGTTAAATTTGAGTGAGTTAACAGTTGGTTTTTTTCGATTGCCACGCTGTAGCCGGCGCTCGAATCAGTAGCAACAGTAGCGGTTGTTTGCCCTGTAATTGGCGTTCCCGGATTTAAGTCACCCATATCAACAGTCCCCGAATTTAGAGATAGTGTAATCGTCCCGCCAGTAACCGATGGAAAGCCGGTGTCTAAACCGTAGTTAGTGCTACTTGCCACCCCGACAATCGGACCACCAGTGGCATCCAAAATATAATGCTCGCTACTTGCTTTCCCGCCAAAATCCGGAATCTGATACTGCGGAATACCGTAATTAGTGCTCGTAAGAGCCAAAGCACTTTGCGGAAATATAAGAAATATAAAATAAATTATAATAAATAATCTATTAATTATTAATTGCGATTTATCACTTCTTGCTGTTTGTAATCTTAACATTGATATAAATTATGTAATAATATATTTAATCACTGCAAAAAGGACCCTAATACAGTTTCGTCTGCGTCGGGGGCTTTTTTATTTTACCACCTTTAATGCTCTCTGATGTTTGTAAATAATTGCCCTTTGAAACAATGCTCCTACCAATTTCTTTTTCCGTCTGCTTTCTGGCATTACCCGCAACATTGCCTCCTCTTTTTGCTACAATCTTATTTTTAATAAATGTATTTGGTTTTTCTTGCGTAGATATTTCAGTCGTCACTTTTTCTCCTAGCATATTAAAAATTAATTCAAAGTCATCCATATGATCACGGAGATTCTGTCTCCGCAACCCTTTTAGTTTTTTATATTCGCTTGGTGTTACGCCAAATGTCGCTTTAGATATTTCTGCAGTCAGTATCTCGAATTCTTTATGATGTTTTACGCCTCGTTTTTGCCATTCATCGGTTAATTCTTCACGGATTGCGATTCCTCGCATCCTTTTTTCTATCCAACCGTCGGAATAACCTTTGAGTTTGTATAACGCCCGAGTCCGTTTGGTTGCCAATTCCGGATCGTCTATTTCTTGCACCCGTTCGTAACCGACTCTTGCCAACCAGCGCTTAAACGGCTCAGCTTTAGGCGAGGGGATAGATTGGATAATACGCAAAATTCCTTCCGTATTAGCGCAATTCATTTTTTGTTTGCCACCTAGAGTTTGGACAATAAGGGGGGTGGCAATTTGCCCCCACCCTTTTGACAGTTCAGGGTCACGACGACGCATATCTTTAATATAGCCATCAGGCTGAATAGAGTCCGTTAATGCCAATACCACATCAATAATGACAAACCACCATTCATTTTTATAGATGATTTTACGGATATTTCTGCCTTTGAAAATAGCAATTTTTACTTCTGCCATAGCTCTTATTATCTCAAATTATCCTAAAACATCAACTTGCTGTGTAATCCACCACTTCAGGAGTGGCGGATTTTATTCAAATGATTGATCATTATTTTAATTTTTCAATTATCAATTTTCCAACCGATCAATGATTTTTCTAATTTTAATAATTTGGGCGTATGAAATCTTCTTACCATTTTTAATTTTGAATTGTCATTTTGATTTTTGAGATTTGCATTTTGAATTATTTTATTCATACCTTAGCGCATTGAGGGGATTTAATTTACTGGCTCGGCGGGCGGGGTAGATGCCAGTGATAATGCCGACAACCAATGTCAGTGCCAAAATGATTACAATAAATTGCCAGTTGAAAACAAACAATGAAATTTTGTCGCCTTTGGTAGCAGAGATTAACAAATTAAGTCCGGTGGTAATAACCCCAGCTAAAACCATCGCCAGAGTTGTGCCAATTACTCCGCCGGAAAGAGCAATAATAATTGCTTCCACGACAAATATTTTTCTAATATCTCGGTTGCGGGCGCCGAGTGCTTTCATAACCCCGATATCTTTAGTACGCTCTAAAAGCGCAATTGTCATAGTGTTAAACATCCCAATCGATGCCACCAAAAGTGCAATCAAACCAAAACCGGCAAGCACATATTGGATCACCCGAAATGTGCCATTAATTTCGTCTATCACATCCGAAACCGAATTGGCTTGAAAGCCTAAATCGGCAATCTCCTGTTTAATTTTTTCAACCGTTCCCGCATCATCGGCTTTAACTTTAACTTGCGAAAATTCTTTGACGCCATAAGCGGTTAAATTATCCAGTGGAAAATAGACAATGCCGGATGGGTTTTCCACCACGCCAACGACTTTAGCTTTAACGCTTTTTTGTTCCAAACTTTGTCCGTTTTCTCCCAGCGCTAAAAATAGCTCTAATGAAATTTCTTTGTTTAAAATATCGATCGGATTTTCTATCGTCAATAATTTACTGACCGCATCTGAAACCACAATCTCGTTTTTTGTGGCGAATTTATTCCCGGCGACAAATTTTGGTTGTTCCAATTTAAAATATTGCTCTTCCACCCCGAGCGTAATTATATCGGTGGTGATGGTATTTAATCCCGCTTGACTGGCAACCGACAGAATCGGGGAGACCGATTCCACATTTTTAATATTTTTAAAACGCTTTAAAGTTTCATCGTTTAAGTGCAAAACGGTCGAGCTGGATTGCGACACATCAATAGTTGTTACCGCCGAAGAAGAGGTAATTTTATTGATAGTCAGCTGTTGCAAACCAAAACCGAAAGAGACCAAAAATACCACCGCCCCAATTCCAACCGCAATCCCCAACACGGTCAAAAACGAACGGAGTTTATTGCCTAAAATATTGCCCAGCGCCACCCGGAAAATGTCGATGTAACGGATTGTATGTGATGTTTTGCTCATACTTTATTTATCATACACCATTTATCATTGATCATTAATTTATTCATATTTCATTTACCATTTGATACCAAGAATTGATTAATTTGGACATATTGGTCATTAATTTACCCGTTGGTTCATTTTTATTTAATTGATATATGTTTAAATGATAAATTTTTGATAAATGGTAAATGATAAATGATTGTTAAAACTTCTACGAAGTTTTAACAATCTTCCCATCTTTCATATACACCACCCGATCGGCGACTTTTAGCTGGTCGGGATTGTGCGTG
>Ga0100387_10003395_pt1 | contig 13302 bp, 10 predicted proteins | sample CryGeymeta201511_FD_81547 | JGI IMG/M metagenome (GOLD analysis project Ga0100387, IMG submission 81547) | Groundwater microbial communities from Crystal Geyser aquifers in Utah, USA - Crystal Geyser metaG 2015-11 | ecosystem: Environmental > Aquatic > Deep subsurface > Groundwater | place... | reverse complement strand
CAACAGTGCATCTCGTCCATCACCTTGCGCATGACTTCGGTTGGACAGGGTGAGCCCGCCATGATCCCCGTGCGCAGGGAACGCAGATCGAAGTCCTTAAATTGCGGATGTTCCAGCTCGGCAATGAACATGGTTGGCACCCCATGCACACCAGTACATTTTTCGGCTTCAATAGTTTTCAGCACCTGCAGGGGATCAAACACCTCCACCGGCACCATGGTCGCGCCGTGGGTCACGCAGGCCATCACTCCCAGTACGCAGCCGAAACAGTGGAAAAACGGCACCGGAATGCACAGACGGTCGGCACTGCTGAAATCCATACAGCGGCCAATATTGAAACCGTTGTTGATAATGTTATGGTGAGTCAACATCACTCCTTTGGGGAAACCGGTCGTCCCCGAGGTGTACTGCATGTTGATCACCTCATGTTCGTGCAGGCCGGCCTTAACCGCCTCAAGTTCGTGGACTTCGACCTGCAAGGCCAGTTCACGCAAGCGCGCGTAGGGGATCAGATCCTCGGGACAGTTTTCGCCCAGGAAGACCACGCGTTTCAAACGAGGCAGGGTAGTTGATGTGACCTGCCCGGCATTGAGTTCGGGAAGCACACGCCGGATGATCTCCAGATAATCGGTGCCCTTGAATTCTCCCACCATAAACAGAGTGCCCGCGTCAGACTGGCGGAGAATATATTCCAGTTCGGCGGCCTGGTAACTGGTATTAATCGTCACCAGCACCGCACCAATTTTGGCGGTGGCGAATTGCAGAATCACCCACTCGGGTACATTTGAGGCCCAAAGAGCGACATGATCGCCCTTACCAATGCCCATCTTCAGCAGACCACGAGCGATAAGATCGGTCTTCTGATCAAAGGCCCGCCAGCTGTAACGCAAGCCCCGATCCGGATAAACCAGGGCATCCTGCTCCGGATAATGACTCGCAACCGAGGTCAGCAGCTCCCCCATAGTCAAATGAAAAATATCATTCATTGTTGAGATCCTCGCTCTTGTAAAATTTTACCGGTGCCTTCTGTTTTTCGACCCAATTATTTGAAGTTCTGGCCATTGTTGCCGAACTTGCCTTTCAGGTAAAGCAGTAACTTGCTCCACGGAGATCTTGCCTTTTTTTTAGGCAAAACGCTCAGGCCCTGATCCCTGCTGCGACCAACGCTTAAATGCGCGACTTCTTCACAGGGCTATCAACAGAAACTGTTTACAGCCGTGAGATTCCAGCTTGGCACAAAAATTATTTCTACTGATATTTCAGAGAGTTAGATCTGAAATTCGGAATTTCCTCCTTGCGCAGGATCGGGTGGATAAGCAGCAGCAACAGGGTTGATATCAATAAAATCGCACAAAAACTCTTTCGTGAGAGCGCAAGTTCTTCTTTCGTTCAGCGCCCCGCTGTAATACACTCCTCTTTTACCGTCATTCATCTTGGAACCTTACATTCTGTAGGAATAAAAAAATCCATGCAAACCCTGTATCTCGATTGCTTCTCCGGCATTTCGGGCGATATGTTCCTGGGTTTAATTCTTGACCTTGGTCTTGAAAAAAACCAGCTTGAATCTGAACTGGCCAAATTAAACCTGCCCGGCTGGCACCTGCACCAAAGTCGCGAATGCCGTCACGGCATCGAAGGATGTCGCGTGACGGTCAAGTGTGCGCAGCAGTCGGCCCACCGCCACTGGCAACAGATTGATCAGTTGCTGGCGGAATCCTTACTGGCTGAACCGATTCGCCAACGGGCACGGCGCATCTTCACGCGCCTGGGCGCAGCCGAAGCGAAAGTTCATGGCATCGCCCTTGAACAGGTTCATTTTCACGAAGTCGGAGCCCTTGATGCGCTTATCGATCTGGTTGGTGCGGCCATCGGGCTGGAACTCCTGGGCATTGAACACCTGATCTGCTCCCCGCTGCCCCTGTCGCGGGGCCTGAGTCACTGCGCTCATGGAGTTCTGCCCTTACCAGCACCGGCGGTTTTGGAAATACTCAAGGGCCAACCGGTGGTAGACAGTGATAATCCGCGCGAGCTGGTCACTCCCAGTGGCGCGGCCATTGCCTGTGAGGCCGCCCATTTCGGCGCCATTCCGACCATGAGGGTGGAAAAAACCGCCTATGGTGTCGGCGGCTGGCAGCTGGAGGATCGCCCCAACCTGCTGCGCGGCATTCTGGGCAGCAGCACAAATGGTCTGCTGCACGATCAGGTCGTGGTCATGGAAACCAATATTGACGATTCAAACCCCGAATGGCTCGGCGCCCTGTTTGAAGATCTTTTTGCCGCGGGAGCCCTTGATGTTGCCTGCAGCCCTGTACACATGAAGAAAAATCGACCGGGCACCTGCTTGAGCCTGGTCTGCAACGCGACCCAGCAGGAGAAACTGGCGCATCTCATACTTACCGCCAGCACCGCCAGCGGAGTGCGCACTTATCCCGTCGAGCGCTTTAAACTGGCAAGACGCCTGCTGCAGGTGGAGACCAGCCTGGGCAGAGCGCAGGCCAAGCTTTTTTTTGATGATGGCCGCTTAATCCGCGTTGCACCCGAATACGCCCCTTGTCGCGCTCTGGCGCAAAGAAGCGGGCATTCCCTGCCGGAAATTTATCGGCTGGTCGAGGCGGCGGCACGTCACCAATATCTTCAAGAGGAAGGTCAACCATGAGTCTGATCCGCATTGCGGTTATGGCCACCGGCAGCGAGCTGCTTAACGGCAGCAGCAGCGACACCAACACCCGCGACATTGCCCGGCTGCTGGGCGAGGTCGGCTACCGCTTGACCACCTCCGTCTGCGTTGGCGACGATCCCGACGCTATTGCCCGCAGCCTGCGTCAGCTGTTAACCGATTACGATGTCATTATCTGCACCGGCGGCCTGGGTTCCACCGGCGATGATCTCACCGCCAAAACTGTGGCCCTCGCCCTGGGTCGCGCCCTGGAAGAAAATCCCAAAGCCGTCGAAATGATCGCCCAAAACTGCAAGGAGCGCCAGCGCGACTTCGATGCCCCCCTGCGGCGCCAGGCCCAGATGCCACAAAAGTCGGTGCCCCTGGTCAACCAGGTTGGCACGGCCCCCGGCTTCTGGCTGCGCCAGCAGAACTGCGACCTCTTCTTCCTGCCCGGAGTTCCCGCCGAAATGCGCCCCATGATGCAGAATGCGGTGATCCCCGCCCTGCAACGGACCAAACCCGGAGGGGCTCCCCTGAAACAAAGGAACTTCAAATTTTTCGGCCTGTCCGAACCCCAGCTTGAAGCGCGGGTTCCCTACAAAGACTTGCCCCCGGGCATAGATGTCGGCTTCTCCCTCGATTATCCCCTGGTGAAAATTACCCTGCGTTGCCAGTCGCCCCTGGCCGCAACCCTCCTCGACGACGCACAAGCTTTACTTTTGGATAAACTGGGTGATTATCTGGCAGAAACCGATGAGGAAACCATGCCCGCCCTGGTGGGCAGGCTGCTCAAACGCGCCGGGCTGCGTTTATCCCTGGCGGAATCCTGTACCGGCGGCCTGCTCAGTCACCTGCTGACCAGCGTGGCAGGATCTTCCGATTTTTTTGAACGGGCAGGTATCACCTATGCCGATGCGGCCAAAATTGACTGGCTCGGGGTGCCCCGCGACATCATTGCTCAGCAGGGCGCCGTGAGTGCCGAGTGCGCCACTGCCATGGCCCAGGGTTTGCGTGCGGTCACCGGCACGGACTTGACCCTCGCTATTACCGGCATTGCCGGCCCTGGCGGCGGCAGCCTGGACAAACCCGTCGGCACAGTTTTTCTCGCCCTCGCCGCCGAGGATCTGTGTCAGGTGCGCGGTTATCAGTTTCATGGCGACCGTCAAAAAATTCAACGCATGAGCGCCTTTATGGCCATGGAATGGCTACGGCGCTTTGCCCTTGAAGCCGGATGAACCCAACTGGACGTTGATCGCGAACTACGTTAAATTGCGCTTCGCTTGCATTGGGCAACAGAATTGGGTTGCAAAGGAGAGCCAAAGGTGAAAAGTCAGATCCAGGTCGAAACAGACGTCAGCGACGACTTTGACCGCCAGCAAGAATTGGCGGGTCTGCGCCTGATTCAGCAAATTGCCCAGCTGACTTCCAACGGCCACAGCACCACGGCCTTCTTGCCCGAAGTTCTCAAGCTGCTCATGTCGGCCTTTGCCGTCGACGGCTGTGGAATTTTCCAGTCGTCCGCCCCCAATTCGCCCCTTGAACTGAGTGCTCAACGGGGCATTGCCCCCGAACTCAGCCGCCAGCTGCAAAAGGTTCCCGCCGGTCAGGGCCTGTTAAATCAGGTTGTAACCAGTGGGGTTCCCCACAACTGGGTCGATCTGCGCACAACCGGCGAACTTTACTGCCGCGAAGTGCTTGATGCCGGCTGGCGCAGCTTGCTCGCCTTGCCCTTGGTCGCCTCTGGCCGCACCCTGGGGGTAATGATTTTCTTTCAGGGTCTGCCGCGCCAGTTTTCACGCACCGAAATTGACCTGCTTGAACAGATCAGCCTGTTTATTGCCGCGGGGATTGACACCTGCGAACTCCTCGAAAAACTCGAATGGCAACATCGGCTGACGGAAGCCAGCCAACGCGAACTGGAGCGTTCCCGCCGACAGCTGCGCGAACATGTCGAACGTCTTGAAGTTGCAAATCAGACCCTGGCGCAATGGGGGCAGATGAAAGATCGCTTTCTGGCCCTGGCGTCCCACGAACTACGCACCCCCTTAACCTGTATCCTCTCGGCCGGGCAACTGCTGGAGAATCATCTGCAAAACAGCCCACCCGAAACGCGGTCGTTGCTGGCCACCATGCTCCATGGCGGTGAGCGCCTTAATATGCTGGTGGAAAATCTCCTTGAAATCGCCCGTATCGAATCCCGCGATATTTATCTGGCACGTGAAAATATCGATCTGGTTGAACTTCTGGATGCCCTGCTGGATCAGAAGGCCGATCAGGCGCGTGCGCGCGGGATTGAACTGCGGCGCGGCAGCCTGCCCGATTTGTTTTCCCCCTGCGGAGATCGCCACCATCTTGCGCGCGCCCTATCAAAACTCCTCGACAACGCGCTGAAATATACCCCGGCGGGAGGCTGGGTCCAGGTCGATGCCCACTACCTATGCCAAAGCGAAATCCGCAGCATGCGGCCACAACTCGAAGCCTTTTGTCCCGGATTTTTTACCAGCGAAAATATTCCAGATATGCTAGATATTCGCATCATCGACACTGGCACGGGCATCGAAGAAAACGAACGTCTGCGCATTTTTGAGAAATTTCACGCCGGCGGTGACATTAGTCTGCATGGCCGCGACCCTCATCTGGGAATGACGCCCAGCGCCGGGCTGGGGCTGCCTCTGGCCAAGGGCTTGATTGAAGCCCATGGCGGCTTGTTGTGGAACGAAGACCGCCCCGACGGGCCCGGCAGTATTTTTCACACCATGCTGGCGCTGTACAAGCGCCGCAAGGCCATTGTTACACCACCATGAACCTGGGAGAACATCATGTCTGAAGATCGCAAGCGTGCCATTGATCTGGCCATGGGGCAAATTGAGAAACAATTTGGCAAGGGGAGCATCATGCGTCTGGGTACCGACTACGTTATGCCCAGCATCCAGACAATTTCAACCGGTGCCCTCAGCCTCGATCTGGCCCTGGGAGCCGGCGGCGTACCCCGCGGGCGGATTATCGAAATTTACGGCCCGGAATCCTCGGGCAAAACCACCCTGGCCCTGCATATTGTCGCCGAAGCGCAAAAACTGGGCGGAGTCGCCGCCTTTGTCGATGCCGAGCATGCTCTGGACATTGAATATGCGGGCAAGCTGGGAGTTAGAGCCGATGACTTGCTGGTGTCACAACCCGATACGGGCGAACAGGCCCTGGAAATCACCGAGGTGCTGGTGCGCAGCGGGGCCATTGATGTGCTGGTGGTCGATTCGGTGGCGGCCCTCACCCCACGTGCCGAAATTGAAGGGGAAATGGGCGATTCCCACATGGGCTTACAGGCTCGCCTGATGTCCCAGGCCCTGCGCAAATTAACGGCGACGGTCAGCAAAAGTAACTGCAGCATCATTTTCATCAATCAGATTCGCATGAAAATCGGCGTCATGTTTGGTAACCCCGAAACCACAACCGGCGGCAATGCCCTTAAATTCTACGCGTCCGTACGTCTGGATATTCGACGCATCGCCTCACTGAAAAAAGGCGACGAAGTTATCGGTGGGCGCACCCGGGTCAAGGTGGTTAAAAACAAAATCGCGCCCCCCTTCAAGCAGGCCGAATTCGACATTATGTATGGAGGCGGAATTTCGGTTGAGGGCGATCTGCTTGATCTGGGGGTTGAACACAACCTGATTGAAAAAAGTGGTTCCTGGTATTCTTATCAAACCGACCGCATTGGCCAGGGACGTGAAAATGCCAAAATCTACCTGACTGAGCACCCGGAAATCTGTCTGGAAATTGATACCCGCCTGCGCGAAATGTTTGGGCTGAAGCCGCCTGCTCCCCAGACAGAAAAAAAATGATAACCAGCGTAGGCGATACTTTTTTACCTGCGCATCGCAGTCCCTAAAAGACAAAGGACACAGCCATGACGCTGAACGACATTCTGGGCCTGGCGTTGAAATCGAACACTTCAGATATTCACCTCAAGGCCGGTCTGCCGCCGGTTTTCCGCATCGACGGCAATCTGCGCCCGCTGCCCAAGGCTCCACGCCTGACCGCTGAAGTCATTGAAGCCATGTGTCAGGAAATTATGAACGCACGGCAGAAAGAGCGCTTCGCCACAACCCATGAAGTGGATCTGGCCTACGGTGTGCCGGGACTGGGTCGTTTCCGCGTCAATGTTTTTCAGCAACGCAGCAGCGTTTCGGCAGTGTTCCGCGCCATTCCCTACAAGGTTCCCAGTCTCGATGAACTCGATTTGCCCAAGGTGCTGAAAAAAATCTGCACCGAACAGCGCGGACTGGTGCTGGTCACCGGCGCCACCGGCACCGGCAAATCGACAACCCTGGCCGCCATGCTCGATTATATCAACAGCAACCGCACCGCGCACATTGTTACCATCGAAGATCCGATTGAATATCTGCACCGCGACCGCAAGTGCATTATTAACCAACGCGAAGTCGGCTTCGATACCGACACCTTTTCCGTGGCGCTGAAAAGCTCGCTGCGCCAGGATCCTGATGTGATATTGGTCGGTGAAATGCGCGACCTGGAAACCACCGAAACCGCCCTCGCCGCTGCCGAAACCGGGCACCTGGTGCTTTCTACCATGCACACCATCGACGCCCAGGAAACGATTACCCGCGTCGTCTCCATGTTCCCGCCGCATCAACAGCGCCAGATTCGGCTGCAACTCTCCGGCGTTCTCAAGGGGGTCATTTCGCAGCGCCTGATCCCGCGTCAGGAAGGCAAGGGGCGGGTCGCGGCGGTTGAAGTTATGGTGACTACGGCGCGCATCCGCGACATGATTGATGACCGTGAAAAAACCGCACACCTCAAAGACGCCATCGCCCAGGGACATACAACTTACGGCATGCAGACTTTTGATCAGTCGCTGATGCAGCTGGTGCAGAAAGACATCATCTCCTTCGATGAAGCCCTGCGTCAGAGCAGCAACCCGGATGACTTTAAACTGAAATTTTCCGGCATCTCGTCCACCACTGATGCGTCATGGCAAGACTTTGACAGCGGCCAGCAACAGTCTGCCCGCGAAGAGGCTCAAACCGGCGATGACAACCTCAAAATCGAGCGATTCTGATGCGTTTACCTGCGCGCTGCGCATTCTGGGGCGCCGGGAACACAGCACATCCGAGCTGCGCAGCAAGCTCGTGCGTCTGGGCTTTTCCGCCCCGGAAATTGAGGCGGTTCTTGCGCGTTGTCGTGAATACAATTATCTCGACGATCGACGCTATGCCCTGGCCCGCTGCCATGAACTGCTGCGCAGCGGGCGCGGTATCGGCCTTCGCCTGCGACTTGATCTGCGGCAACACGGTATTTCTGAAAGCCTGATCGACGAAGTTCTTGAGACAATCAACCGCGAAATCGAGCCCCTTGACGTTTTGCGACAGCAACTGGAACGCCGCTTCGCCGGTTTCGATTATGCGGCGGCCAGCGAAAAAGAACGTCGGCGTATTGTTCACCATTTCCTACGTCGCGGTTTCAGCCTCAGTCAGATTTTTGCGCTGCTCAAGCACACCCCTTGACACCTGAGTTTTCAGTTACCAAACAACCCTTTCAACTGCTTCAAACCCTGCTTGACCTGGTTCTCGATTTCATCAGCGGCGGGCGCTTGCTCAACGTCCTCGGAGCGCGATTTTTGTTCAGCAGCGAGGGGCTCGCTCGCTGAGGAATCTGGCCTGAACCCAGCATCTTCGTCCTGCGACATCAATTCGCGCAGAGGCACGCGGCGATAGGTGGGCGGAGGCTCAAAGGTCGCAGCAGACAATTTTTTTTCCCTGATCCCGGTTGTCAGGGTTTCACTGACATCATCAATACTGCGCAACTCGAAGGCAGTCAAATCTTCGAGAGGATCTTTTGGCATATCGGGCAGGCCTGCCGGACTCATTTGGCTGAAGCGCGCGGCGCATCGCGCAAACTTTTTCTCGAAATCCTTCATGCTCTGCTTCAGCTGTTTATTTTTAGCCATATCCAGCGCGTCAAGTCGGCTGTCGGACGCCAACCAGACCTGATGCTGGATCTCTTTACCCACCTTGACCTGATAGTGATCGGCGGCGTAACCCGCCACTTTTTCGCGGCCCAATTTGACCAGTACCGGCGAGGATCTTTCCATGGACTGCGGCTTGCCGGCATCCTTTTGCATTTGCAGATTCATCTGCTCGGTCATTTTAAGCATCTGCTGGTATTCGGGCGAATTCATCATTTCGCTGACAAACATTTCGATATCGGCACAATAGCCGTCCAGGGTGTTGCGATAAAATGTCCGGTCATCATGGTTGAGCACAATAACTTCGCCGGTATCAAAACGCATAATGGCATCACCGGATGCATAGCGGCCCAATTCCGTATCGTAATATTCGATCAGGGTTTCTGCGTTGCCAAGCGCGCCAAAAAAATTGCGGGTCGAAACTTTTTTCTCGACCACGAATCCGGCCAGCACCCCTGAACTTAAGCAGCAGACCAGCCCCAAAGCACACAAGATTTTCAACATGGTAGTCTCCTTTCAAAAAAACCCTCAGTCACGACTCCGTTATCAAAGGAATCTCCGGTATAAACCATGACCGCACCGGGGTCAAATTTTAAAACCGCAGCGCAACAAAGGTGAACAGAGTTAAAGGCCTTTTCAATCTTCGCAACTTCGATTATTATCGCGACTCGACTTCCCCCCCCTTTTTTCTGACCTGGCATTGATCGACAGGAACCACAGAAAGGCTCGTTGCACATGATCACCGGACACGAACTTCGCGCGCGTTTTTTGCAGTTTTTTGAAACTCGGGGGCACCAGATTGTCGCCTCATCTTCCCTGGTGCCCCACAATGACCCCACCCTGCTGTTTACCAATGCGGGCATGAATCAGTTCAAAGACTGTTTCCTGGGCGCCGAAAAACGCGCGTATCTGCGCGCCACCACCGCGCAGAAATGTGTCCGTGCCGGCGGCAAACATAACGATCTGGAAAATGTTGGCCGCACCGCACGTCATCACACGTTTTTTGAAATGCTCGGCAATTTTTCCTTTGGTGACTATTTCAAAAAAGAAGCCATCGCTTATGCCTGGGAATTTTTAACCACAGACCTGGGGCTGGATAAATCACGGCTTTACGTCACGGTTTTTACCGATGATGACGAAGCCGCCAACATCTGGCACCAGCAAGAAGGCGTGCCGCGCGAAAGGATTTACCGCTTTGGCGAAAAAGACAATTTCTGGTCCATGGGCGACACCGGCCCCTGCGGCCCCTGTTCGGAAATTTTCTGGGACAATGGTCCCGGCACCGGCTGCGGCAGCGCCGACTGCGCGGTCGGCTGCGATTGTGACCGCTACATGGAAATCTGGAACAACGTCTTCATGCAGTATGATCGCCAAGCCGACGGCGCTCTGGTGCCCCTGCCCAAACCGGCCGTCGATACCGGCATGGGTCTGGAGCGCATTACCACGGTGATACAGGGTGTCACGTCGAACTACGATACGGATCTGTTGCGTGACATCATCGGCCACATCGAAAAGCTTGCCGGCAAAACCTATGGACAGAACCAGGAACATGATGTCTCGATGCGGGTCATGGCTGACCACAGCCGGGCCACCGCCTATCTGATCGCTGACGGGGTACTGCCCAGTAACGAGGGACGTGGCTATGTGCTGCGCCGCATCATGCGTCGCGCCATGCGCCATGCCAAGTTGCTCGGGTTTGAAGATCCAATTCTGTACCAGGTTGCAACTTTCGTCCTTGGCTTCATGGCCAAGGCCTACCCTGCCGAGGCCGCCCGTGCCGATTTTATTGCCAGGGTGGTGCAAAATGAAGAAGAACGTTTTATTCAAACCCTGAGTAACGGGTTGCGGATTCTCCAGGACGAAATTGCCAAACTTGCGGCACAGCAACAAAACATTATTCCGGGTGAAATTGTTTTCAAACTCTACGATACTTACGGATTCCCCCTCGATCTGACCGCCGACATTGTCGAGAAAGATGGTTATCAGCTCGATGAAGCCGGTTTTGAAAGCTGTATGGAAGAACAGCGCGCCAAGGCACGGCAGCACTGGAAGGGGTCAGGCGAAGAAGCGGTTCTGGCCATTTACAAACAGCTGGTCGATGAGGGCATTAAAACAAGCTTCCGGGGTTATCAAACCCTAAGGGAGCAAGGCCAGGTTGTGGCCCTGCTGCGCAAAGGACAAGCCGTTGAAACAGCCAGCTGCGGCGAAGAGGTTGAAGTCGTCTGTTCGATAACACCCTGCTATGGTGAATCAGGCGGACAGGTGGGTGACCAGGGCTGCATGTTTAATGATGAAACCCGGCTGCGCATCTTCGATACCCTCAAGCCCTTGCCCGAACTACTGGTGCATCGCTGTGAAGTTGTCACCGGTGAAATTCATAATGGGGCACAGTTGACCATCGAAGTTGATGCCGAGCGCCGTCAACACATTGTGCGCAATCACACCGCCACCCACCTGCTGCAAGCCGCGCTGCAAAAAATTCTTGGCGATCACGTCAAACAAGCCGGATCACTGGTGACCCCCGATCGCCTGCGTTTTGACTTCACCCACTTTTCACCCCTCAGCACCCCGGAATTGCGCAAGATCGAAGAGCTGGTCAATGCTGAAATCCGTCGCAACGCCCAGGTTTCTAGCCAGGAAATGGCTGCCGACGAAGCCGTTGCCGCGGGAGCCATGGCGCTCTTCGGTGAAAAATATGGTGAACGGGTGCGCGTGGTGAGTGTCGGCGATTTTTCCATGGAGCTTTGTGGCGGCACCCATGCCAAAGCTGCAGGCGATCTTGGTTTGTTCCGCATTCTCAGTGAAACCGGCATCGCCGCCGGGGTGCGCCGGATTGAAGCAACCACCGGCGCTACCGCCCTGCTTCAGGTTCACCAGCAACAACAGCAGTTGGAACAGCTGGCTCACCTGCTTAAGGGTGACCCGGCTCATCTCGAACAACGCCTGCGGAAACTGCTGGAACAGCAGCGCCAGCTCGAAAAAGATCTGGCCCAATACCAAAGCCAGGCCCATGCCAATCTGGGAGGCAATCTGCTTTCAAAACTGCAAAACGTGGGAGATATCAAACTGCTGGCAGCGCGGGTCGATAACACCGACGCCAAGCAATTACGCGAGCTGGCCGATCAGCTGCGCGACAAAATTGGTTCGGGTGTGCTGGTGCTGACCGGGGCCTGTGGTGACAAAGTACCACTGCTGGTGGCGGTCACCAAAGATTTGTGCCCAAGGGTCGCCGCAGGCAAACTGATTCGCCCCCTGGCCGAAATCATCGGTGGCCGTGGTGGCGGTCGGCCCGATCTCGCTCAGGCGGGCGGGCAGAATACCGATAAAATCGATGAATTATTAAATGCCGCACCGCATGAACTCGAAAAAATATTTAACCAGGCTTGAAATCTCCAAAAGCTGAAGTACTCTTCATAAACCGACAAAAACAAGGAACGCACCCGCATGGAAACTGCCGCTCTGATCCAAACTGCCGAACAGCAGGAATACGCTCACCCCAAACACGAACGTTTTTTCCTGCGGGATATTGTTACTTCGCTGGAGAATCCCGATCTTTCCGTGCATCGCGGGCGCATTGAGGTTGGCGGTGAAATTTTTCCCCATCCCCATGAAACGCAAACCGAAACTTTTTACATTTTGTCCGGTGAGGCTCAGTGTACTATCGGTACCGAAACCCGTGTGGTTGGCACCGGCCATTGCGTTGTTGCTCCCGCCGGCATTGTTCATGGACTCAAAAATACCGGCAAACAGCCGGTCGAACTGCTGGCTTTGTTTACCCCGCCGCTCAAATAAGCACAACGAGGTTTATGGTGGAACTGGCCCAACGCACACAAACCGCAATGACTTTGAATCAGACAGGGCGCAGCCTGCTGATTGTTGATGATGAGCCCATCATTCGCGATCTGTGCGCCCGTGCCCTCAAGGGTTTTCGCGTTTTGCAGGCCAACGATGGCCAGGAAGCGACTGATCTGCTGAAAAAAGAGGTTGTCGATGTGGTGCTGACCGACGTCATGATGCCCCGCCTCAACGGCTTAGATTTACTGAGCCAGATCAAGGAAGAAACCCCGGATCAAACCGTCATTCTGATGACCGGCTACAGCGAAAAAGAGGTCATTCTTCAGGCGCTCAAAGCGGGTGCCGACGATTTCATCAGCAAACCTCTCAACCTGCTGCAATTACGCACCACCATCGACAAAGCCCTCGAAAAGCGCGAATTGCGGCGCCAGCTGAGCGAACTGCGTCAAGCTGATCGCCTCAAAAGCGATTTTCTCGGTTTGATCTCGCACAAGCTCAAAACCCCGGCCACCGCAATTTCGCTCTTCATCCAGAATATTGCGGGAGACAGTGTCAATCCGCAAGACGCAAGCTTCAAGGAAATGCTCAGCATGGTGCTGGCAGAATCCCGCCATCTTGAACACCTGATTCAGGATTTGCTCTATTTCAGCCAGGTCATCCTGGATAAAAAACCCCTCGACCCTCAGCCCCTTGAGTTCGGGAAAATTATTCGCCAAATTTGCGACGACCTGCAACAGGCGGCCTTGGACAAAAACCAAGGGTTCCGGGTTAACCTTGAGCTCCCTTTTCCGCCGCAGCCCCTGATAGCTGACCGGAATAGAATTTCCTTTGCCGTTCACGCCCTGATCGACAATGCGATTAAATT
>Ga0100387_10003392_pt1 | contig 13318 bp, 10 predicted proteins | sample CryGeymeta201511_FD_81547 | JGI IMG/M metagenome (GOLD analysis project Ga0100387, IMG submission 81547) | Groundwater microbial communities from Crystal Geyser aquifers in Utah, USA - Crystal Geyser metaG 2015-11 | ecosystem: Environmental > Aquatic > Deep subsurface > Groundwater | place... | reverse complement strand
TTAAGCAAAAAGGCTTTTAAAAGAAGCCTTGGCCATTTATATAAATTAAAACTTATTGAATTGACGCCAACCGGTGTGCGCTTGATTTAATTTTTCATTTTTTTTACCCAATTTCAATAGGCGAGAAGTCGTTTATTGGCACATTTATTTTGAATTTTGGTTGAAAACGTGAGCCTAAAAGGTAATGCAAAGGCTACTGAACCCGAATTTTTATGATTTACGTGATGACCTTGATTTGGACGATGAAAAAAATAATAAAAATCATTTAACAGGTAAAATAAGGTTTTTTAATGATGAGTTTTAAATAGCAAAGGGTAAATGAACTGAAAATATAGAATTTTATAATTGCAGAAAAACAGTTAATTGAAAATATAAAAATTTATATTTGCACTTGTAACCAAAATAATTTTTGATGAATATAAGCAGTTTTATATCTGGAAAATTAATACAACGGTTTAAATATAAGAGCTTTGAACCCACATTAATTGATGTTCAATGGCATTTAGATAATGATGTGGTAGCATCGCTATTAAGCCAAGCCGACCAAAAACTGGGCGAACTCAATGCCTTTAGTCAACTAATACCCAATGTGGATTTTTTCATAAAAATGCACGTAATTAAGGAAGTTACTAAAAGCAGCCGAATAGAGGGCACACAAACCAACATAGACGAAGCCATACAAAAGGAAGAATATATAAACCCCGAAAAAAAAGATGATTGGCTAGAAGTGCAAAACTATGTGCAGGCAATGAATACAGCCATAGCCGAACTAGAAAGCTTGCCATTAAGCAATAGATTATTAAAAAATACACACAAAATAATATTACAAGGCGTTAGGGGTAAACATAAACAACCGGGAGATTTTAGAATAAGTCAAAATTGGATAGGTGGCAACAGCTTGGTAGATGCAAAATTTATTCCACCTCATCAAGACGGTGTTTTAGAATATATGTCAGATTTGGAACAATTTATTCATACCCAAAACAGCAACCTACCTCATTTAATTAAGATAGCCATTCTGCATTATCAATTTGAAACCATCCATCCCTTTTTAGATGGCAATGGCAGGATAGGCAGGCTATTAATAACCCTTTATTTAGTAAGTTCAGGATTATTAGTTAAACCAACCTTGTACCTATCCGATTTTTTTGAAAAAAACAAAGAACATTATTACGATAACTTAACAGTGGTAAGAACTAAAAATGATTTAGTGCAATGGCTTAAGTTTTTTTTAGAAGGCGTACGAATAACAGCCGAAAGCTCCATTCAAACATTTAAAGAAATCATTGCTTTAAGAGCTTCGGTTGAAACTAAAATAATAATTCTCGGCAAAAAACAAATACTTGCAAAAAATGTGTTACAATATCTATACAGCCAACCTATTACAGATATGCAAAGTATCGCCAATGCCTTAAATATAAGTGTGCCTACTGTTTCAAGACTGCTAAATGATTTAGTAAGACTTGAAATATTAGTGGAGCTAACTGGATTTAAACGTAATAGAGTATTTGCATTTGAACAATATTTAAAACTATTTAGGTAGAATAATGTTGAATTGTGAATGGCAAATTATTTTTATTCTGATACAAAAAAATGGGAAACTGACCCTCTTGAAGAACATTTTAAATATTCATCGTACTTAATGATTCATTGGGAAATCAACACTCAAACTAAAGTTTAAAAATGTGTTTTAATTTTATCAAAACAATCGAGTTAAATAGCTACTTTAGTATTTTAATTAAAATTAATTGAAAATAGAATATGGCAATTAAAAAATCAGAATTATACAGTTCCCTTTGGGCGAGTTGTGACGAGTTAAGAGGCGGAATGGATCCGAGCCAATACAAGGATTATATTCTTGTGTTGTTGTTTGTAAAATATGTGAGTGACAAATACGCCAACGACCCTGATGCGATAATTGAAATTCCCGAAGGCGGTAGTTTTAAAGCTATGCAAGCCTTAAAGGGTAATAAAGACATCGGAAATCAAATCAATATTATTATTGGTGAATTGGCAAAAGCCAACGATTTAAAAGGAGTGATTGATGTTGCCGACTTTGCTGACGATGATAAATTGGGCAAAGGCAAGGAAATGGTGGATAAGCTCACCAACCTCATTGCCATTTTTGAAAATCCCGCACTTGACTTTTCTAAAAACCATGCCGGTGGCGATGATATTTTAGGTGATGCCTTTGAATACCTGATGAAAAACTTTGCAACCGAAAGCGGAAAAAGCAAAGGACAATTTTACACACCAAGTGAAGTGAGCCGAGTAATGGCTAAAGTGCTGAACATTCACGATGCCACAAACAAAACAACTTTTTATGACCCGACCTGCGGTTCGGGTTCATTGCTTTTAAAAGCATTGGACGAAGCCGATGGCAAAGGCACTATTTACGGACAAGAGAAAGATGTGGCAACGGCTGCTTTGGCTCGTATGAATATGATTTTACACGGACAAGAAGCCATTGAAATACACAGAGGACAAAGCACTCTTTCCGACCCATTTTTTAAAGATAGCAACGGTTATTTAAAAACATTTGACTTTGTAGTTGCCAATCCGCCTTTCTCTTCCAAAAATTGGGCTACTGGCTTTAATCCGCAAGACGACCTGTACGGACGGTTTGAAAAAGATGAAATTGAAAGTGCAAAAACGGGTAAAGCATCTTACAAAACGCCACCCGATAAAAATGGCGATTATGCTTTTCTCTTACACATTCTCAAATCATTAAAAAGCACAGGCAAAGGTGCTTGTATTCTGCCTCACGGTGTTTTGTTCAGAGGAAATGCCGAAGCCGAAATCCGCAAAAGTTTAATTGAACGTGGTTATATCAAAGGCATTATTGGTTTGCCTGCCAATTTGTTTTATGGCACTGGAATTCCCGCCTGCATTATTGTTTTGGACAAAGAAGGTGCTGTACAGACGCACGGCAGTGCGTCTGTACAGAAAGGAATTTTTATGGTGGATGCCAGCAAGGGCTTCATCAAAGATGGTAACAAAAACCGTTTGCGTGAACAAGACATTCACAAGATTGTAGACATTTTTAATAAGCAAACGGAACTACCTAAGTTTAGCCGATTGGTAAGTGTAGAAGAAATTAGCGACCCGAAAAATGATTTCAATTTAAATATACCACGCTACATTGATAGCCAAGAAGTCGAGGATTTACAAGACATTGAAGCACATTTGTTGGGCGACATTCCCAATGCAGATATTGAAGCCTTAGAAAACTATTGGACAGTTTATCCTTCCCTAAAAAATCATTTGTTTAAAGATGGACGCAAAGGTTATTTACAATTAACAATTGACCATTCTCAACTGAAAAATGAAATCTTTTCGCATCCCGAATTTGTAAGTTTTAGTGCTGAAATGGATGCTTTGTTTGCCGATTGGAAAACACGAAACACCAAATTATTAAAAAGCCTCACCCCAGCCCTCTCCAAAGGAGAGGGAGGAATGAAACCCAAACAAACGATTTTTAAAATATCGGAAGATGTGCTTACAACTTACACAGGTAAGGCATTGATGGACAAATACGATGTGTATCAGCATTTGATGAATTATTGGAATGATGTAATGCAAGACGATTGTTATTTGATAGCTGTAGATGGTTGGAAAGCCGAACTGAGCATTATCAAACAAACCAAATCCGCTACCGTTTGGGATTGCGATCTTGTTCCAAAGGTTTTGGTAATTGACCGCTATTTCTTAACTGAGAAAAAAGCCATTGAAAAATTAGAAGCCGATAAAGAAGTTATTGCCACCCAACTCACCGAATTGGAAGAAGAACACAGTGCCGAAGAAGGCTATTTTGCCGATTTAGATAAAGTCAACAAAGCTTCCGTTAATGGACAATTGAAAATTGATAATGGACAATTAAAAAAACTTGCCAAAAACAGTGACGATTATGCTTCGCTGAAAGCCAAAATTGAAGTTTTTCAAAAGTATCTAAAACTATTGGACGACCAAACCGAAGGGAACAAAAAAATAAAAGAAGCCATTGCCGACTTGGATATAAAAGTAATTGAACGCTATAAAACACTGACCGAAACCGAAATAAAACAATTGGTGGTGGATGATAAATGGATGGCAAGCATTGAACGCAGCGTAAAAACAGAAATGGAACGCATCAGCCAACGCCTAACCCAACGGATTAAAGAACTAGCAGAACGCTACGAAACACCGCTACCCAAACAAACCAGTAATGTTGCCGAATTGGAAAATAAAGTAATTGCTCACCTTCAAAAAATGGGATTTGTATGGAAATAGATAAAATACAGAAAAAGTAAGCGCTTTTATCGATGAAAAACGAAATAATACTATATCAGTCTGGTGAATTAGCTGAACATTTAGAAGTTAGGCTTAAAGAAGAAACAGTTTGGCTTAATAGGGTTCAAATTGCAACTTTATTTGGAAGGGATGTAAAAACCATTGGCAAGCACATTAATAATGTTTTTTATGAAGGTGAACTTGACAAAAATTCAACTGTCGCAAATTTTGCGACAGTTCAACTTGAAGGAGGAAGAAAAATTGAAAGACAAATTGAATACTACAATCTCGATGTTATCATATCTGTAGGTTACAGAGTAAAATCAAAACAAGGCACACAATTTCGTATTTGGGCTACCAATGTGCTAAGAGATTATTTATTAAAAGGCTACGCTTTGAACCATCGGATGGACAAAATTGAAAACAATTACGACAGCCTTAGCAAAGAAGTAAAGCAAATTTCCCTTCAACTCAAAACACAGGAACTGCCAAATCAAGGCATTTTCTTCGAAGGGCAAATTTTTGATGCCTATGTTTTTGTGGCTGATATTATTAAGAAAGCCAAAACTGATATTATTTTGATTGATAACTATGTAGATGAAACTGTGCTGACCCAATTGGCAAAACGCACTAAAAATGTAGCAGCGACCATTTATACCAAAACCACCAGCAAAGCTTTAAAATTAGACATTGACAAACACAACAGCCAGTACCCTACCATTGAACTTAAAATCTTTGCCAACAGCCACGATCGTTTTCTGATTATTGACCAAAAAGAACTCTACCATTTGGGAGCATCGCTCAAAGACTTGGGTAAAAAATGGTTTGCCTTTTCTAAAATGGATTCACTCACTGCCGATGTATTGGCGAAATTGAACAGAATAAGATGAATAATACTGAATACAAACAAACCGAAGTAGGTTTAATTCCGAGTGATTGGGAAGTAAAAACAATAGGAGAAATTTTCACTTTCTACTCAACTTCTAATTATTCAAAAGCTGAAATGTCACTTTATGGAGATGTTGGTTGTGTTCATTATGGTCTAATTCACGCTATTGAAAACTCTCACTATTCTTTATCAAGTGGGATTAAGTATTACGTAACTAAAGAACAAGCAAAATATGAAGCCATACAAGAAGGTGATGTAATTATGGTAGATGCTTCTGAGGATTTAGTTGGGTTAAACAAATCTGTTGAAGTTTTTGACTTAAATAATAAAGAATATATTGCTGGACTTCATACTTTCCATTTACGAGATAATAATTCTACTTATGTTGGCACTTTCAAGGGGCTGATATTAAATTCAAATTCAGTAAAAAAGCAAATGCTTAGGTTTGCCGTTGGAATGAAGGTATTTGGAGTTTCAAAACCACAATTACAAAATATTTTAATTCCTGTCCCCACCAAAGCCGAACAAACCGCCATAGCCACCGCCTTATCCGATGCCGATGCCTTGATAAGCAGTTTAGAAAAACTCATTGCCAAAAAACGCAACATCAAGCAAGGGGCAATGCAAAAACTCCTTCAACCAAAAGAGGGTTGGGAAGTGAAGAAGTTGGGGGAGATTGTCGTGGTATTGGATAATTTAAGGAAACCACTTAATGATTCCGAAAGACAGAAAATGAAAGGTGATATACCTTATTGTGGAGCAAATGGAATTGTTGGCTTTGTTGATGATTATGTTATTGATGATGATATTATTTTAATGGCAGAGGACGGTGGATATTTTGATGAATACAAAACACGCCCGATAGCATACAGAATGAAAGGTAAATGTTGGGTTAATAACCACGCCCATATTTTAAAAGCCAAAATGGAAATAGACCAAGATTTTCTGTTCTATTCATTAGTGAACAAAAACATTTTGGATTTTATAAATGGAGGAACACGAGCAAAATTAAATAAAGGTGAATTGGTGAACATATTGGTTGCAGTTTCAAAGTCAAAAGAAGAACAAACTCGTATCGCCACCATTCTTTCCGGTATGGATGCCGAGATAAGTGCCTTAGAAACGAAATTGGAGAAATACAAAAAGGTAAAACTGGGTATGATGCAAAACCTTTTAACAGGGAAAATACGATTGGTATGAGTAAAAAGAAAATATTCATTAGCAGTGTTCAAAAAGAATTTGAACAAGAGCGGCAAATGCTTTTTACTTATTTGCATAGTGATGCCTTGCTGGGTTTATTTTTTGAACCTTTTCTTTTTGAAAACCTGCCTGCCACCGACCAAAAAACGGATACTGCTTACATCCGGGAAGTTTCAAAATCAGATATTTACTTAGGTCTTTTTGGCGAAGATTATGGTTACGAAAACACAAAAGGAATGTCGCCAACCGAAGTAGAATTTAATGAAGCTACTTTACAACACAAAACAAGGCTCATTTTTATCAAGGGCGATAATGCCTTGGTTCGCCACCCTAAAATGGCAGCACTCATTCAGAAGGTTGGTTTAGATGTTATTCGTAAACGCTTTAATTCCGATGCCGAATTAATTTCTGGTGTTTACGCTTCATTGGTCAATTATTTAAAAGAAAAAGAATTTATCCGCTCTGGTCCGTTTGATGCAGCCCCTACCAAAGCCAAGCTTGAAGATATTGACGATAATAAAGTAAATGCCTTTGTTGCCAGAGCAAAATCAGTACGAAACTTTCCTTTATCACCAGCGGCATCTGTTGTTGAAATTCTCACACATCTCAACCTAATATACAATGATGCTTTAACCAATGCTGCTATTTTGTTGTTTGGTAAAAATTCGCAACGGTTTATATTGGGTTCAGAGGTAAAATGTGCCCATTTCCACGGGCAAGAAGTTGCCAAGCCTATTCCGTCTTATCAGGTTTACAAAGGCAATGTGTTTGAATTGGTTGACCAAAGTGTAGATTTTGTTCTTTCAAAGTTGAGTATGAAGGTTGGCATACGAGATACGAGCAATCAAGTACCAACCAATTATGAAATACCAAGGGCAGTAGTATCCGAAGCAATTGTAAATGCCATTGCACACAGAGATTATAGCAGTACCGGCAGTGTGCAGGTAATGCTTTTTGCCAATCGTTTAGAAATTTGGAACCCTGGCACTTTGGCTTCTTCACTGTCGCTATCCCAATTAAAAACCCGTCACGGTTCATTTCCGGTTAATCCATTGCTTGCCGAACCTATGTATTTAGCAGGTTATATTGAACGCTTAGGCACTGGAACTCGCGATATGGTTAACTTATGCGTAGCTGCTAATCTTAAAGAACCCGAATTTACATTGGATGATGGTTTTAGAGTAACTATTTGGAGACCTACTGAACAAGTTAGTGGGGAAGCTACCGAGCAAGCTACCGAGCAAGCTACCGAGCAAGCTACCGAGCAAGTAAATGAAGAAGTTAAAAGAGTTGTACTTGTTTTAGAAGGTGAAATGAAACGAATTGAAATTCAGGAAATATTAGGATTAAAACACAGAGAAAACTTTAGAGACAACTATGTTATTCCTTCACTGGATTTGGGATATATTGAAATGATTTTCCCTGATAGCCCTAATCATCCCAATCAAGGATACCGCTTATCTGCCAAGGGCATAGCATTGAAAAATCAGCTTAAAAAATCAAATAAAAAATGAGCAAAGTAGGACAAATAGAACGTGCCACTCAAAACCGCTTGGTGCAATTGTTTCAGCAACAATTGAATTATCGTTATTTGGGTAATCTTGAAAAGGAAGAAGAAAACAGCAATGTAGATGAAACCTTGCTAACAGCACATTTAACACAAAAAGGTTACAGTCCTTCACTCATCAGCAAAGCGCTTTTTGAATTTAAAAAAGTAGTATCCATCAACACCAACGATGACCTTTACCAAGCCAACAAAAATGTGTATTCGTTGCTTCGTTATGGCATTCCTGTAAAAGAAGAAGCCGGGCAAAACAAAGAAACCGTTTACCTGATTGATTGGAAACACCCACTGGAAAATGATTTTGCCATTGCCGAAGAAGTAACCATAAAAGGACAACACAACAAACGTCCCGATATAGTTATTTACATCAACGGTATTGCATTGGGTGTGTTGGAATTGAAACGAAGCACCGTTTCGGTTTCAGAAGGCATACGCCAAAACAATGATAATCAAAAACATATTTTTATAAAACCGTTTTATACCACTATTCAGTTAGTAATGGCGGGGCAAGATGTAGAAGGTTTACGATACGCAGCCATTGATACATCCGAGAAATATTATTTAAAGTGGAAAGAAGTAAGCAAAGAATTTAATCCGAACGACACTTATCTTTTAGAACTTACAAAACCAATTAGAGAGCAAGCCGCTAAAGCCGATAATCAGTTGGACAAGCAAATTATTGAAATGCTGGGTAAGGAAAGGCTGATGGAAATACTCCACGATTTTGTGGTATTTGATAGAGGGCAAAAGAAATTTTGCAGACCCAATCAATACTTTGGTTTAAAGGCAGCTCAGGAACATATTCGCCGAAAAGAAGGCGGTATTATTTGGCATACACAAGGCAGTGGCAAAAGTTTAACAATGGTTTGGCTTACCAAATGGATAAGAGAGTATAATCCAAATGCACGTGTTTTAATCATTACCGACCGAGACGAGTTGGATAAACAAATTGAAAAAGTTTTTAAAGGCGTTGATGAACAAATAGTAAGAACCAAAAGCGGAGCCGATTTAATTGAAAAGCTAAACGATACAAAGTTTTTGCTATTGTGTTCACTCATCCATAAGTTTGGTAACAAAGAAGAAGCCAATTACGACAGCTATTTAGAAGAACTGAAAAACAGTTTACCTAAAAACTTTAAGCCCAAAGGAGATTTTTATGTGTTTGTAGATGAATGTCACCGAACACAAAGCGGAGATTTGAACAAGGCAATGCATCAACTTTTAGGCGAAAAAGCATTGTTTATTGGTTTCACAGGCACTCCACTGATGAGAGCCGACAAACAAAAAAGTATTGAGATTTTTGGCAAATACATTCACACTTACAAATTTGACGAAGCAGTAAAAGACGGTGTGGTATTGGATTTACGCTATGAAGCAAGAGACATAGAACAAAAAATAACTTCTTTAGATAAGATTGATGCTTGGTTTGACAGCAAAACAAAAGGCTTAACCGACTTTGCTAAAACCGAACTCAAACAGAAGTGGGGCACAATGAAAAAAGTGTTCAGTTCTGTTGGACGCTTGCAAAAAATTGTTGCCGACATATTGTTAGATATGGAAACCCGTGAACGATTGCAAAACGGCAGAGGCAATGCTATTTTAGTTTCGGATAGTATTTACAATGCTTGTAGGTTTTATCAATTGTTTCAAGATGCAGGATTTAAACGTTGTGCCATTGTTACATCATTTGCACCAACACACAGCGACATAAAAGGCGAAGGAGAAGGCTACACCGAAAAATTGATGCAGTATGACATTTATCAAAAAATGCTCAACGGCAAAACCACCGAAGATTTTGAAGACGAAGCAAAAAAGCGTTTCATTGATGAACCTGCACGAATGAAACTCCTTATTGTGGTGGATAAACTACTCACAGGTTTTGATGCACCGAGTGCAACCTTTCTTTACATTGATAAGAGTATGAAAGACCACGGCTTGTTTCAAGCCATTTGCCGGGTAAACCGTTTGGACGGAGACGATAAAGATTACGGTTACATAATTGACTATAAAGATTTGTTTGGCAGTTTAGAAAATGCCTACAAAGATTTCACTTCCAAAGCCTTTGAAGATTACGACAAGTCAGATGTAGAAGGTTTGTTAAGCGACCGATTAGCAAAAGGCAAAGAAAGATTAGACGATGCTTTGGAAACCATCAAAGCGTTGTGCGAACCAGTTGTTCCACCAAAAGGTACACAACAATACATTGCTTATTTCTGTGGCAATCCACAATTAAAAGAAGACTTAAAAGACAGCGAACCTAAACGAGTAGCATTATACAAAGCTGTTATTTCACTTATTCGTGCCTATGCCAACATAGCCGATGAAATGGAAGAGGCAGGATATAAGCCAGCCGAAATTGAAGCCATTAAAAACGACTTAAAGCATTTTGAAAGTGTTCGCAAAGAAATTCAATTAGCCAGTGGCGATTGGGTAGATTTAAAACAATACGAACCTGCAATGCGACATTTAATTGATAGCTACATTGCAGCAAAAGAAAGTGAAAAAGTTTCGGCTTTTGATGATTTTAGTTTGGTGGAATTATTGGTTAAAGACGGCAAAGGTGCTTTGGACAAATTACCCAACAACATCAAGAAAAATAAGGAAGCAATGGCCGAAACCATTGAAAACAACTTGCGAAAAGTTATCATTGAAGAAAGTCCAACTAACCCGATTTACTACGAAAAAATGAGTGTGTTGCTTGATGAATTAATCAAGTTAAGAAATGAAGAGGTGGCAGAATACGAAAAGTATTTAGAGGAGATAATTAAGTTGGCAGTAAAAGTAAAGAAGCCCGAAACGAGTAACGAATATCCTTCAAGCATAAATTCACAAGCCAAAAGAGCTTTGTATGACAATTTAGAAAAAGATGAGCCTTTGACAATTGCTTTGGACAGTGCAATTATTTATGGCAAATACGATGACTGGGAAGGCACATTATCCAAAGAAAAGCATTTGAAAAACAAAGTGGTGAAACCTGTTTTGGAAGAGTACCAAAAGGTTGAGAAATTAGACCCAATATTTGAAATAATTAAACAGCAAAAGGAATACAAATAATTGATAAGTGATAATTGATAATGAACAATTGATAATTGATAATGAAAGAAAATATTATAAAAACCAAGTCGTTTGCTTTTGCTTTGAGGATTGCGAAACTTTTTCAATATTTACAAACCGAAAAGAAAGAATTTGTATTGAGCAAACAATTGCTTAGAAGCGGCACTGCTATAGGTGCATTGGTGCGTGAGGCGGAAAATGCAGAAAGTAATGCGGATTTTATTCATAAATTATCAATTGCATTAAAGGAAGCCAACGAAAGTGATTATTGGATTGATTTACTTTTTCAGGCGGATTACATGGATGAAATGGTTTTCAATTCAATCAAAGCTGACTTGATACAACTATTGAAGTTATTAGTTTCTATTATAAAAACGTCAAAAGAAAATGGAAGACGATAACTCAATTATCAATTATCAATTATTAATTAATAATTTGATAGTTGATATTGTTCGCAAAGACATCAAGAATATGCACTTGGCAGTGTATCCTCCAACGGGCAGGGTTCGTATAGCTGCACCATTGCGTGTAAATGATGAAGCGGTTAGACTTTTTGCTATTTCAAAAATTAGTTGGATAAGAAAGCACCAACGGAATTTTGTTGCACAAGACCGACAACCACCAAGACAATTTAAAGAACGTGAAAGCCATTATTTTCAAGGCAAACGCTATTTGTTGAGAATTATAGAACAGGAAGCACCGCCCAAAGTGGTGTTTAAGACCAAAACCTATATCGACCTACACGTAAGACCAAACAGCACCACCGAACAACGACAAATTATTATTAACGAATGGTATCGAGCAGAGTTAAAAAAACTCATTCAGCCCATCATTGACAAATGGGAAAAGCAAATTGGCGTAAGCGTAACAGACTGGCAAGTAAAACAAATGAAAACCAAATGGGGAACTTGCAACATTGAGAAAAAAAGAATTTGGATAAACTTAGAATTAGCCAAAAAGCCAACCCATTGTTTGGAATATATCATTGTTCACGAAATGATACACTTTTTAGAAAGACACCACAACGACCGTTTCCTGACCTTGATGGAAAAGTATATGCCACAATGGAAGTTTTATAAAGAAGAATTAAATCGTTTACCAGTAAGCCACGGAGAATGGAAATACTAGCGGGTTTCCAAAAAATAAGGTACGTTTTAACATATTCTAAATTTTATTGATTATCAAACGGTTAAATTATATAAAATTTTTAACTTAAATCAAACCTAACGGGTTTTAATGATTCAATTAATAGACTTTAAACACAGCTCACAATTAAAAAATCAGTAAAAACAGTCAGTCATAAAAAAGTAAGCTTACTTCTTTAAATTCATGCGTTACTTTCGTTTGAAAGTTGCTGAGCTTTTTAAAGAAAGTTACTTAACTTTTGTTTAAAAGTTGCTGAGCTTTTTTAAAAAGCTGCTGAGTTTTAGTTTGAAAGTTGCTGAACTTTTTTAAAAAGCTGCTGAGTTTTGGTTTGAAAGTTGCTGAGCTTTTTTAAAAAGATGCTGGGTTTTGGTTTAAAAGATGCTGAGCTTTTTTAAAAAGCTGCGGTTAAAAGTAAAACCTAACAGGTTTAATTCCTATTGTTTACTAATATTCTAAAAACGCAAAAATTGTGTGGGTTCAGTCAAAGTCTAAACAAACCTGTTAGGTTTTAAAGCCTAAACCTAACAGGTTTTATTTCAATTGCTTATTAATATTCTAAAACCGCAAAATTGTGCGGTTCAGCCAATGGGCATATAAACCGATTAGGTTTTTAAATAAGTTAAAATAAATATTAGACAAATAAATTAGTAAATATTATTTTTATAAAAATAATTGTTAAAATGAAATAGTTACCTTTTGAAGCAGGGCAGTATTATCATATTTATAATAGGGGTAATAATGAAGGAACAATTTTTTAGGAAGAGATTAATTATAAATATTTTATTAAGCTTTTAAATAAATATTTAACGCCTATTTTAGAAATTTATAGTTATTGTCTATTCCCAAATCATTTTCATTTGGTGGTTAAATTTAAGGATTTTAATGATTTACCAAAAGCTATAAAAGGAGGTAAAACCAAATTGCACCAAGCTTTTAAACTTATTTAATGCTTATTCAAAATCAATCAATAAAAAATATTCTAGAAGTGGTAGTCTGTTTCAAGAACATCCAAAACGAAATATAATTACTGAAAGACAATATCTTATTAATTTGATTCTTTATGTAAACACCAATTCGAGTCATCATAAAATTTTAAATTTTGAAAACTATCCATACGCTTCTTATCAATCTTTAATTTTAGAAAATGACACCTTTTTTGAGTAGAAAAAAGGTGATAGATTTATTTGCTTCAAATA
>Ga0100387_10003378_pt1 | contig 13359 bp, 9 predicted proteins | sample CryGeymeta201511_FD_81547 | JGI IMG/M metagenome (GOLD analysis project Ga0100387, IMG submission 81547) | Groundwater microbial communities from Crystal Geyser aquifers in Utah, USA - Crystal Geyser metaG 2015-11 | ecosystem: Environmental > Aquatic > Deep subsurface > Groundwater | place: USA... | reverse complement strand
TGAGACGCAGCCCGCTCAAGTGCGTCACCCTGGCGCTGCTGCCCGCCATGCTCTTGCTGGCCACGGGCACGACACTCTCCTATCTGGGTCGCGTGCAGGCGGGTCAGCGCATCGGCGCCACGTCGGAGCCGGGCTTTCGCATCGCGCCCGAGAGCGTGCCCAACTGGATGCTCGCCCTACCCCACGCGCCGTCACGCTCGGTGGAGCAGGCGCCCACGGGCGTGCTCGCCCTCGGTCTGGGCACGATCCTGCTCTCCGTCCTGGTCGCCCTGCTCGGTGTCTACCGCGTCGCGCGCCGCGAGGAGCTGCTGACCTGGACCACGGAGGGGCTCTCGCTGGTGATGCCCGGGCGGCGAGAGGAGCTGGCCTGGGACGACGTCGAGCGCGTGATCTGGGACGCCTCGCGCCAACAGGTAAGGCTCGAGCTGCGCAGCGGTGAAGAGAGCACCTTGCCCTGGCCCACGGAGCCTGAAGAGGGCGCCGAGCTGGCAAAGCACATGGAGACCGTGCGCCGCAAAGCGTCGTGGGGTCTGCTCCCCGAACAACAACGACGCCGACGCGAGCCCGCGCCCTGACGCCTCAGAACACGTTGCGGAAGTAGCCCGCGCCGTGGATGGCCACGGTGCTGGCGGCGCCGTCGCGCGTGAGGTTGGGCATGAGGCGCGCGCCGCCCGCGAGGCCGAGGGAGTTGTGGCGGTTCTTCATGTGCCAGTCGAAGCCGAGCTCGCCGCCATAGGTCAGACCGAGGTGCTTGGCGTCGATGTAACCGTACACGCGCAAGTCGTCGCTGGGCACGAAGCTCAGGCCGCCCTCGAGGGAGAGGAAGAGCGCCGCGCGCGCGCTGGCGTTGATGTCGAGACGCAGCTCGGCCAGGAAGCCGATGAGCTGGAACGAGCGTGGCCTCGGAGGACGCGGTCCATCCGTGCGATGCATGGACGCTTCCGCCCTCGCGCCCAGAGAGAGCCAGGAGAAGAGCTCGTAGCCGGCGTCGACCGCGAAGTAGGGGCCTGGCCGAGCGATCTCGCCCAGACTTCCCAGGAAGCCCCGCGCGCCGACCCGGCTCTCGACGTAGAGCCCGTGGGCGTAGAGTTCGCGCGTGACCTCGATGGCCTCGGGCGGGAGGCGCTCGGCGTCGAGGCGCGTGGCGTCGGGCTGCTCCTCGACCGGCACCTGAGCCGACGAGAGCCTCGGCGTGCACACCGCGACCGAGAGCGCGAACGCGCCGATGACGAACGCCCTCGCACCACTGACCAGCACCGTACCGCGCGCCACGCCGGGAGCTTAGAGCGCGGATCAGCCTGTCTGCAAGGCGATCTCGCGCCCGGGCGCGCCACGCGCTCCGCACGAGAGAGAGAGGAGCGCCCCACAGAACTCGTGACGCAGCGCTACGTCGTCCCTCCTGCCTGCCTCGCGCCCAGTCTACGACGACGAGGCGCCGAGATCTCGGGTCAGCGCGGCCGCTCGCCGCGCACCCATCCGACCTCGTCGAGGTAGGTCGGACGCTCGTCCTGCTCGTCCCCCGCCGCGCGTGCTGCCCATCCCCTGCGACGCGCGCTCGATGGAGCGCGGGATGCGCTGCGCTCGGGCGCTACAGTTCGACGGGCACGATCGGATAGACGATGGTCGGCACGGGCAGGGTCCAGGCGTCGGACTGGGCGACGATGCGACCGGACTCGTCTTGCACGAGCACGCTGACCTCGACCACGAGGCGCGGCGCGAGGGCGACGGTGGGCGGATCGCCGATGACGTCGCTCTGGGTGACCTCACCCGCGGCGCGCAGACCGATGCGGAAGCCCGTCAGCGCGGGGATGACCTCGGGGATGTACATGCGCGAGCGCGGATCGTGCTGCGACTGGTTGTCGGGGTGGAGCACTTCGTTGGAGCTCGGCGCGCCGTTGACGATGGTCGCCAGATCGACGGCGATCTCGTCCATCTGCTCCTCACGGACGGTGCCCGCGCGACGCTCGAGGGGATCGAGAGTAAACGTGCGCTCGTAGCCGGAGAAGTCGGGCAGCGCCCCCTCCTCACGCGCGAAGATCACGTCGGGCACGTACTCTTCGAATTCGTTGAAGCCGTTCACGGTGAAGGCGACGGTCTCGACCTTGTCTTCGAGGTTGCTGATCACGTAGTCGATCTGGATCTCGTAGTCGTGCTCGCGCACCCACGGCAGACGCGCCCAGGGGATGGTCACGTCGCCAGCGCCTCGCGTCAGGTCGTTCATGTCCGCGCTGCTCGGCGCCTCGAGAGGCAGCTCGATGCGTGACTCCACCATGAAGAGCGAATCCGTCTCGCCCATCGCGAGCGGCGGCGTGGTCTCGTCCATGGCGAAGGCGACGACGCCGTCACCTCCGACAAAATCCTGATTCGAACAGCCTGCCGTCCACAGCAAGCTGAGAATGAAGAGCGCGCCCACGTTCCGCATGGCCAGACCTCCGAAGTGAGCAACATATCACCGATCCGCTGTGGACGCACAGGGGGTGTCCCGAGGGCAGCGTGGCCTGGGGCAAGCGGGCGGATGGCTGCGCGCGACCAAGCGGTGCCGTCGATGCGCGACAGCGCGCTCAGCTACGCGCCGACGTGGATCCCGAGCTCGCTCAGGGCCTGCGTCATCTGCGGGGCCCAACCGCGATTCGCCAGCGGTGACGCGGGGCTCGGATGGGGCACGCTGCCGATGATCAGATCGAGATCGCCCACGACGTCGCGCGCCTTCTTCTCGGCGAACTTGCCCACGCCCACGACGTAGCGCGGTCGGAGCCGCTGCACCGTGCGTCTGAGCGCGCGATCACACGCCGCATAGAGCGACGTGCGCTCGTGGGCCGGGAGCTTCTCGGGGATGCGGTTTCTGCCGCTCTCCTCCATGAACACGAGCGGGCAGTAGTTCGCGACGAAGAAGCGCTCGAAGAAGAGCTCGGGCGTGCCGTAGCTCTCCCGAGCCCAGCCCCAGAGGCGCCGGCCGCTGACCTCGCTGCGCGCGCAGTCGAAGCCCTGGATCGGGCGCTTCGGATGTTCCTCGGGCGGCTTGCCCACCTTCGCCGTGATGCCCAGCCAATCGCGCACGGCCGCGACCTCGCCGAAAGGCACACCGACCTGCGCCATGCCGAAGGGCCCCGGGTTCATGCCCAGGAGCAGGATCTCGCGCTGACCCTTGCCGTACTTCCGACAGTAGGAATCCCAGGCCGGGCGCGCGTAGACCAGCGGGTTGTAGACGCAGGCCGTCGGCGGCTCGAAGGCGAGCCCGTCGAGGTCCGCGATCAGATCGTCGGTGATCTTCTGCAGTGACATGGACAGTCGAGGCAGGCGCGCGCGCTCATCCGCCTTGGACGCCGAAGATGAAGGGATAGCTGACCCGGACCTGACCGCCGTCGGGCTCGGGGAAACGCCAGCGCCGGATCTGCCGCACCATGCAGCCCTCGACGCCCGCGTTGTGCAGGGTGGAGCTGTCGACTCGGGCCGTGGTCACGCGACCCGCGAGATCGATCTGCCAGGCGATGGAGACGCGCCCGCTGAGGTTGGGCTGACGCTGCACCTCGACCTCGTAGCAGTAGCGGATGGCGGCCTGGTTGGCGCGCACCACGCGGTTGATCTGCTCCGGCGAGAGGTAGCCGTTCACCGTCGGCGTGCCGCTCGAGACGGAGATCCGAACCTCGTGCGCCTCGCGACCCCGTGCGCCGATGCCGCCGCGTCCGCGACCGACGCCGGAACCGTTGCCCGCGCCGATGCCCGTGCCGACGTTGCCCGCGCCGAAGAGGCTGCCGGGCCCATCGCCTCCGCCTCCTCCTCCCGTGCCGCGGAGACCGGCGCCGCGTGAGCCGCGACCGACGATGGTGCTGACCGCGCCCGTGCCGCCGAGGATGTCGCTGACGGTGGGCGCGTCGAGGGCCGCGCTGATGGCGTTGCCCTCGCCTCCGCCGCTGAGCGCGCCGAGCAGACCCATGTTGCGCACCTTGGTCGCCACGCGGTCCGTGACCTCGCCCTCGACCTCGGTGTTCTCCTGCGAGGCGTTCTCGTGGCCCACGCGTCCCTCGTCGCCCTCGTGCGCGCGACCGCCCGTCTCCTCCCGACCGTGCAGGCCAGGATCCTCGACGTTGGTGCCGCTCTCCGGCGCGAGCTGCTGCAGGATGTCCTCCGGCGGCGGCGTGACCAGGAACTCGGCCACCAGATCGGCGTTGAGCTCGAGGGGATCGTGACTCGGCGGATCCATGCGCCGCGCGAGGAAGAGCATCACGAAGAGCGACGCGCACAGGAAGAACGCCAGACCCATGGACGCGACCACGCCGGCGTCCAGGTTCGCGAGCTGCCGGGGCGGTGGCTTGGCCGCGCGCACATGCTGGAAGAACAGGGCCACGGGGCCGAGGGTGACGATGCCGTAATCGTCGGGTCCGAGCTCGACCACGCCCGCGCTGCGCAGCTCGTCGATCGGCGTGCGTCGACCCGCGATCCACACGCTACCGCCGAGGGCGGGCGAGATGCGCAAGCGATAGCCGTTGCCCGCGGGCTCGAGCACGACCAGCGACGACTCGGCGATCACGCCGTCGGGCAGCGGGAAGAGCTGCCCATCGCCGAAGCCGACGGGCGCGGGCAAGGGCAGCTGCTCTTCGAATTGCAGCGTCTCGTTCCAGACCAGCGCGCAGCGCAGCTGACGTTCGGCCTGCGTGACTTCACGCGCGGCGGGCACGGCTTGGGGTTGGGCGGACGCGGTCATTCAGAAGGTCTCTTCGTGAGCCGATCGTACCAGCTCCGGGATGAAGGAACGATGCGGCAGCTTGGGGCGGTCGAACTCGGCCCGCAGACGGTTGAGAAAGTACAAGAGCTGCGGGGACTTGAGCCGGCCCGAGATGTCGAGCCCGCTGAAGCGGATGACCTTGACCTTGTTGCCACCCTCCTCCACCTCGCGTGATTCCGCGGTCGAGGAAGAGTCGTCGTGGTCGTCGTCACTGGCGTCATCGTGGGTGTCGGGAGAGGCGGACTCGTTTCGTCCACGTGCCCCGGCAGGATCTTGACCAGCGGCGATGACGGAAGTTCCCAAGGCCGTGCTCGCGAGCGTCAGCGCGAGCAAGAGAGAGAGCTTCGGGCGGTCGTTGCCGGTCATTGCGGGCTCCTCGGAGTGGGCGGTGGCGCCGGGGCGGGGATCTCGGTCAGGTAGCGCTGCGCGTCCTCGCGCTTCTCGTGGTCCCGCGGCGCGAGCTCCAGGAAGCGCACGAAGCGCTCACGCGCGCGCGGCCTCCGGTCGAGGAACTCGGCCTCGAGCACGCCCAGGTCGAAGAGCGCGTCGACGTCCCCGGGGTGGGCCTCGAGCACGCGGTTGTATTCGCGCTCGGCCTGGTGGGGATGGCCGAGGCCGCGCAGGCAGATGCCGAGCCCGATGCGGGCGGCTGCGTCGTTCTCGTCTCCGGCCAGGAGGGCGTCGTAGTGAGTCTTGGCGCCCTCGTAGTCGCCCGCGGCCAGGAGCACGCTGGCCTCGTTGGCGTGGGCCGGCGCGAAGCTGGCGTCGAGGGCGAGGGCCTCGTCGAAGCGCGAGAACGCGGCCTGGGTGTCACCCCGCGCCAGATCGACCAGCCCCTGCTCGTTGCGGATCTCCGCGCGCTCGGTGCTGTCCGCGTCGGTGGTGAGCGCGTAGGCCTTCTGGAACACCAGCTCGGCGACGTCGAGCCTGTTCCGGGCGCGGTACACGCGACCGACCTCGAGCAGCGCGCGACGGTTCTGCGGGTTGCGAATCAACACCTCGCGCGCCTGCGTGAGGGCGTCGTCGAAGTCGCCCTGTCGACGATTCAGAGCCGCGAGGGAGATGCGAGCTTCGGCGTCGTCGGGGTGCGCGCGCACGAGCTGCTCGAGCAGGTGCACGGCACCGCGGACGTCACCGGAGGCGGCTTGGCTCTCGGCCAACCCGCGCAGCGGCTCGACGGCGGCGGGCTGGATGGCGCGAGCCGCCTCGAAGTGCGCGATGGCGTGCGCGAGCTCTCCGGCGCGGCGATCGAGAACACCGAGATCGTAGTGCGCCTCCCAGAGGTTCGGATCGATGGAGAGCGCGCGCTCGAAGCTCGCCCTGGCCCGACGCATGCGAGCCGGGTTGCCGCTGCGCATGAACCTCACGCCCTCGACGAAGGCGCGCACGGCGGCCGGATCCGCGGGCGGCAGCCCGACGGCGTGCACGGCCGAGCCGCCATCGCCGCAGCCCGACGCCAGCAAGAGCACGAGCAAGATCGAAGCGATGCGCCTCATGGTGCGGCCGCCTCGGAGCCAGAGGTGGGCGCGTCTCCGCGCGAGAGCGCCTCGAGGGGTGCCGGCAAGGGCAAGGCGGAGTCCTCGGCGATGCGCCCGCCGGCCTCGCGCAGTGGCGGATACTGCACGTCGTTCAGGCGCGTCAGACCTTCGCGCAGGCGCGCGGTCCAGGTGTTGTAGATGTGGAGCTCGAGCGCGCGCTGATAGCCGCCCTCGTAGGCCTCGAGGGCACGCTCCTCCATGGGCACGATGAAGCGCGCGAGCTGATCCATGTAGACCTGCTCCTCCTCCTCGCTCAGCCCTTCGGGGACCTGGAAGGCGCGCATGGCTTCGGCGAAGAGCTCGTAGCTCTGGCCGATCTGGAACAGGGACGCCGTCACCCACTCGGCGACGCCGAAGCTGACCGTGTCGGCGTAGATCGTGGCCGCCTCGCGCAGCAGCTCGCTCTTGCGCGTCAGACGATCGGCGAGCCCGGCCTGGTCTCCCGCGATTTGCACGGCCTCGTACTGCGCGAGCACGGCGTCGCCCTGCGCGTGGCGAGCCTGGGCGGCGTAGTAGAGCCCGTCGCTGAGGCGGCTGCGCTGACGGCGACCGAGGTTCACGGCGGCCGTGAGTGCGCGTTCGGCGCCCACGTCGTCCCCGGCGTTGTGCAGCACGCCGGCGAGTCGCGTCTGGGCCTCGACCTCGCGATCGACGTCATGCGTGCGGCGGATGAAGCTGCGGTAGGTGCGGGCCGCGTCCTGCCACTCCTCGGCGTTCTCGTAGGCGCGCGCGGTGAAGAAGGAGACGTCGCCCGCCGAGTCGTGGCGCGGGAACTGTTCGAGGAAGTGCTGACCGTCCCGCACGGCGTCGTCGTTGTCGCCCGCCGTCACCCGCAGCAGCACGGCGTCGTACAGGGCGTCGGCCACCTTCTCGGCGTGCGGGAAGTGCGCCGCGTAGCTCTCGTAGTAGCCGGCGGCGTCGGAGAACTGCGCGATCGATTCGTACATCTGCGCCGCGGTCCAGGCGCCCTGCGCGCCCTCCGTCGAGCCGGGGTAGTTGTCGATCAGCCGGTCGTAGGCCTGAGCGGCTCCGGGCAGATCGCCGGCGGCCTGACGCTCGACGCCTGCGTTGAAGTAGGCCTGTCGCGCGCGGTCGTCGTGGGGGAACTCCTCGGCGGCGCGGAAGTAGGCGTCGGCGGCCTCGGTGTGCTGACCACGGCCCGCGAGCTGTTCGCCGATCTTGAAGATCGACTGCAGGATCAGGCCATCGAGCCGATGCTGCTTCTCCTCGGAGGCGAAGGCCGGCGCGTCCTGCAGGCGGCGCGCCCAGCTCTCGATGTTTGCGTAGTCCTCGGCGCGATTGAAGCTGTCGAGGATCAGCTCGCCGGCGGGAGCCGCGTACTCGCTCTCGGGGAAGCGCTCGAGCAGCTGTCCGAAGAGACGCACGGCGGGATCGAAGATCTGCCGGTCGTAGTAGAGGCGTCCCTGACGGAAGAGGATCTCGGGCAGATCGGGATCCTGCGGGAAGAGCTGCACGTAGAGCTCGATGGCGGCGCCGAACTCGAGATCGTTCTCGCTCTCGCCGCAGCGCGCGGGGCCACTCGGAGTCGCCGCCACAGTCGCCGCAGCGTCACCCGCGGCCGGAGTCGTCGCCGCCGGAGTCGTCGCCGCCGGAGCCGGACCGCGGACGCAGTTCTCGAGCTCGCCCTCACGCACGTGCTCGAAGGCGCCGATGGCGTTGTACAGCGCGTCACGCGTGTACTCGCCGTCCGGCTTGCGCCGCGCCGCCGCCAGATAGGCGTCGCCCGCCTCGGGGTAGCGCTCGAGGTGATGGAAGAGGATCTCGCCCAGGTAGAAGCCGATCTGATAGGCCGCGTCGCGATCGCCGTAGTGCTCGAGGTAGACGCCGTAGAGTTCGGCGGCCTCCTCGTACTTGCGCCGCTGATTCTCGCGCTGACCGATCTCGTGGTAGCGCATGGCCTGACGCCGGATCATGCGCTCGTTGCGCTGCTGCTCGCGCTCGACGTCGGCGGGATCGCCCTGCTGATTCGCCCAGGTGGAGCCCGGCGCGTAGGTCTCGGCCAGCGTGCGCATGGCCGCGATCGTGTGGGGCACGTCGTCCATGGAGGCGTAGGCGCTGGCGATGTTGCGCTGGTACTCGGGCGCGTCGGGCACGCTCGCATCCATCTGCAGCAGGAGCTGATAGGCCTCGACGGCGCGATCGTAGCGCGACTGACCGAGGTAGGTGTCGCTCAGGCGCACGAGCACGCGTCGGGCGTAACGCTCGCCGCCGATCTCCTGCAGGAAGTGGAAGAGATCCGCCGCCGTGTTGCTCTCGTCCTCGATGAAGACCTGGATCAGGTAGTCGAGGGCCTCGTCCTGCAGCTCGTTCAGTCGACGCCGCTGCTCGGAGCTCATGGGCCCACGGCGACTCGCGAGATCGAGCACTTGCCGGAAGCGCGTGGCCGCGTCCGTGTTGCGGCCCATGCGCCACATGCACCACGCGCTCTTGAACAGCGAGATGTCGTAGAGCTGGCTCTGCTCGAAGTGGAGCACGTTCTCGTACTCCGCGAGCGCGGCGGTGAAGTCCCCGCGAACGGTGAAGGCCGCCTCGGCCAGGGCGAAGTGCGCGTCGGGCACGAAACGGCTGTCGGGGAAGTCGCTCAGGATGCGACGGTAGAGGACCAGGGCGTCGTCCGCATGTCCCGCCTCGAGCAGTCCATAGGCCTTCATGTAGAGCACGAAGTCCGTGCGCGGATAATCCCGATGACGCTCGAGGATGCGATCGTAGAGCGCCATCGAGGCCGAGTAGTCCGCCTCGGGCTGGGCGCCGCGGTTCGCTTCCGGCACCTCCTGCCAGGCGGCGAAGGCCGTCAGGTAGTCGCTGCGCGCGACCTCCCAGCGAAGCTCGGCCAGACGCAACAGGGCGTCGGGCATCTCGGCGGCCTGCTCTGGCTCTTCGCGGATGAACTGCTCGAGCAGACCGATGGCCTCGCTTCGACGGGCGACCACCATGGCCTCGCGCTCATGGAGCAAGCGCTCGAGCTGCGCGTCCTGATAGGCGCGGGCGGCCGCCCCGAGCGCGTCGGGGCGTTCGTGCAGATAGAGACTCGTCTCGAGGTTCTCGGGAGGTGGCGCCTCGTCCGCGTCGGCCTCGTGGTCCGCGTCCGCGTTGGTGTCCGACAGGCGATGCTCGTCCGCCGGTGTCTGCACGCCTCCGCTCGGAGCCGCCGCCGCCGCCTGGCGCGCCGTGTGATCACGCGGTGGAGGCACGGCCAGGGCGGGCGACGCCGAGGCGAGCGCCAACATCAGAGTCAGGAGCGATGTCAGGCGGCGAGTCCTCACTCGTCGTCTCCCTCGTCGGTGTTGCCGTGCTCCTCGAACTCGTCGGACCAGTACTCGCCCTCGAAGGGCCAGTACTCCTCGTCGTCCCGCAACAGGCCCTGCACGCGGAGCGGATCCTGAAGCTCGGGCGGGAAACGTCCGGCGGCCAGGCTCTCGATCTGGATCTCGATGCGGCGCTTGCTGCCCATCACGGCGTCGATCTTGCCGATGCGTGAGCGCCTCAGCCCGCCGGCGATGCGCTCGCGAAGCTCACGAAGCGAGTGCACGGCCGCTTGCGACGCGGCATCGACCAGGCCTGCGCGCAGATGGGCCACACGCGTCGGCAGCCGTCGCGCGAGCCGCTGATCACGCGCGATCAGACCCTCGACGCCATCCGCAGCCACGGCTTCCGTCTCGGGCTCGGGCGAAGCGGCGCGCGCACGCGCGAAGGCATGCTCCAGGCGACCGAGCCTGGCAGCGACCTGCTGCACGCCCTGCTCGAGATCGGCGAGATGCTCCTCCGTGGCCCCGCCGTCGCGCATGGTGTCGAGCTGTTGCGTCAAGCCCGCGAGCAGCGCGCGGGCGCTCTCGAGATCGTGGGCGACCTGCGCGGTCTCGCCCTCGTACTCGTCGCGGGCGACCGCCGCGCGGGGGCTGTCGTCACCGTGCAGGCGGGCGCGCACGGCGCCGAGCTCCGTCGCCAAACGTCCCGCGCGACCGGCCTCGGCGTCCAGAGTGCGGATGCGCGTGTGCAGTCGGTAGAAGCGCGGATCGACCGTGAGCAGCGCGAGCAGCAGATCGTCGAGGCCCTGACCCTGGGCGCCCGCGGTGCCGGCGGCGGCACGTCGCTCGGCCGTCAACAGATCGTCCTCGAGCCGTGCCTGTCGCGCCGGACTCGCGAGCACGCGATCGATCTCTTCCAGCATGGGTCCGAAGCGGGTCTGGTAGCGGGTGAAGAGTTCACTCGCGAGCTCGAACTCGCAGCGGTCGAGGTGCACGTAGGCGCGCAGCAGCCCGGCCTCGTCCACGTAGGGCGAGTTGGGGAAGCGCGAGCTGAGCTGGTCGAGGAGATCGAGGGCCGTGTCCGGATCGTCGCCCTCGTACATGCTCCAGGAGGCCTCGAAGAGCGCGGAGGCGACCCGCGCGGAGTCGTTCGGGACCTGGAAGTAGTAGTAGAAGGCGTCGTCCGGGCGGCGGCCTTCGTGCGCGACGCGACCAAGCGCCAGCCAGGCCAGGTCCTTGATCGCGAAGTAACGATCATCGACGTAGAAGGTGTAGTGGTCCGTGTCCGCGGTGGTGGCGATGGAGCAGAACTGCCCCTCGGCGGCCGGCAGATCCCCGCGCCGTGTCGCGATCACGCCACGCAGGTAGTGCGCGTTGGCGTAGAAGCGCCCGCGCCGCGTGACCTGTGCGAAGGCCGTGTCGGCCGCGGCGAGGTCGTTCGCGTCGTAGGCCGCGCGACCGCGCAGGTAGCGCAGCTCGTTCTGCGCGTCGGGCAGGTTCGTGCCCTCGGGGATCAAGCCGGCCAGCGTCGTCGCGGCCGTGGCCACGTCGCCGGAGCGCAAGGCCACGTCGACGAAGCGACGCACGGCGGGCCCGTAGTAGGGACCCTCGGGCCCCCCGGCCAGGAGGTGCTCGAGGTAGCGCGAGGCGGAGCGCAGCGCGCCCATCTCCGTGAGCGCGCCGGCCAGCATGTAGGTGGCGCCACGGAACTCGTCGAGATCCGCGAAGTCCGCGAAGCGTGGGCTCTCCACCACCTCGAAGAGCAGGAGCGAGGCGTCATCCCAATGATGGGCGAAGTAGGCCGTCTCGGCGCGACGCGCGAGCTCGCGCATGCGCTCGACGCTGCCGGTCTCCGCGGCCAGGAGCCGCCTCGCAGCCAAGGCGTTCATGTAGTCGGCGAGGGTGACCGAGTCGCCATGCGACGCGGCGGCCGCGTCCTGCGCGCGCGCGCCCGTCGAGACGAGGGACGCCCCCATCAGCAGAAGAAGGAGCGCTCCCTGTGCGCGCCCCCGTCGCCAGCGAGCGGACCAGTTCACGGCTCGGCGCTCAGCTCACGGGTGGCCACACGCAGGCGCATGCGGATGTCGTATTCGCCCTCGCCATCGTCGGGGAAGTCGTCGGCGATGTTGGAGGAGTCGTCGAGCGTGAGCGTCAGCTCCGTGGCCTTGCCGCGCACGACCTGGAAGCGATAGGTGTCGCTCTGGGTGTAGCGATAGTCGTCGTTGGCGCGGGCGCGCTGCTCGGTCTCGACCGTGAGCAGGTGCGGTCCGGGTGCGGCGAAGCCCTCGAAGATCTGCCGCACGTCACCGTTCACGCTGCTGGGATCCCCGCTGAAGATGGGCGCGCCGTCGAGGCGAAGCGCGATCGAGACCAGATCCTGATCGTCGCTCGCGCGATCCTGCACGCGCACGCGCACTTTGGTCTGGAAGAGCTGTCGACCGAGCACGGCGATGCGTGATCGCACCCGCACCAGATCGTCCATCACCGCGGTGAACTCGTCGCGCAGAGGTCCGAGGTCGACGAAATCGGGCTCGGGCTCGGCATCGGGTTCGGTCGCGTCGGATGTGGCGGTGTCCGCTGCGGGCGCGGCAGCCGGCGTGGTCGTGGTCGCTGGCGCAGGAGTGGGTGCAGCGAAGGGGTTGTCGGGAAGCGGGTCGGCCGCGGCGGGCGTCGTGGCGGCCGCGGGGTTGGGCGTCGTCGCGGGCGTGGTCGCCGTGCCCGCGTCCGCCGAATCCGTCGCGGGCGTGGCCGTCTCCGCCGTAGGGGCCGGCCGATGACGCCGCGGACGCCGACGACGCTGCGCCTGCGCCACGTCGGAGAAGACACCGCCCAGAAGCAGCGCGACCAGCAGCGTGGTGAGCAGACGGACCATGGAGTGCTTGTGCATCATCGGTTCACGCATGCTGGCTAGGGGTGGAAGGGCATGAAGATGGAGAAGCCGAGCGTGGCCGCGAGGTTCTGCACGATGCTGGTCTCTCCGAGGATCTCCTGCTGAAGCACCTGGTCGCGCAGATCGAGGCGGATGGCGAACCAGTCGCCAAAGAAGAACTTGAGGCCGAAGCCGCCGGAGAAGGTCAGGCCGTTGGCGGTCTGGTTGTCCGTCACGCCACCGCCCAGGGCGAGGTAGAAGTCGGAGCGCGAGATGCTGCCTCCGAACCAGCGCACCTTGCCGTAGGCGAGGGACCACAAGAGGTGCCCCGTGTAGACGAAGACGCGCTGATCGAGGTGGAGCAGGGTGATGCCGCGCGAGTTCTCGATGGTCGTGACCAGATCCGAGCGCGTGCGCGTGTAGCCGAAGGACGCCTCGAGCCCGAGGGACTCGCTGAAGTGGAAGGTGTAGGCGCCGCCCACGAGCGCCCAACTCGAGAGCAGGTCGGCGCTGTACATCCCGCCGAACACCGTCAACTCATGGCGCAGGGCCTTCTTGAACAGGCGAGGCTCGACACCGCGATAGCGCCGGCGAGCGTTGAGCTCGTCCCGGATGGCCTCGTCGATGCACTGGGCCGCAGCCTGCTTCGGGAGGAGGAGCGGCACAGCCGTGGTCAGAAGCACGGCCGCGAACACGAATCGGAGGGTGAGAGATCGCACGATTTCGACCGTTTTACCGACCGGCCGCCGGGGGGTCAATCGCGACCACGTCTTCGCGCTCACCGACCGCAGCTGGACCCCAGCGACGACCGAACGTGGGGCGCGGGACTTGTCCCGTGCCGCACCCGGAACCTCCTGCACGTTGTCGAAGCTCCAACTTTCGCCATCCTCCTCGCCGTAGGGCGAAGCGCTCGCGCGAGCCGAGCTTGGCTTCGACCTCAGCGTGCCGCGTCGCGGCGTCGGC
>Ga0100387_10003333_pt1 | contig 13454 bp, 12 predicted proteins | sample CryGeymeta201511_FD_81547 | JGI IMG/M metagenome (GOLD analysis project Ga0100387, IMG submission 81547) | Groundwater microbial communities from Crystal Geyser aquifers in Utah, USA - Crystal Geyser metaG 2015-11 | ecosystem: Environmental > Aquatic > Deep subsurface > Groundwater | place... | reverse complement strand
TACTTAAGGAACTTTTGGAAAATTTTATTTTTAATTTTAACCCTCGTTTCTTTTAGCAGTATAATTTTAGATTTACCCTATTTTAAAACGAACGTTTTCGTTTTATTTTTAATTCTTTTTATCTTCTTTGCCGAATTTAATTTCTTTTTTGATTCCAGATTAAAAAATCCAAGATTAAAACGAAGAGCGTTCAAATGTAAACTTTCGGAAGCAGCTTTGAATCCGGAAAAATTTAATCTCGCCTCTTTTTTAGATTACGAAGCAGCTTCTCTTATTTATCAATCGTTAACGAAAAAGCCCACTGTTCACACACAGCAAAATTTATTTTACACTCTGTTAGTTTCCAAGAATAAAGAAATAAATTTTATTTTTAATCGCGCCTTATTGGACATATTCCGCTTGCGGAATAAAGAATTAAAAAAAATTCAAAAAAAAGAAACTTTTGACCTTAACCAGCTCATTTTAAATTCGCTTAAAATCGCTAATCAAAGGAATAAAGAGAAAATTGGAATAGGGGATATTTTAATTGCCTTAGCAGAAATTGATTCGTTCTTTAAAAAACTTTTAATTGAGAAAAATTTAAAAAAAGAAGATATAGAAAATTTAGCTTTTTGGTTTGAAAGAATAAATGAAAAAATTGAAAAAAGAAAAAGATTTTGGGAATATGAAAATTTAGTTAAAAAGGGTTCAATTGGCCGCGATTGGGCAAGCGGCTATACGCTTACATTGGATAAATTTTCAATTGATTTAAGAGAACAAATTATTAAAAAAATCGGCATTAGACAATTCACTGGTCATCAACAGCAAATAAATCAATTAGAACGGATTTTACAGCGTGAAGAGCTTAATAATGCGTTATTAATTGGCAGACCGGGAAGCGGGAGAAAAGCAGTTATTGACGAATTAGTTCAGAAAGCATATCTTGGGCAAAGTACCTCAAAAATAAATTATAAAAGATTTTTAGAACTGGATATCAGTTTTCTCGTTAGCCAAATTGGATCGATTGAAGAGATAGAAGAGGTACTGGAAATGTGTTTTAAGGAAGCGGTTCAGGCAGGGAATATTATATTAATTATTAATAACTTTGAAAACTTTATGATTGAAGAGATAAAACCGGGGAAAATTGATATTTCTGGAATATTGGCTCGTTATTTAGAATTAGCTTCCTTTCAACTTATTGTTACCACTACCTATGAAGGACTTCATACAATTATTGAACGAAAGCCGGCAATTTTAAATCTTTTTGAGAAAGTAGAAATTAGCGAAATTTCAGAGAAAGAAACTTTAGAATTTTTAGAAAACTTCGTACCATTTTTTGAACAAAAGTATAAGAAATTTATCAGTTATCAAGCTTTAAGAGAGATTATAAATCTTGCATCGCGTTATTTAGCTAATTTTCCTTTTCCGAAAAAAGCTTTTGATATTTTAGATGAAGTAATGGTTTATACTGCTCAAAGGAAAAAATCTTACCTTGTTTTACCGGAACATATTCAACACATCGTATCGCAAAAAACTCAAATTCCAATTGGAGAGGTTGAATCTAAAGAAAAAGAAATCCTTCTTAATTTAGAAAATTTAATTCACCAAAGAATCATTAATCAAGAAGAGGCGGTGAGTGAAATTGCAATGGCGTTAAGACGAGCCAGGGCAGAAATTGAGCTCAGTAAAAAACCAATGGGAGTGTTCTTATTTTTGGGGCCCACAGGCGTTGGTAAAACTGAAACAGCCAAAGCCCTCGCTCAGATTTATTTTGGCAAAGAAGAAAAAATGATAAGATTGGATATGTCTGAATTCCAACGTATAGAAGATATTAAAAGATTAATTGGAGAAGGGAAAATAGAAGGGCTTTTGACAACTCCGGTAAGAGAGAATCCGTTTTCTTTAATTTTATTTGATGAGATTGAAAAAGCTCATAAAGATATTTTAAATTTATTTTTACAAGTTTTTGATGAAGGTCATCTCACCGATGGTCAGGGCCAAAAAATTGATTTTAGGAACACGATAATTATTGGCACCTCTAATGCTGGTTCCGAGATTATCCGCAGAGATATTGAAAAAAACAAGCAATTGGACATTTTAAAAGAAGAACTTTTAGATTATCTTTTTAAAGAAAATATTTTTCGACCGGAATTTATTAATCGGTTTGACGCGGTGATTGTTTTTAAACCCCTAACCAAAGAAAATTTTTTAGCTATTTGCCAACTTTTATTATCTAAATTAAAAACAAACCTATCAGACAAAGGAATTGAATTTGAAATTACTCCTGAATTGAAAGAAAAAATAGTAGAACTTAGTTATTCTCCGGTTTTTGGCGCAAGAGAAACGAGAAGAGTGATTCAGAACAAATTAGGAGACACCTTGGCAACAGCAATTTTATCTGGTAAACTAAAAAGAGGCGATAAAATAAAAGTTACTCCAACTAAATTTGAAATAATTAAATTAGAGCGCTAACGCTATTATGAATAAAATATTAAATCTTAAATTTTTAATAATTGCCGGAAGTATTTTTTTAGGAACATTAGTTGTTTTGCTTACTACCGGCATTTATAATCCTTCTTGGAATCCTTTTACCTTTGCCAGCCAGAGAAATTTAAATAAAGCAATTGGTAAAATGACAACCTTGGATAATTTGAAAACCCAAGGTAATGTTTGGGTAGAGGTTACAACTGTTGATAAAGAGAAAAAACCAATAACTTTAAATTTTTCTTTTAATCCTAGTGTTTCGGCTGATTTTAAAAATAAAAAGGGGTTATCAGATTTTAACTTGACCGGTGAAATCGGAGGGTTATCTGTTTCTTTTGATGGAGAAATAAGATTGGTTAATGATGAATTTTATTTTCAAATAAAGAATTTGAGCGTTTTGCTTTCCTATATGGGTATGGGGAAATTTCAAGATAAGTGGATAAAACTCAGTTCTACTTCAACCCCAGCTGAAGGAGAAAAAAATCAAGGGAAGGAAAAAATAAAAGAATTTTTTAAAGAGGTAATGAATGAGTTAAAAAGAAAAGAAATTATCAAAGTAAAAAGAAATTTAGGCGAGGAAAAAGTTGACGGAATACAATGTTCTCATTATTTAGTTATTTTAGATAATAAAAATTTAAAAGATATTGCTCTTTTATCTTTGGGAAAAGTAAAAGATTTTCTTTCTGAAGAAGAAAAGAAAGAATATGAAGAAAAATTAAAAGGAGTAGAAAAAGATTTACCTCAAAAATTCGATGAATTCTCTCAAAAATTTGGAGAGATAAGTTTTGAAATATGGATTGATAAGGAATCTCGCGTAAAAAAGATAAAAGGTGAAAAAGAAATTGACTTAACTAAATTGATTGAAGGAAAAGAAGGAAAAATAAAAATAGGATTAGATTTTAATTTATTTGATTTTGACAAGGAAGTAAAAGTGGAAATTCCGAAAGATTCTATTCCTTTGGAAGATATTATTCCAAAGGAAACGCTTAAATCCTCCACCTCCGAATTAATAGAAAGTCAAATAAAGTAAGAAAGAGAATTATCTCACCTCGTCCTCCCCCATCAGCGGGGGTTGATTTTTTATTAAAAAAGTGGTATAATTTGGCATACATTGATGAAAAAATTTGTTTTACAACTTCAAAGAATTTTTATTCCTTGTAAAGAAAATAACTATCGACCAAAGTTTTTAGATAGTAAATTTTTGATTTATTATTTTATTTTTTTATTTATTTTAAAATTTATCAGCTTTTCCTCTCTTTTTATTTTGCCAAAAAGTGTTTATTTTGCCGATATTACTAAAACAAGATTAGTTGAACTGACCAATAAGACGCGAGAAACTTTAGGTCTTCAATCTCTTAAGGTAAATCCGCTATTGGAAAAAGCCGCTGAGCTTAAAGCTCAAGATATGTTTTCAAAAGGTTATTTTAGTCATTATAGTCCAACCGGCATTAGTCCTTGGTATTGGATTAAATTGGCAGATTATAATTATCGCTCAGCCGGCGAAAATCTTGCCATTGGATTTTTAGATTCAAATGAAGTGGTCAATGCCTGGGAAGATTCGCCGTCTCACCGGGAAAATATACTAAATTCAAATTATTCAGAAATTGGTATTGCTGTGGTAAAAGGAGAATTTTTAGGAAATAAAACTTATGTTGTGGTTCAAATGTTTGCTTCCCCAAAAATTAAACAAGAAACAATTTTTGAAGAAGAAAAAACAACTACTTCTCAAACAATTACAGGAACAACTATAACTTTAGAAAGTACAACAAGTTCAACTACTTCGTCAGAAATAGCTGGGATTTCTTCTCTACCAGAAGAAAATATTAATAAAGATTTAAAATTTAATTTTTATAAATTTTTAGCGATTGATTACGATGATTTGTTGAGAAAGATTATTTTTTATTCATTGATAATTATTGCGGCTGCGTTAATTATAAATATATTCGTTAAATTTAACATTCAATATCCAGATTTAATCATAAAAGCGGTTGCCGTTATCATTTTGCTTTGTGTCTTTAATTATTTTGATAAATTTTCAATGCTTCAGTTAATTTCCCATAATTTTATGATTTAATAAAGATTCGCTCGGCAGGTTGATTCGCTCGGCACCTTGCCTCAGGGAGCACGCAGTCGGCTCAAGTAGTAAGAAAAAGTTAATTGATCGCCGCTGCTATTGCTCGTCCCGCCTTACAAGTTTAAAAGCTCATACATAGTTTTTCTTGGGCGGGACTGCGCAATGCACCCTTCGGCAAGGATGCCTCGCTTCTTTTATATCCTGCCTCGCTCATTTTATATTTTGACGTTTTTGTTGTTTCGTTTTTGGTAATATGAAAGTTTTTTTAAGCAAACAATTAAAATATTTTATTTTTATTTTCGTAGCTATATTTATAGTGAATTTTTTAGTTGTAAATTGGAAGGATTTTTATTGGATTTTTAATCAGAAAGCCGTTTTCCCCTTATTGGTCAATAGCGTAGCAAAGCAGGACATTAATTCTTTTGAAAACAATCAAGAGTTAGAAAATACTATTGAAATTCCTTCTCTTGGGATTGAAGCCCCTATTATTTTTCCTAAAACTAATACTATTGACGAAATTGAAAGTTCTCTTAAAAAAGGAGTTGTTCATTTTCCTTTATCAGTTTTGCCGGGAGAAAATGGAATGACAGTTATTGTGGGCCACAGTGCGCCGCCAAATTGGCCAAAAATAAATTACGATGGGGTTTTTAGCCGACTTAATGATTTGAAGAATGGCGATGAAATTTTTGTTTGGTTTAATAATCATAAATATATTTATAAAGTTAAAGAAAAATACATTCTTAAACGAGGAGAAAGCATTTCTGATGAATCTATGAATTCAAAATCAATTTTAGCGTTGGTTAGCTGTTGGCCGCCGGGTAAAGATTATCAGAGAATGCTTGTCAGAGCGGAATTAAAAAACTAAAATATACTTGACAATTTGTCAAGTATGTGATAATATTGTGCTATCTTTAAAAATTAAATAAAGGGGGTTAAAGATGAAAAAAATAATTTCTGGTTTTTTAATTTTTTCTTTTTTAACTTCTATTCCTTTGCCAGTAATGGCAGAGGAATTAGAAGTGGAGGTGGTGCTGGTAAAAGAGAAAGCTCCACAAAAAACTGAAAAAAAGAAAAAACCGGTGGTGACATCGGCGGCACCTGTGATCATGGAAAAAGAAACGAAACCACTTTCTATTATGGTAGAGAAAGTGGTGAAGGAAGTTATAAAAGACGAATCGAAACCGGTGGAACTAATTTTTCCGGTGGTCAAAAAGAAAAAAGATAATGATTGGATTGCCTGGATTTTGATGGCTGGTGGAATAATTCTGGCTGTAACTCTACAGCCACCAGAAAAATGCGGCGATAGTCCAGGTCCGGGAGCGGATCCGAACTAAAAGAGGAAAGGAGGAAAGTATGAAAAAGAAATTGATTGCAATTATTGGAATTTTCTTGCTGGGGTTATTCCTCGGTTGGCGTATCCTGCCGCCGAGGAAAAATAACAAACTTCAACAGTTACGAACTGGTGAGGAGAAAGAGTCTCAATCTCAATCTTTGAAAAAGATTGAGATTGAAAAAAAGGTGGAAGGGAAAATTTCCCTCCCTCAAATTAGAAAAATAAAGACCATTATTTATTATGAGTAAATAATGGTCTAAGGGGGACAATTCAGTTAATAAACTAAGTTGTCCCCGCTCTTTTAGCCCGCAGCTTTTAATAATAAAAGATACGGGGTAAAAGGGCGAAAAAAATAAAGATAAAAAAATTATGGCAAAAAAATATTTAATTTTAAGCGCAATTTTATTAGTCGCTGTTTTGGCATTGGTTAGTGTTTCTAACGCTTTTGCCGCTGAACCTTGTTTTAATTGTATGCCAAATGATTTAGAAACTTTAAGATTAAAAAATAGAACTCAAGGCAGCCCAACATGGCAAGATCCGATTTCAGCCAATCCTGGTGATACCATCGGTTTTGATATTTACTATCATAATTCAAGTATTGGCACTACTGCTAAAAATACTCGGGTAAAAATTGAATTTCCTACCGATTTAAGAACCCAAATTGTTACCACTGGCCATATTGGTTGCGATAATTGTTCAACTAAAAGCGATACCGGCACAATAAATTTAAGTTCTCTTCAATGTCTCAATTTTTCAACCAAAGTCTTGTGGTATCCAAATCAATCTACTCAAGGGCAAGAAGTTAGCGCAACATTAAGTTCCGGCAACATTGAAGTCAATATTGGAGATATTACTTGTGTTAACGCCGCTCAGTGTTGGGACAACCAAGGCCATCTGGTATTTGAAGCAACTGTTTCCAATTTAAGTCCTTCTTTAACTATTTCCACTCTTTCCAGAAATTTAACTCAAGGGCAAACAAGTTATCAAGATTCTATTTCTGTTTCGCCTTCGGATATTATTGAAATTAGAATTGAGATTAATTCCAATGGCAGCGCGCCGGCAAACAATGTTTTTGTCAAGGCAACTTTAGCCAGCAACATTAGTTATCAAGATACCCTAACAATAGATGGTGTTAATTCAACTGCTGATATTATAAATGGATTCAATTTAGGTGCTATTTCTATTGGTCAATCAAGAGTACTTATTTACAGAGTTCAAATTGCCTCGGAGAGTCAGTTTGGTTATGGAACAACTAATTTGGTTGTCAATACCCAGACCTCTGGAGATAATGTCAGCCAAATTTCTGACCCTACTAGTATAAATGTTTATCGTCCACAACCGTCCCAACCGTCCCAACCTCCAGCAACTATCTATTATCCTGTTTCTTATTATCCTGCTCCTTTAACAATTTCTCCGGCAAATATTGCCATTTCCAGTTTAGTTAAAAATCTAACTCAAAATAGCGATTGGCAAACTTTTGTGGAAACAAAACCAAACGATTTAATTTCTTTCTCAATTAAAGTAAGCTCTATTTCTAATCTTGGGATTGCGAGCAATGTTTATTTGAAAGTCATTATACCTAATGGTCTTATTTATCAGCCAAATTCTTTGACAATTGAAGGTGTTTCTTCAACCGCTGATATTGTTCAAGCAATCAATTTAGGCGATTTTTACGCCAGTCAGTCAAAAGTCATTAATTTCAAGGTCAAAGTTGGACCAGAAAACCAATTTAGTTATGGCGCCACAGATTTAATAGTAACAGCTTCAGCTTATAATTCTTATAATAATGTAAACGCGACAAATAAAATTTCTATTATAAGAAAAGCGGTTCTTGGCGCTGCTACAGAAATTAAGACGGGTTTAACAAATAATAAAATTTTAGATTGGATTATAATTCCTTTACTAATGACTATTGGTTTTATTTGGGTTTTCAGTTCCCAACTTATCGATTTAAATGGTTGGTTAGAAAAAAAGAAAAAGATAGCTTTTGAATCTAAAATAGAAAGATTATTAAAGAGAAAAATTAGCAAATTAAAAATTTAATATTTACTGATAGGAAAAAAGAGGAGGAGAGATGAAAAAAGAAATTCTGAGATTAGTAAAAAATGAAACGATTTCTTCCATATTTGATTCTTTATCTGACTCTTTTTACATTTTAGATAGACAAGGTAATTATTTCCTTGCAAACAAAGAGTTAGTTAAAAGATTGAAGAAGAAATTAAAGAAAGAAGTGGTTGGAAAAAATATAAAGGATTTTCATAGCAAAAATGAATTACAGGAATTTAAAGAAATTTTAGAAAGGGCAGAAAAAGGTCCTATTTACCATCAACATTTAGGTAAAAAAGGAGAATGGTTTATGAGAACAATTTCCACTCTTAAAGATAAAAATGGAGAAATAGTAGGATTTGTGATAGTTTCTAAAGATGTTAGTAATTTAAGAGAGCAAACTATCCGCGATCCCTTGACAAAATTATACAACAGAAAATTTCTTCAAGAATTCTTAATACAAGAGGTTAAAAGAAGCAAAAGATACAGTTATCCCATTTCCTTCTTGATGGTTGATATCAATCATTTCAAAGCCATTAATGATTTGTTTGGCCATCCGGTAGGGGATAGGGTACTGAAAAAAGTTTCAGAACTTTTAAGGAATTGTGTAAGAAAAGAAGTAGATAAAGTAATAAGATATGGGGGGGACGAGTTCTTGATTGTTTGCCCCGAGACAAAAGAAGTAAAAAAACTTAAGGAAAGGATAATTACAAAATTAGATTCAAATAATAAAAAATTTCTTAAGTTTTCTCTTTCTTTGTCAATCGGAATAAGCAGTTGGGATTCCCATAGAAAAGAAACAATTTGGGCGGTAATAACGAAAGCAGATAGGAACATGTACAGAGAAAAAAAAGAAAAAAAGAAAAGATAATAGCTTAAAAGAATAGGCGTAGATATTCTAACTAAGTTTCTACGCCTATTTTATTTCTAAGTTGTGGATAAACTGTGGAAAAACAGTCCCTTATAGAAATTGATTAGGGGCTGTTTTTCTTTGTTTTGTCGATATTTTTGACAATATCGAAAACAAAAAATCAGCTGGTTAATAGTGGTTGACTTTGTATTTGAAGTGGGGTAAAAAGAAAATAGATGGTAGATTGTGGATAAAAGTGGGAAAACTGCCAAAATCTGTGGATAACCCATTTTTATATTTTAGGTTTTAGTTTTTTATAATTATATGTTTTTAGGAGAATATAAATATACAATTGATGACAAAAAACGATTAGCGATACCGCCTAAATTTCGGCAGATTTTAGCTAAAAAATTAGTTATCACTAAAGGACTTGATAATTGTCTTTTTCTTTATCCTTTAAAAGAATGGCAAAAATTGGCAGAGAAATTATCTAAATTGCCTATTTCTCAATCTGATGCAAGGGGATTTGTAAGAATTATGCTTGCCGGAGCAATGGAGGTAGGAATAGATAAATTAGGAAGAATTCTTATTCCTGATTATTTAAAAAAATATGCGTATTTACAAAGAAAGGTTGTAATTGCCGGTCTTTATAATCGAGTAGAAGTTTGGGATGAGAAAAAATGGAAATTATATCAAGAAAAAACAGAAAAAGAGGCAGGCGATATGGCCGAAAGATTGAAAGAATTAGGAGTCTAATTATTTAGATGCATATTCCGGTTCTTAAAAAAGAAGTAATTGAATATCTAAATCCAGAATCAAATGAAAATTTTATTGATGCAACGATTGATGGGGGTGGGCACACGGCTGCCATCTTAAAGAAAAATGAACCAAATGGGAAAGTACTTGGAATTGAATTAGATCCGGAATTATATAAAAATTTGCTGGCTACCGAAATCAAAAATCAAAAATCAAAAATCAAAAATAGACTGATATTGGTGAATGATTCTTATATAAATTTAAAAGAGATCATTAAAAAATATAATTTTAAGCCAATTAACGGAATATTATTTGATTTAGGAATGTCTAGTTGGCATTTGGAAAAATCGGGTAGGGGATTTAGTTTTTTAAGAAATGAACCATTGATAATGCGGTATCAACTTGAGGAGGTCCGACCTCCTAAAAATTCGAGAGGTCGGACATCGTTAACGGCGGAAAAAATTGTAAACGAATGGCCAGAAGATACTTTAGAAAGAATTTTAAAAGATTATGGAGAAGAAAGATTTTCAAAAAAAATCGCCAGAGAAATTATCAGAGAGAGAAAAAAACGACCCATTAAAACCACTCTTGAATTAGTAAAAGTTATCAAAAGAGCTGTTCCTTTTCTTTACGAACATTATCGAATTCATCCTGCTACCCGTACCTTTCAGGCCTTAAGAATTGTTGTCAATGATGAATTAAATAATTTAAGAATCGCTTTACCTCAAGCATTAGAGATTTTGGAAGAAAATGGCAGATTAGTGATAATTTCTTTTCATTCTCTGGAAGATAAAATTGTTAAAGATTTTTTAAAAGAAAAAGCAAAAGAAAATAAAATTAAAATCTTATTTAAAAAACCAATTAGACCAACATTAGAGGAGATAAAAATTAATCCTCCTTCAAGGTCGGCAAAATTAAGAACAGCAATTAAAACGACGCGAATATGCAAAGTTTAATTTCTCAACCATTTTTTATAATGAAGCGCAGCGAAACGTTCAAATGGAAAATTAATGAAAAACTATTGCTTGTTTTCTGTTTGATGCTAACTTTTATTTTTCTATTTATTTATATTTTTCAAATTCAGACCTTAATTAAGATTGAATATCAAAAACAAATTTATCAAAAACAAATAAAAAATTTTTCAGAAATAGTTTCGATGTTGGAAATAAAATCAGCCAGTTTTGATACTTTAGAGAATACAGAAGGAAAAATTAATGAACTTAAAGAGAGCGTTCATTTCGTTAAAGTTGAACAAATTAAATATATTCCTATCCCAAAAGAATATTTAGTAAAAGGTAGATAGAACTTCGCTCGGCAAACTGTTCGCTCGGCAGTCTGTTCAGAGAGCACGCAGTCAGCTTAAGTGGTAAAACAAAGTCATTTCCAGCTGCTGCTATTTCTCGCCGAATCTTAGAAGCTTTTTTAAGAAAAATCAAACTCATTCTTGGATTCGGCTGCGAAATGCTCCCTTCACATCCTGCCTCGCTTCTAATCAGTTTGTCTCGCTCATAGATTTTATGAAAAAATGGCGGTTTTCTTTCGTATTTTTTCTTTTTCTCTTTTTTTCTTTAATTATTACTATTCGTTTATATTCCTTACAGATTAAAAAGGGCGATTATTATCAGGCGATAGCCATCGGGCAGCAAGTTTTTTTAAAAGAAATATTAGGAGAACGAGGAGAAATTTTTTTTAATGATGGAGTAAAAATTTTAGCTCAAAATATAAAAAAGAACATAGTTTATATTTCCCCAGAAAAATTAGAAGATAAAGAAAAAACAGCTGAAATATTAGAAAAAGTTTTAAATCTTTCAAAAAAAGAAATACTTTCTGAGTTTGAAAAAAATAAAATTTTAAAAAAGGAAATTGAAAATAATCGAGTTGAAGAATTAAAAAAACAAAATCTTAAAGGTGTTTATTTAGATGAAGTAGAAAGAAGATTTTATCCTTTTAATTCTTTAGCTGCCCCAGTTATAGGATTTGTTAATGAGGACGGAATTGGCCAGTATGGAGTAGAGGGTTATTTTGATAATTTATTAAAAGGGGAAAAAGGTTTTCTAAACGAAAAAAAATCGCCATTTGGTTACTTGGCTTCTTTGACTTCCGGTGAGGATTTTAGTCAACCCTTGCCAGGTTCTCAAGTTATTTTGACATTGGATTATAATGTCCAATTTTTTGCAGAAAAAATATTAAAAGAAGCAAAAGAGAAATGGGATATTGATTCCGGTGAGATTATAGTAATAGAGCCATCAACGGGAAAAATAATAGCTTTAGCGAATTTTCCGAGTTTTGATCCTAACCAATATGGAAAGGAAAAAGATTTAACAGTTTTTTTAAATGGCGCAACTCAAAAGCTTTTCGAACCGGGTTCCGTGTTTAAACCAATAACTATGGCTATTGGTTTAGAAGAAGGATTGATTACTCCGGAAACAACTTATAATGACTTCGGTTTTGTAAAAATTGGCAATTATACTATTTATAACTACGGTCGAAAAAAATGGGGTAAGGCCACAATGACAGAAGTTTTAGAAAAGTCCATCAATACTGGCGCAGTTTTCGTTAAAGAACAAATTAATAATAATGTTTATTTACAATATATTGATAAATTTGGCTTCACCGAACCAACGGGCATAGAATTAAAAGAAGAAATTTCTTCTCAGAAAAATTTAAAAGAGGGATATGAAATAAATTTCGCCAATAGTTCTTTTGGTCAGGGAATTGCTATTACTCCTTTACAATTAGTAAAAGCATTTTGTGCTATTGCTAACGGAGGGAAATTAGTCAAGCCATATTTGATTAAAACCATTATTAAAGAAAATGGAGAAAAAATTGAGACGCAACCTAAGGTTTTAAGAGAAATTTTATCTTCTAAAACTACATCTCAATTGACTAATATGTTGATTAAAGTGGTAGAAAATGCTTTTGCCAAAAGAGCAAAAATTCCCGGTTATTATATTGCCGGCAAAACTGGTACTGCCCAAATTTCTAAGGAAGGAGAAAAAGGGTATTATGAAGATAAAACAATTCAGAGTTTCATTGGTTTTTTCCCTGCTTTTAATCCTAAGGTATTAATTTTAATTAAACTAAATAATCCAAAAGGAGTAGGAACTGCTGAATATTCAGCAGTTCCTCTTTTTAGAGAATTGGCTAAAGAAATTATTTCTCTTTGGCAAATCCCTCCTGGCTACCAATAACTTTTCTCAAAACAAAATTTATGTTAAATTCTAAATAGGACATCTTCTCTTTTTATGGCCTCATCGTCTAGTGGTCAGGACGCCAGATTCTCATTCTGGTAACAAGGGTTCGACTCCCTTTGAGGCCACCACTATTGAGGCAGAAATTTCATAGAAATTTCTGTTTTTTCGTGATTTGACATATTTAATAAAGTTTGCTAAAATATAAAATCGTAATTCGTAAATAGAGATATACGGTTACGTGGTTCTTTAATACTTTTTAATACTTTAAATGAAAGGAGGTTAAAATGCGTGGAGAGTTGGTGGATCTAGTAGATAAAGTGTCCAGTGATAAAAAAGTTCGATTGGTAGTGGTCACAGAAGGATATCATAACTGGAGTTTTGATAAACCCAATAAGAAGAGATTAAGGGAAGTTTGTGTTGACGGAAAAAAAGAGGGTAAAGGAATTTTGTTGGGATCCGACATTGAGGTTGGCCGTTGCCTCGGCGTTGAAATTCCTGATCGTCCGAGATCATTAATATCCACTCCGGTGGCAATGATCATCATCGTGTCTTAATAGAGAAAAAGGTCACGTTCTTTAATAGTGAATTTATTAAGGAAGGACGTGACCTTTTTTCTTTCTTAAAATTCTTATATAATATATGAGAATCACATTTATTCAAACTGGAGGAACAATAAATTTATATAATGATTACCGAAATAATTAAAGTTAATCAAAAAAAACAAGAAAAAAAAATTAT
>Ga0100387_10003327_pt1 | contig 13470 bp, 10 predicted proteins | sample CryGeymeta201511_FD_81547 | JGI IMG/M metagenome (GOLD analysis project Ga0100387, IMG submission 81547) | Groundwater microbial communities from Crystal Geyser aquifers in Utah, USA - Crystal Geyser metaG 2015-11 | ecosystem: Environmental > Aquatic > Deep subsurface > Groundwater | place... | reverse complement strand
CTTGCCCTGAGGTTGACCTGCCGGGTTGGTAGCCGATGGGCGAGAACTGATAATCCGGAAAAATATGTAGACGCCTAGGTCGAATGTTTTCGGACGCGGGTTCAACTCCCGCCGCCTCCACCATTTAGAAAAGACAGACCCGTCCACTAACCGCGTCCGGTTATTGGGCTGGTTTTGTTTATCTGCGTATTTTAAGCTACTTACATCGCTTTCAGAGTGTCCGCGCTGCCGCCCCGATCACTCCCTTTTCGGGAAATCCGTCACACTCCGCTTCTCTTTCGCCTCGAAATTCTCCGCATTCTTAACCCCATTCTCCGGACCTCGTCCGGTTTCCTGCATCTTTTCCTACAACCGCTGCTCGGCGGGATCAAAGGCAAACTGGTCGATACTCTTCATGATTCCGTCAAACAGATCATTGATATCCATGGTCGGTCGCTCCTCGTTGTGAATTCTGATTGCTTCCCCGCTTACTTACCGGAGAGACGAAGAAAGTGTCGGGCGTCGGCTGCGCTTTTTTTTCGTGTCTGCTCTGTTGGCCCTTACTTACCGAGGAGGCAGCGGGATGTGTCGGCGAGTGTTTGAAATTGCCGTGTCGCACGAGGATTTCCGCAAGGATTTCAAGGTCGCACTTGACATTTGCGGCACCATGGATGATATATCAAGTGATCAATCGGGCGTTATGAATGGTGCCGCCAGTACATCAGATAGATTCAGCAAGGAGAAATCCATTGGACGAGCAACACAGCATGGCGAGGCTGGTCCGCGCGCTGCGGGAACTTACCGGCCTGACTCAGGAAAAGTTCGCGGCCAGGCTCGGGGTGACCTTTCCCACGATCAACCGCTGGGAGAACGACCGCGCCAAGCCGTCGCCGCTGGCGCTGGAGAAGATCGAGAGCCTGCTGCGCAGCCTGGGGAACAAGGGCAAGGCCCTGCACAAAGAATATTTTGGGAAGGAAGCTTGAAGATGGCCCAGCTTGAACATATCGAAGCCATTGAAAAGCGGCTCTGGAGCGCGGCGGACACCCTGCGGGCCAACTCCAACTACGCCAGTAACGAATATTTCCTGCCGGTCATGGGCCTGGTTTTCCTGCGCCATGCTTACAGCCGGTATCTTGCCGTCAAGGATGCCATCGAGGCGGGCCTGCCAACCCGGGGCGGCAAGACCCGGCCGCTGACCAAGGAGGACTTCTCGCAGAAGAGCGCCATCTTCCTGCAGTCCAAGGCCCAGTTCGACACCCTGGTGGCCCTGCCCGACAGCGCCGACCGCGCCAAGGCGATCATCGACGCCATGGAGTCCATCGAGGCCGACTACGAGAACCTGCGCGGCGTGTTGCCCAAGAGCGAATATCAGGAGCTCGACAACGCCGTGCTCGGCCAGCTGCTGCGTACCCTCAATCCCGAGGAGCTCAAGCGGGTCTCCGGCGATGTCTTCGGCCGCATCTACGAATACTTCCTGACCCAGTTCGCCGACCAGAAGGCCCACGACGGCGGCGAGTTCTTCACCCCGGTTTCGCTGGTCTCGCTGATCGCCAACGTCATCGAACCGGCGGGCGGCACGGTGCTCGACCCGGCCTGCGGCTCGGGCGGCATGTTCGTGCAGAGCGCCCGGGTGGTGGAGCGGCGGCACGAGAACCCCACCGAGAAACTCACCTTCTACGGCCTGGAAAAGAACGCCACCACCATCCGCCTGGCCAAGATGAACCTGGCGGTGCACGGCCTGGAAGGCGACATCCAGAAATCGATCACCTACTACGAAGACCCGCACGAGTTGCTGCGCCAGGCCGACTTCGTCATGGCCAATCCCCCCTTCAACGTGGACGAGATCGACGCCGACAAGGTGGGGAGCGATCCGCGCCTGCCCTTCGGCCTGCCCGGCGTCAACAAGAAGGGCAAGGTCAGCAACGGCAACTACGTCTGGATCAGCTACTTCTACAGCTACCTCAACGTTCAAGGCCGGGCCGGATTCGTCATGTCGTCCCAGGCCTCCAGTGCCGGGCGCGACGAGGCCAAGGTGCGCCGGAAGCTGGTGGAGACCGGCGACGTGGATGTCATGGTCGCCATTCGGTCGAATTTTTTCTATACGAGGACAGTTCCGTGTGAATTATGGTTTTTCGACAGGGCAAAACCAGCAGTCAACGATGTGACCGAACCCTCATCCCCGGCCCTTCTCCCAAGGGGAGAAGGGAGTCACTATCGGGGAGGGTATGATTTTTCTGGATTGAGTGAACGGGCACGGGAGTTGCGCAAGAAGCAAACTCCAGCGGAACAGGTGTTATGGGAAATGCTGCGTGACCGTCAATTGTTGGGATTCAAGTTTCGTCGGCAACATCAAGTAGGTGACTACATTCTCGACTTCTACTGCCACGAGGCGAAACTGGCAGTGGAGCTTGATGGTGCAGTCCATGAGCAACGCATTGAAAAAGATGCCAAACGGGATGCCTATCTGAAATCGCTGAGAATTCAGGTTCTTCGAATTTCCAACGACACCCTGCTCCATAAAACCACTTCGGCTATAGAACAAATCGCCGCACTTCTCCCCTCGCCCTCTGGGAGAGGGGTCGGGGGTGAGGGTAAGAACGTTGCCCGCAGGCACAAGGGCAACGTTCTGATGATCGACGCCCGTCACATCTACCGAAAGGTCACGCGCAAGATTTTCGATTTTTCCCCCGAGCAGGAGCAGAACCTGCTGGCCATCGTCCGGCTCTACCGGGGCGAGACCGGGCGCTATCTCGATCTCGTTGCCGGTTATTGTAAGCGCATGATGGTTGAGGGCGCGGCTTGTTTCAGAATGGATGGTGATAGCGATGATGGACGGGCGACCGGCGGGTCGCCCCCACGGGATTTCATCGACGCATTGGCGACCCTGCGCGGCAGCATTGAACCCTTCCTCAAGACCCTGGCCAAGGACGCGCCCCACATCGTACGGGCGACCGGCGGGACGCCCCTGCGGGAATTGGATGATGCCATCCCGCTATTCAAGGCGGATGTGGAGACCTTCCGGCAGACCGTCAGCGAACAGCAGTCGGCCTGGGAAACACAGAAGACCACCAATGGCGAACTCAAGAAGGCCGTGGACCGCCTCGCTACCCTGGCCGAGACCAGCCGCGATCTGGTCAAGCAGACCGACATGCTGTTTAAGCTCGCTTCCACGCTGGTGGAAACGGCTCAAACAGCACCCTCACCCCGGTCTGACGACCACCCCTCTCCCAGTGGGAGAGGGGACGGGGGTGAGGGTGCGCCCACACTTTCCATGCTGCGTAAATACCTGCGCGAACTGGATACGTATCGATCCGCCACTGTCAAACAACTGAAGCTTGTGCGCTACTTCTGGAAACAGGCCCACTGGCTCACCGAACGCTTCCCCGAGGCCCAACTACGCGACGTGGAAGGGCTGGTCAAGCTGGTGGACCGGACCGAGATCGAGGCCAACGACTGGAGCCTCACCCCCGGCCGCTATGTCGGCGTCGCCCCGGAGGAAGAGGACGAGGATTTCGATTTCGAGGAGGCCCTGCGCGACATCCATGTGGAACTGGAGGGCCTGAACGCCGAGGCGGTGCAACTGGCCGCGACGATCAAGAAGAATTTCGAGGAGCTGGGGGTATGAGCATTGCCGAACTTCTCAAAGCGGATGAAGGCAAAACCCTTGAGTTCAAGCAGGATCTTTCTTCCCCGCGTAATATGCTCAAAACGCTGGTGGCCTTTGCCAATACCGCCGGCGGCCGTGTTGTCATCGGTGTGGCGGACAAGACGCGGGAAGCGCTGGGGATTGACAACCCGCTGGACGAAGAGGAACGCCTCTGTAATCTGATCGCCGATTCCATCAGCCCCCGCCTGGTGCCCAATATCGAAATGACCACGGTTGAGGGCAAAACCCTGCTGGTGGTCAAGGTCTTCCTGAGCAATTCCCGTCCCCATTATCTGCGCAACGAAGGGCCGGAAACCGGCGTCTATGTCCGGCTCGGCTCCACCAGCCGCCAGGCCGACCGGGAGCTGATCGGCGAACTGCGCCGCTCGGTCGAAGGGGGTTCGTTTGACGAACTACCTCTGCCGGATTTGTCCATTCATGATCTGGATATCGCGGCAGCACAAGCAGCATTTGGCGATGGGCGAACGCTGGATGAGCAGGCCCTGACAACCCTGAAATTGCTGACCCCTCATCAGAAGAAACTTGTGCCGACCAAGGGTGGAATGCTGCTCTTCGGCCGGCAGCGGGCGCAGCATTTTCCCGACGCATGGATTCAGTGCGGCCGTTTCTTCGGCACCGAGAAAATCGACATTTTTGACCATATCGATATCGACGTTCCGCTGCCACGGGCCGTGGACGAGATCATGCTGTTTCTGAAAAAGCACGCCTACCGTGGCGCGGACCTCTCCGAAGTGCGCCGCAGGGATGTCTGGAGCATCCCCCTGGGGATTTTGCGCGAGGTGATCATCAACGCCCTGGTCCACAGCGACTATTCACAGCGCGGCGCCCCCATCCGGATCGTCTTTCTCGATGACCGCATCGAAGTGGAGAGCATGGGCATTCTTCTGCCCGGCCTGACCATCGAAGAGATGAAACAAGGTGCCTCCCGCATCCGCAATCCGGTCATCGCCCGTGTTTTCAAGGAGTTCAACCTGATCGAGCAATGGGGCACCGGGGTGCGCCGCATCTTTACGGAAGCCCGGGAGCTTGGCCTGCCTGAACCCAAAATTGAAGAAATCGCCCTGCGCCTGCGCTTTACCGTCTATCTGGCAGAGCCGCATTTTATACAGACCGGGAAAAAAGAGGCACAAGTCGACCCTGCAACCGAACAAGTAACCGAACAAGTAACCGAACAAGTAACCGAACAAGTAAAACGGTTGCTGTCCATCTTGAAAGGCAAAGAACTCGGAAGCAAAGACGCAATGCAGGCGATGGGCCTTAACCACCGTCCGACCTTTCTGTACGATTATCTTCAGCCCGCGCTGTCAATCGGGCTGATCGAAATGACCCAGCCGGATTCCCCGAAAAGTCCGACCCAGAAATACCGCCTGACCGAAAAGGGCAAGAGTGTGCTGGAGGGGGATAAATGAAGTTTGAAGTAAAAAGTTTGAAGTGTGAAATGCAGGAAGGGCGTAATGTTTCAAACTTCACCCTTCACCTTTCAAACTTCCTTCTGGCTGCGATGATCAAGAAGAATTTTGAGGAGCTGGGGGTATGAGCTGGGCAGACCGAAACCTTGGCGAATTGTGCAGCCTCATTACCGACGGTAAGCATGGAGACTGCAAGAACGAAGAAGGCTCCGGTTTCTTTTTCATTAGCTGCAAGGACGTCAAAGATGGCAGGCTGAATTATGACAATGCTCGACAAATAGTACGAACCGATTTCGCAGAAACCCATCGCCGGACCGATCTAAAGCCGGGCGATGTTTTGCTCACTAACAGCGGAACAATCGGCAGACTTGCTATTGCGCCCGATGACGACAAGACAGAAAGAACCACCTTCCAGAAGAGTGTCGCTGTACTAAAGCCAATTCGCGAACTGATAACACCTCATTTCCTTTATTACAAACTTGCAGCCGAAAACACTCGGCTTATCAATTCTGCTGGAGGGGCCGCCCAAAAGAACTTATTGCTGGGAGAGTTACGGCGATTCTCTATACGAATTCCGCCCATTGCGATGCAATGCAGCATCACCTCCACCCTCTCCGCCTACGACGACCTGATCGAGAACAACCGGCGACGGATTCAGTTGCTGGAGCAGGGGGCGCGGCTGCTCTACAAGGAATGGTTCGTCCACCTCCGCTTCCCCGGCCACGAACACACCCAAATCATCGACGGCGTGCCGGAGGGGTGGGAAGCTGGGACGATTGGTGACTTGGGAGAAGTAATTACGGGAAAAACTCCCAGCAAAAAGAAGCCAGAGAATTTCGGAAGCGATTTACCCTTCATTAAAACTCCAGACATGCACGGCAATGCAATTGTTGTTCATACAGAAGAGTCGCTTTCGGAAGAAGGGACTAAAACCCAAGCCAACAAGACACTACCACCACGGTCGATTCTTGTTTCTTGCATCGGGACAGTTGGAGCTGTGGCATTCAACGCTTCACCAGCACAAACTAACCAGCAGATCAATAGCATCGTACCTGCCAGCGACTTAGTCACATTTTGGACTTACTTCATGGCTAAGGAATTGAAGCCTTTGCTTGAAGGAATGGGTGGCGGTGCGACCATGGCCAATGTGAACAAATCAAAATTTGCTGGGATCAAAGTTGTTATTCCATCGAAGCAACTGTTGAATCTGTTCTCTGATTTTGCCAAGCCAGTCTTTGACCAAATAGAAAACCTGACGATTAGTAATGCTCGACTGGGCAAAGCCCGCGACCTCCTCCTACCCAAACTGATGAACGGGGAGATCCGCATTCAGGACGATGAAAAACTGGTGGAGGGCCTGCGATGAGAGCTTTGCTAGATACGAATATCGTTATTCACAGGGAAGCTGCGACGGCAGTAAATCAGGATATCGGTACCCTTTTCAAGTGGCTTGACAAAGCGAAGTATGAAAAGTGTGTTCACCCAATCACGGTGAAAGAACTCCAAAAACATGAAGATAAGAAGAAACTCAACACGCTGAATGTCAAACTTCAAAGCTATTCTTTTCTAAAAACCGTCGCGCCGCTGGCAGATGATGTTCAGGCAGTTTCCCGTCAAATTGATATCAATGAAAATGATAAAAACGATACCCGCCTGCTCAATGAGGTTTTTCAGGGGCGAGTGGATATCCTCATCAGCGAAGACAAGAAGATCCACGCGAAAGCTGCTCGACTTGGCATTCAGGATCGGGTTTACCGTATAGACGGCTTCTTAGAGAAAGTCGTCTCAGAACACCCGGAACTGATTGATTACAATGTACTAAGCGTAACCAAACAGTACCTTGGCGATATAGATTTGCAGGATCAGTTTTTTGATAGTTTCCGAGCCAATTATGATGGGTTTAATCGCTGGTTTAACAAAAAAACAGATGAGATCGCCTACGTCACTCACAACATGGGGCGCATCCTCTCCTTTTTATATGTCAAAGTCGAAGACGAGAGCGAAAGCTACGCCGACATCACGCCAGTGTTTTCTCCCAAGCGTCGCCTGAAGATTGGCACCTTCAAAGTGGTCAGCAACGGAGTACGTCTGGGTGAAAGGTTCCTGAAAATTATTTTCGACAATGCCCTAAGTTATAAGGCCGAGGAAATCTATGTAACGATCTTCGACAAGACTGATGAGCAGAAACGACTTATTGAGCTGCTGACAGAGTGGGGATTTATACAGCACGGCATCAAAAAGACGAAAACTGGTGACGAGTTGGTGTTTGTTCGGAATTTCGCCCCAATCTTTGTTCCCGCGAACCCGAAATTTTCTTACCCATTCATCTCAGCGAACCAGCAGATATTTTTGTGCCCTATATATCCGGAATATCACACCGAGCTTTTCCCTGATTCCATCCTGACCACAGAATCTCCCATTAATTTCCAGGAAAACCAGCCGCACCGGAATGCACTGAGCAAGGTTTACATCTCCAGATCTATGAACCGCAACCTCAGTCCTTCTGATGTCATTATTTTTTACAGAACTGGCGGCTACCACAAAAGTGTGGTTACAACGATAGGTATTGTCGAAAGTGTTATCGATGGGTTGCAAAGCGAGGATGAATTTGTATTGAAGTGCAGAAAGAGAAGCGTCTTTTCAGACGAGGAACTGAAAAAACACTGGAATTATAATATCAGGAATCGCCCCTTCATCGTCAATTTTCTTTATGTTTACTCATTCCCCAAACGACCGAACCTGGCAAAACTTATTGAGCTTGGGGTTATTGACGGTGTTGATTCCGCTCCTCGCGGATTTGAACCAATTTCAAAAGAGCAGTTTAAACTAATCATCAAGGAGTCACGAAGCAATGAAGGTATTATTGTCGATTAAGCCGGAATTTGCAGAACTCATTTTTGACGGAAGCAAAAAATATGAATTCCGTAAAGCAATTTTCAAAAACCCACATGTCAAAACAGTTGTGGTTTATGCATCATTCCCGGTTCAGCTCGTTATCGGCGAGTTCGACATCGATACCATTTTGAAAGACGAACCTGAACGTCTGTGGAGAGAGACCCGTGAGCATTCAGGTATATCCGAGAAATTTTTCTTTGATTACTTCGCCGAGCGAAACATCGGCTTTGCCATCAAAGTTAAAAAGGCTCGCCGCTACAAAAATCCTCTCTGCTTACGTACCAATTACAATATCACACCGCCACAATCATTTTGTTACGTATGAGGAGGGGATGAAGGATGGATAGGATGTTGAGCTTTGTGAACAGGTTGCGCAAGGGTGCAACGTCCTTCATCTTCCTTGGCGGGATTCATGGGGTTGGAAAGACTACTTTATGTGAACAGATTTTCGCGCCAGCGGGTTATCACTGCATAACCGCAAGTATGTTGATTAAGGCATACGGCTTGAAAACAGACCAGGATAAGCGAGTCGGAGATATTACTGATAATCAAACAGCATTAATTGAGCAGCTTAGATATGAAAGAGAATCCCACAACCAGTTGCTTCTCGATGGTCACTATTGCCTGATTAACAATCAAAACCAGTTCGAGCCAATCGATGTGGAAGCGTTTCGAAAAATGAATCCTTCAGTTTTTCTTCTGTTAAAGGGTTGCCCTAAGGAAATCAAAAAAAGATTGAGCAAGCGAGATGGTAAAGATTGGAATCAGTTTTTTGTAACTCAATTTCAGACAGCGGAAGAAAAGCATGCGAGGTGTGTCTCAAGTGAATTAAAAATTCCTCTCAAAGTTTTTATGTACTCAACGAACCAGCAGGGTTGGAGTATCGAGGATGATTGATAAGGTTTCGCCTATTCACCACCGCCGTTCCATCCGACTACAGGGATACGATTATTCCCAGGCTGGGGCCTATTTCGTCACCGTCTGCACCCAGAACCGCGAATGTCTGTTTGGGGAAATCATAAACGGTGAAATGCGGATGAATGATGCGGGGATGATGGTCCAGGCGGTCTGGGATGAAATCCCGACCCATTATCCTGGCATCGGTATCGATGCATTCATTGTGATGCCCAATCATATCCATGGCATTGTTGTCATCGTAGGGGCGGCCCCCCGTGGCCGCCCTGATTCCACGCATGCACAGAACGGGCAACACGTGGGAAACGGGCAACCACAGGGGGGTGCCCCTACGGCGGTGACACCGGCGGGTGCGGGGTTGTCATTGCCGGATGTGGTGCATCGATTCAAAACCATGACCACAAAACGATATGCCGATGGCGTGAAACGAAACGGTTGGTCAATGTTTCCCGGTAAATTATGGCAACGCAATTATTGGGAACACATCGTCCGCAATGAACCGGAATTGAACCGCATCCGGGAATATATCCATAACAATCCCGCGCAATGGGAATTGGATAAATTATTCGTAGGGGCGGCCCCCTGTGGCCGCCCTAATGACGGCAATGGGCAGGCGCGGGGAAACGGGCAACCACAGGGGGTTGCCCCTACGGAAATCCGGGGACCGATGGTCGAATATGGCATGGAGGCATGGATGATATGAAAGATTCGGAAATTCTTATCTACCAGGCTGCCGACGGCAAAATCACAATCGATGTCCGGCTGGAAGACGAGACGGTCTGGCTGACCCAGGACCACATGGCTGGGCTGTTCGGCAAAAGCAAGAAGACGATTTCCGAACATATCCGCAATATTTTCAAAGAAGGCGAACTGGACGAGGAAGTGGTTGTCCGGAATTTCCGGACAACCACTCGACATGGCGCCATGCCGGACAAAACTCAGTCCCGAGACGTTCAATTTTACAACCTGGACGTGATCATCTCCGTCGGATACCGGGTCAGATCCCACCAGGGCACACAGTTCCGCATCTGGGCCACCCAGCGGTTGAAGGAGTATATCGTCAAGGGGTTTGCCCTGAACGATGAGCGCTTTAAAACGGGCAACTCGATGGCCTATTTCACGGAGCTGCAGGAACGCATCCGTGAAATCCGCCTTTCCGAGCGCTTCTTCTATCAGAAAATTAAGGACATCTACACGACCAGTATCGACTACGACCCCAGGGACGAAAAGACCGTCGAGTTTTTCAAGGTAGTGCGGAACAAGCTGCTCTGGGCCATCAGCCGGCAAACGGCTGCTGAGCTGGTGTATCGCCGGGCCGACGCCGCGCTGCCCCTGATGGGTATGCAGTCGCTCGACAAGCAAGGTGAGTTGGCGGTGCGCAAAAGCGATGCGAGCATCGCCAAGAACTACCTTGCCGAGGATGAAATGAAGCTGCTCGGCCTGCTGGTGGAACAATACCTCGCCTTTGCCGAAACCATGGCCCAGCAGAGAATTCCCATGCACATGGCAGACTGGATTGGGCGGCTGGATGCCATTATTCAGCTTAATGGCCGGGATCTACTGACCCATGCGGGCAAGGTCAGCCGCCAGATGGCCCAGGAAAAAGCCGCCCTGGAGTATGACAAGTTCCGGGGATCGCAGCGGCGTATCCAGCATGAAGAGAGCCTCAAGGAGCTGGAAGAGGACATCAAGAAGCTGAAGCCGCCTCGAAAAAAGGGAGACAATTGAATGATTCCCGCCCCCTACACCGAAGACACCCTGGTCCAGCAGACGACCGCCGAATACATGGAGCAGGAGCTCGGCTGGGAGTCGGTGTACGCCTATAACAACGAGGATTTCGGGCCGGACAGCCTGCTGGGTCGGGAATCGGATCGCGAGGTGGTCTTGACCCGCACCCTGCGGGCCAAGATCGAGGAACTGAATCCCGGGCTGCCCGCCACGGCCTATGAAGACGCCGTCCGCCAGATCGTCACGGTCTCCGCCTCGCAGACCATGGCCGCCACCAATCGCGAGAAGCACGAACTGATCAAGGACGGGGTGCAGGTCACCTTCCGCAATGCCAAGGGCGAACGGGTGCGCCGGCGGCTGCGGGTGTTCGACTTTGATGTTCCCGAGAACAACCATTTTCTCTGCGTGCGCGAGCTGTGGGTGCGCGGCGATCTCTACCGCCGCCGGGCGGACATCGTCGGTTTCGTCAACGGCCTGCCGCTGTTGTTCATGGAGCTGAAGAACGTCAGCAAGGATATCCGCGCCGCCTACGAGCAGAACTTTCTGGACTACAAGGACACCGTCCCGCATCTGTTTCATCACAATGCCATGGTGGTGCTGGCCAATGGAGTAGACGCCAAGCTCGGCTCGCTCACCAGCCGGTTCGAGCATTTTGCCGAGTGGAAACGGCTGGTCGAGAATCAACCGGGCGTGGTGGCCATGGAGACGCTGCTCAAAGGGGTGTGCGCGAAAGCCAACTTCCTCGACCTCGTGGAGAACTTCATCGTTTTCGACGACTCGGCCGGGGAATCGAGAAAGATCCTGGCCCGCAACCACCAGTTCCTGGGCGTCAACCGGGCTATCGAGGCAGTGCGCGACAGGAAGAGCCGGGACGGCAAGCTGGGGGTGTTCTGGCATACCCAGGGTTCGGGCAAGAGCTATTCCATGGTGCTCTTCACCCGCAAGGTGCATCGCAAGCTGGGCGGCAATTTCACCTTTCTGATCCTGACTGACCGCGACGACCTGGACACGCAGATCTACAAGACCTTCGCCGGTTGCGGCGTGGTGGACAACGACCGCGACCCGTGCCGGGCAGCAAGCGGCGAGCATCTCGCCCAGCTGCTGGCCCAGCACAAGTCGCACGTCTTCTCCCTGATCCAGAAATTCAATCAGACAGTTAGCGAAGGCGAGGCCTACTCCCGGCGTGACGACCTCATCGTCATCACCGACGAGGCTCATCGCACCCAGTACGGCACCCTGGCGCTCAACATGCGCAACGCCCTGCCCAACGCCAGCTATATCGGCTTCACCGGAACGCCGTTGTTCAAAGATGACGAGATCACCCGGCGGGTGTTCGGCGATTACGTCTCCACCTACGATTTCCAGCGGGCCGTGGAGGACAAGGCAACGGTGCCGCTCTACTACGATGCGCGTGGCGACAAGCTCGGCGTGGCGGTCGGCGATCTGAACGAGCGGATCGCCGAGAAGCTGGAAGAGCTGGAGACGGGCAATATCGATGTAGAGCAGCGCCTGGAGCAGGAACTCAAGCGCGATTATCACATCATCACGGCCGGGAAACGCCTCGATCAGGTGGCCCGGGATTTTGTGCAGCACTACTCTTTGGGTTGGGAAACCGGCAAGGCGATGCTGATCTGCATCGACAAGGTCACCTGCGTTCGCATACACAAGCTGGTCGAGTTCTACTGGAACGAGAGAATCGGCGAGTTGGAAGCGCAGTTGCCCCAGGCCACGGATGAGCAGGACGAACTTGACCTTCGACGCCAGATCGAGTGGATGCGCCAGACGCAGATGGCGGTGGTGGTCAGCGAGGAACAGGGCGAGGTCGAAAAGTTCCGCAAATGGGAGCTGGACATCACCCCGCACCGCCGCCTGATCAAGGAGGGCATCGACCTGCCGGAGGCGATGCGGAAACAGCCGCAGTTCCAGAACATGCAGCGGCTGTCGCTGGACGATGCGTTCAAGGCCGAGGAGCACCCGTTTCGCGTCGCTATCGTTTGTGCCATGTGGCTGACCGGCTTTGATGTCCCCAGCCTCTCCACCCTGTACCTGGACAAGCCGCTCAAGGCGCACACGCTGATGCAGGCCATTGCCCGGGCGAACCGGGTCAACGAGGGCAAGAACAACGGGATGATCGTCGATTACTGCGGCATTCTCAAGAACCTGCGCAAGGCGCTGGCGACCTTTGCCGGAACCGGCGATGACGGTCGCGGTGGCGATGGGGGCGAGACCGAACCGGCAAAGCCCGATGAGGAACTGCTGGCCGATCTTCGTGAAGCGATTGCCTTTGTCCGATCCTTCTTGGAAGAGCGAAGCGCGTCTTTGGATGGGATTATCGGGCAGACCGGTTTTGCCCGAAATGCCGCGATTCTCGCGGCAAAGGAAGCGGCAAACGAAAACGACGAGACGCGCAAACGCTTTGAAGTGATGTGCCGGGCGGTGTTCTCGAAGTTCAAGGCCTGCATCACCATCGAAGGCGTCAATGATTGCCGGAGCGACTTCGACGCGATCAACATCGTCTACAAGAGCTTGCAGCAGGACCGTGAGCAGGCGGATATCACCGACATCATCCGTCAACTGCATCAGGTTGTGGATGAGGCGATTGAGACACAAACTCAACCGGCCGTTGCTGAAGATTCGCCACCATACGATATCAGCAAGATCGATTTCGACCGGCTGCGCCGGGAGTTCGAGCGCAGCCCGGCCAAGCACACCACCGTGCAGAATCTGAAAACCGCCATCGAACAACGCCTGCAGCGTCTGCTCCAGCAGAATCCCTTGCGGACCGATTTCCAAAAGCATTACGAGGAGATTGTCGCCGAGTACAACCGCGAGAAGGATCGGGTAACCATCGAGAAGACCTTTGAAGCGCTTCTTCAG
>Ga0100387_10003319_pt1 | contig 13490 bp, 5 predicted proteins | sample CryGeymeta201511_FD_81547 | JGI IMG/M metagenome (GOLD analysis project Ga0100387, IMG submission 81547) | Groundwater microbial communities from Crystal Geyser aquifers in Utah, USA - Crystal Geyser metaG 2015-11 | ecosystem: Environmental > Aquatic > Deep subsurface > Groundwater | place: USA... | reverse complement strand
TTTTCAAGTAAAAAATGCAGAAAATATGTAAAAAATGGCTTTAAATTGATTATTGTTCATTGCCAAGGTGACTGGCAAAATCGAAAACACCATGGAGCGCAATTTGGCCTCGGCCAGCGGCAATCAGACTTCATTGAGTTTTTTCTTCTGCTTCATGCAGTCTCCGTCTCTTCCGCTTCGAGATCAGCCGCCTTCTCCAGGCCTGTTACCCTCCTGATCTCCTGCCAGATGCGGTCCTGCCGCCAGGCAAGAAATGAGTCGTAGTCGTCGCTCCACAGAGGCGACGTATCCCCAATGGGCAGGCAATGCGAGGTCAGCACCGCGTCAAACGGGAAACCAGGCGTCTGGCGGATCTCGGTCAGGTAGTCCGATGGTGGACGGTTGCTGATCATCTGGTTGGTGGTCCGGTCAATGAGGGTGCGGTTCAGCACGCAATCCCGCGTCCGCGACAGGGTGACACCCTTTTTCTTCTGTAGAAAATCGTCGGGGAAAACATGGTGGTCATCGATGCCCTGCGTCTCCATGAGCTTGCCGGTAATGACCGCCTGGGTATGGAAGTCACGCGCCCCGGTGCCCGAGCCAAGAACCAGGCAGATGGCACCTCGATAGATGGAGCGCTGGCGTGGGGTGACGTCACGAAGGGCATTGGGGTCGAAACGCAGGCCAATGACGGATTCGGGCGGCGAACCGCCGGCAAGCCATGCCATCACTTCGGTAACGTCCTTGGCCGACTGGCTGTTGGGCGAACTCTCGTAGGCCTGACCGAACACGGCACACCAGAACCAGCGTTTGAGCTTCTCGCGTTGCGCGCCGGCCTCAGCGGTTTTCGGCATGCCAGCCCTGGCAAGCATCGCGGCCAACGGCGACAGCATGGTCTGATACGGGAGCCACTTGGGCAGCACAACCTTGCAATCGTCCCGCAGGATGCTGAGCCCCGTTGCCAGCCCGACTACAACCGGTCCCCACCAATCCTGGATGTCGGTGGCCGCAAGGTTCAGAACATCGCTCCTCTTGCATGAGGGCTTTTTCCGGCTGGCCAGGGCGATGCCTTGCAGCACATAGTAGGGATCGACCTCGAAATCCTGGATGATGGGGTACTCCTGCCGCGCCTTATCCCACAAATCCCGCAACTTGATGTTCTTTGGCCAGAAACGGGCCGTGAGAAGCTCGAAGACGCTCAGCTTGACCCCTGTGCGGTTCAGAGTCTCGAAGATGGTGCAGAGGGCGTCGGGTTCGGTCTTGTCGGAAAGCGTGACCACAGGGAAGTGGTAGTCGTCGATGGCCTTGATCCATACCTCATTGATTTTAGTGATCGCGTCGAGCATCCTGGTGCGTTCTTCAGTCGGCATGGGGTTGGTGACCTGAAGCATCCACTGGAGAAAGCCACCCGCCCCGCCCTTTAGCACGCTGAGGGGTAGGATGAGATCCTTGGCCTGCAAGTCGAAACTCTCATGCGCCTTGGCCCATTTGGTGGTAGCACGCACATGGAAAATCGCCTCCTCGAAATCGACGCCATCCAGCAGTTTCTGAATCTCCAAGTAATACCGATGCTCACCGACGCCATAAAAGGCCTGGTAAAGGGAGGTGAGGCGCTGCTGCCCGTCGAGAACTAGAAAGGTGTGCTTCTGGCCATCAAGGGGCGGCGCCCCCTCGAACTCGCGGGCAGCAAAAACACGCTTGGCGTCGCGCACACGGAGGATGCTGCCGGCCGGGTAGTTGCTGGCTATGGAGATAATGAGCTCCTGGGTAGCGCCAGGTTCCCAGACAAAGTCGCGCTGAAAGTCCGGCAACACCATGGTGCGTGAGTGGGCCTCGGCCAACAGGTCTTTGAGGGCGCGGGGGTTGGTGTCTTCAAAGATGCTCATGATGGTTCTCCGGATTGCGTCGCTGCTAGAGGCACGGGGACTTCGCTGAGTTTTTTCCTGTTGGTTATAGTCACTTGGTTTCCATTCCTCTCCGTATATGATCCTGCACCATCTGCACGAGATCTGAGCCGGTGATATTCAATGGCTTGAGGATGTTCGCGGCACGCGTTACGAGCTTGCCTGCTTTTTCTTCAGCTTTTGCCAATCTTCGGGTGAGTCCGGCTCGTTCGAGCCGGTCCGGCGGATACAGGAAACGCAGACGAAGAACTGTCACCAAGTCAGGATCTAGCGGGAGCTCGATTTTGCTTTTCCACGCCTTCTGTGCAACGCAACTTATTGACACTGTACCTATATGCAGACGCCCGTCCCGGACCACCAGCCGTATCGGATCACCAGCCGGCGGCAACATTGCAATGCCCACAAGGGATCCCACAGGCACACGGACCTCACCTGTCCAGTTGCCACTTACTGAGGCGCCGGACGACAACCCGACAAGAGTAATCATGAAGTTGCCGCCTTCCAAAGACAGGACAGCATCCTCCGCCTGCTTCCTGCTGGCGAAACGTTTAATGGGTTTCAACATCATCAAGAAATCTTTCCGATTGATTAAGACGTCGTTATCCATGCTTCAGTGTTGTCTCCTTCAGCTAAATCAAGATGATGATCATGATGGTTCTCCAGAGCGCGCCGCTGCTGGCGTCATGGTCACTTCTTTGAGTTCTTTCTTAGGATTGGTTGTCATGGTTGTACACGAGCCTGTAGGCTGCAGGATAGAGGGTGATTTCGCCATCTTCGCGCATCGCGCGGAGACGGGCGTCGTTTACTTCGACCGCGCCACCATCGGCGTTTGCAAGAATGAGGGCGTAGGTTTCGGGGTGCTGGTCGATTAGCCCCCAGATGTCGGCCTCCAGTTGCAATGGTGTACCCTCCAGGCAGTGGTCCTTCGCCCAGTAACAGAGAACGAGATCTCCGGATGCGGTTCGCCTCTCCCAAGGGAAGCTGTTGCCCTGGGTGCGGCCGATCCAACTGCCATCTTGATGAAAAAAGCGTCCATCGGTTTCCTTGCGGAAGCCCTGGGCCAGGGCAAAGCGCTCCATGATCTTCGGCTTATCGGGCTTTGGTGCTGGGCGTGGGCGCTCGGCTAGTTCATCAAGAGCGTTCACCGGTCCCTGCTCAACATCGTTAAGCAAATCTTGCTCATCATCGTCCGGCAAGCCCAGATCGTCATCGTCCGGCAAGTTGGGAGCGGTTTCATCGTCCCTGGCGTCCTGTGCGAGACCGTCTGGGATTCCGTCACCGATTCCGTTCAGGTCCGCAGCCGGCCGACGCGACTCGGCGTCGTTTTCCTTTGAAGGTGTAGCCGGTTCCTCCGCCGTCTCCGCGCGGGCATCGTCGCTCGCCACCTCAGTAATGCTTCCCCGCATGGCAAGATTGAAGTTTTCCTCAAGATAATCCCGTACGTCTTCCAGTGACCGCTCAAAACTGTAGTCCAAGGCAACCTTGATGTCGCTACGCCCGAAAACCTTACCGATTTCCTCAGGCACGCGTTTGGCAAGTTTCGCTTTGGGTAGATCATCAACGTACAGACCGTCATTGAGCCACACCACATCGGCCTGTCGTGGCGTGCCGACCGGCGTTCCGTCGATATAGGGAACAATTTCAAGCCCAGACGTCGCGTACCAACTGGTCCTCGCGAGTATCTCCGCGACTGCGCGAACTCTCTGTGTGTCTTCCGCTGTGTCGAGTTCCACCCGCCGCATCTCTATACCAAACGTAGTCAACCACATTTTCTGCCCAGGTCGCCCCGCTAACATAGGATTCCGGGGAAAACGCTCTTCGACATGCCCCGCGAGCAGGGGCAGATCGGAAAAGGGCGGGTTGCCTGTCACTTCTCCTGACAGGCGATGCAAATCAGCCGTCTCCTGTTTGACCCATAGGTGCAGATGCCCCCAGGGAATCAAAGACTGCATGGTCAGTGCATATGAAAACCCTTCCGTGGGCGTCCATTCACCAGCCAAGTTGAGCCAGTGCGCGCACTCTTCCCAAATTCGGGTGGGATACCGGATTAGCAGCGCCCGCACCCGCCGGGTGTCTTCTTGTGACAGTTTCTGGCCGGACGGCAACTCCTTCAACCACTGGAGGACAAGATCTGCGGTCGGCCGCTCGGCTATGCCGATTTTTCTCCACAGCGTGAGGTCTCTGACAGATGAACGAATGACTGCGGCCCCAGGCACGTCTTCTTCCTCGGCGGCCAGAAACACTCCGGCAGCTTCAACCCAGCTGCCATCTTCGGTCAGAATCAGATCTTCGGATGAGAATGCCTGCCTGATCGTCTGAAAGTCGGTGGTTGAACCGGTGGTAACCATTTGGTCGAGGCGTCGATACCACTTCTCTACATCATGTATCGGTGGATTCTCTGCCTCTGCCAGCGCCCGAAGACAATCCAGGAGACGGTCCGGCCCCGTCGGGGTGCTCTGCACACCAAGCAGATCCAGCAGCGGCCTTGTTGCCTCTGTGTCGAGATGTCCATCAACAAATAGCTCAACGTCCATCAGCGATTCCGTTGCAGGCGTTCGCCGTAGAAGATCACCAGGCTTTCGAGGAAAGCCACGGGTGTCGGGTAGGCAGCGTATATCCCGCAGGCGCAGCACCCAACCCGGCAGCAACGGTTCTGAAGTCATTGATTTCGTATTGCCGGTCGTCGCGACTTGGAGCACCCGGGCACTCTTGGCGCGGCTCCAGTAAACATCACGTTGGGAAAGGATGCGATCAGCGACCTTGATCCACAGGCGGTCGTCATCCTCCACGAGTGCCTGCCAATGCAGCCAGCAGACATCCTCAAAGTCCCAATCTTCGACAACAAACCGGTTGGTCACATATGGGCTGTAGAGATCGCCCGTGAGGCCACGTTTTCTGGCATCTTGTTCGATTTGCCATAGTCCGTAATAACCGACGCGCTTTTGAACCAACGAAATGAAGGTAAGGAGGCCGGCGCGACCGGATGAAATCCATTTCAGCCACTCTTCTTGGGAGCAAGAGGAGAATTTTGCAACATAGTCGGCATGCAGCATCTGCGTTTTCTGTTGCTGTTCAGGAAGCAATTCCTCCAGTTTGCTGTCTTCATCGAAAAGGATACTATTTTGTTTAGGCGACCGGAGATATACATCTCTCGTCACGTAACGGAAGGAGTCTCCAACTGATGCACCTAACTTCGCGGCAATCTGCGCAAGTTGGAAGCAACCATCCAGGCTGACGCTCTCTTGGGCAAAAAACTCTGCCGCGACCTGTTCGATAACCTTGTCTACGTTACTGCTGTCTTCAAGGCCGATCTTCTTCATGATCATATAGGCTGCTTCGACAGCTTCCTGGTCGGACGAGTTTTCCTGATCTGCTGCAGTTCGTCGTCGTTCCGCGAGAAAACGGGGCCAGTTTTGGTTTAAGACGAGCATGTGCGCCGCCAAGAAATCCCAGTCTTCATCAGATTGCAGAATTTTCTTTTCACCCAACCGCACTACCTCACCTGCGGCATAGAGGTCGTCTTTACCCTGAACAGGTATGATCTTGACATCGTTGGCGTTGAAATGATACCGATTGATTTCCGGCGCAATATACGCCCACAGATTCAACAGGTGCCGCCACGTCTTTGGCTTAGGCAAACGTTTGCTCTGGAGTGTGGCAACGAACTTCTGCTTGTCGATCTCCTCAACAACCGCCCATCGCAGCAGCTTCTCGCGATCGGTCGTTGCGATATGTTGGCACAATGCCGGCCTACCATGGTCATCAAGGAGTGCCGAAGCTTGCTCTGCCGGCCAAATATCGACTATCTCTCTTGGGATAATAATGCTCTTTTGTTTTTGGGCGAGTCCCCCATCTTCCGTAAGAAGCATGGGGCGACCATCAATGGCTTTTGCGAAAGCCTCCTCGGCAATGGTGCCGCAAACTCCCTCCAGCGAGCTGTCGTCCCAATCAACGTCAGGAAAGAGACCGTAGGCGGCTGAGCGTTCCGCTGTAGGCATCTCGGATTGCCCCAACCAGCCGAGCATTGCTGAGGCAGCCAGTTGTCCAGCCCGCTCAAGCAGCCAGCGGTTGGTCGGCGATGTCTCTGGGTCTTTGATCTTCAACCGCGCTGGGTCCTGGATGAACGGCGCGTTGCAAGCAAACGGCAGCTCGGTCTCGACGCCTGTCGGTAACACTACAAACAGCCGTCCCTTCGCGCCCATCACGATCTCAATTTTGCAGGGTGGAAAGTCGGTGTCATCTTCGACGCCAAGCCGGCGCTCCTGCCTAATCTCGTTAAGTGCTTCCTCGGGAAACGTCTTTGCCTCCGATCGGAGAAGCAGGAATGTATTATTCTCTTGCCCGGCGAGGGCCATCCGCTCACTGTCCGGGATAGGTCCAGATCCCAGGCTAACCCAATGTACCGCGTGATCACCAATTTGAATCCGGCGAATATTCCTAAAAAATAACAGTGACACCGGGCTTTTCAGCCACTCTTCGAGATTTTTTTCAACTTCCTTTTGCCGGTGCTGGTCGCTTATTCTGACCCGGATGCGTGTCGTGCCATCCGTCTTCGATTCATCCGATAGCCAGCATGGCTCTGTGAAGCGTTTACGGTCAAAACTGGTCGTGAGGGTCGGCGTGAAAAGTTCGACGCAATCACCGAGGCTGAACGTGCTCTTGAACCCGATACCGCGGAATCCGATGGTATGCAGAGCCCTCTTGTTCGAGTAGCCAAAACGGCACAGAGAGGCGAAATGAGTTTCGGTAAAATCCTCCCCGTTGTGCTCAAAGACGAAGACCTGATTTTCAATCCTAACCGAGGCCTCGGTCGCGCCCGCGTCGTCAGCATTTTGAAGAAGTTCAGAGAGGATATGTCGCGGACTTTGAACCTGCTGGAACAGCAGATGCCACGGCCCGGCGAGCTCCGGATCCTGCTCTAGCTGCTCCCATCGTCGTGCCGATTTGAGGCGGATCGGCTCAAAGTATGCTGGCATGCTTTTCATCGGGGAGGCTCTGCCCGCGCTAGCAACTCGGCGAAGTCGTAGTTAACGCTGGTCACACCAAAATCCGGCTCTCGCTGGAAGGGCTGGCGCAAGTAATGGGCGTGGTGACTGTCGCCGTCAATGAACTCTACTATGGCGAGGATGAAGTCGTCGGGCTTGTTTAGCGAGTAGAGGATCTCATTGCGAGTTACGGTAATTGTCTGCGCGCCGCTAACACGACCCTTCACCTCAACAAAGCGCAGCTTGCCAGTGCCGGGAACACGGCTCTCTATGTCGTAGCCAAGCTTCTCAAACTCGCGGTCGGTGGGCTCGAAGCCGAGGTTGCGCTCGATTTCCATGACAATCGCACGAGCCCGTGCAGCACTGGCCTGAGTGTCAATGGGGGATGTCGGACTCGTTACCGTTTTGCCAGTCATGGCCGCAAGCAGACCCATGGGAATCACCAGTAGGCCGCCAAGGATTACGGGCGGCAGAGGCGAAATCTGAGCCTCAAGCTTCAGGTCCATCAGCCGCTTCTGCAACCGTGCCTGCAAGTTATCCGCACGCTTACGGGCCTCACCTGAGTTGAGCCGGGCGTTGGGCCTGCCGGCCTGCTCCTGAAGCTTCAGCTGCTCGGCGCGATGATCCCAGTAGGTGATCTCCTTGGTGAGCCGATCCTTGACCGCCGCCTCGGTCTTGGCTATGAGCGCGAGCTTACCATCTTTAACTTCCGCCAGATGCTCTGGCACGACGTGAACCACAGCGTGCCCTTGGGCCTTCTGTTCAAGTTCGCGGTTGATCCACGCACACTCGGGCCGCGCAAGGATCTCGTCCACGCCCGGTTCGCCTTGCGCCAGTGGCCGATAGTCAAGATAGGGTGCGTAATGCACATGGCGCGTATTACCATCGGCGTCAAGATCCACATAGAGCAGCCGCTTGGAGACGACACGGCGCTCGCCCGCGCGGGTGAGGCTCGCATCCTGGATGGCATGTTCTAGATAGAACAGCACGCGAGGCGTTGTTCCCGGATCACCTTCGTCCACCAGTACTGTGCCACGTTTCAAAAGGTCGCGGTGTCGCTCAAGGGTGAGGTCGATAACCGAATCGAGCAACGGATGACCCGGACAGACAAAGGCGGCCAGCGGCTCACCCTGCGGCGCCACCAGTGACTTCTCAAAGGCGATGCGTTCGTAACGCGGCAGCACCGGCTCGCCGATGCCGATCAGCCGGTCCCTATTGCGCACCGGGGCAGGGACGTGGGTGACCTCGTAGCGGCGGGGTTCGCGCTGCTTGGATGAACCGCCCAGGCGCTGGAAGGCTTCATGAAAAAAGGATTCGATATAGTGCGGTTGCAGGCGGCGGGCCTCGGCGCGCTCCATATCTTCGCGGATGCGGTGGACACGGCTTACGTCCATAGCGTCGTGGGCAAGTGCCCTGTCTTCGAGCAAGCTCTGAAGGTGCCCACGATCGAGCGCGGTATCGAGCACGGTGGTCAGGTATGCCTTGACCTCTGGTTTTTCACCGTGCCGGATGGCCTCAATCAGGAGGTCGCGCAATGATTTGCCCTCGAACTGGAGCCTACCAAGCACGTCGAACACCTGACCACCGAGGGACTGCCGCGCCTGTTCGAGTTTTTCGAGCAGCTTGCGGTAAACATCGCCCTCCCTGGTATCATCGGCAACTAGATTCCACAGGTGGCACACCTCGGTCTGGCCGATTCGGTGGATACGGCCAAAGCGCTGTTCCAGACGGTTTGGATTCCACGGCAAGTCGTAGTTGACCATCAGCTGGGCACGCTGGAGGTTGATGCCCTCGCCTGCGGCATCCGTGGCGAGCAGCACCTGTACCTTGGGGTCGTGCTTAAACGACTCCTGCACCTTCAACCGTTCTTCGCGGCCGATACCACCGTGGATTATAACTACCGCCTCATTGCGGCCCAGCAATGTGGTGATTCGGCTATCCAGATAGTTGAGGGTGTCGCGGTGCTCGGTGAAGATGACAAGCTTCTGGTGCGGCGAGGGTTTGGGCCTGGGTATTTCTCCGGAACCGTATGGCGCCTGGGGTTCATCTATCCGGTTGGGAATGGCCACAGAGGTAAAGATTTCGCCAAGGAGACTTCCCAGCTCACGCCACTTGGTATCCATACCGCTACGCCGTACGCCGAGGGCAAGAGACTCCAGGCCTTGCAGGGTGGCGATCTCTGCCTTCAACTCGGTAATGGTGCTGGCGGCAGTTGCCTGGTCGAGGATCTCCTCCTCGGCGGCCTCAACCTCGTCCTCTGGTGCCTCATCCAGATCTTCGACATCCTCAGCATCAAGTGCTCGAACAACAGGGTCAAATATCTGTGCTGCCTGGCCGCCACGCTGGAAAACTTCTAGCTCGCGCAACCGGCTTTCCAGCCGCTCCCGGCGACGACGCAGGGATTGATAGATCGCCTCGGGTGAGGAGGCAAGGCGCCGTTGCAGGATAGTGAGCGCGAAACCGACTGTGCCTGCGCGCTTGTCGTTCTCAAGAGCTTCAGCGCGGTTGAACTCCTCGCGCACGTAGTCGGTAACCGCCTTGTAGAGGTGCTCCTCCGGCGGCGAGAGCCTATACGGCACAGTATAGGCGATACGCTCGGGGAACAGCGGCGTGCCGTCGAATTTCAGCAAGTTCTCCTTGACCATCCGGCGCATGAGGTCTGAGACATCGGACGTGTGCACACCATCACGATAGCGACCCTCAAAACGATCTCCGTCCAGGAGGGCCATAAACAACTGGAAGTCGGCTTCCTTGCCATTGTGCGGTGTTGCCGTCATCAACAGAAAGTGCCGGGTGAGGGTCGCGAGAAGCTGCCCGAGCCGGTAATGTTTGGTGTATTTCGTCTCGCCGCCGAAGACCGTGGCCGACATCTTGTGGGCCTCGTCGCAGACCACCAAGTCCCAGCGACAATCCGGCGCCTGGAGTTTCTGCTGCACATCCTCGTTGCGCGAGAGCTTGTCGAGCCGGGCGATAATCAAATTGGTTTCCAGGAACCAGTTGCCGGTGCGCGCGGCCTCGAGCTTGTCGTTGGTGAGAATCTCGAAGGGCAGGTGAAAACGGCGGTAAAGCTCGTCCTGCCATTGTTCGGCCAGGCTGCCAGGACAGACGATGAGGCAACGCTGCAAATCACCACGGGCGATCAGTTCCTTGATGAGCAGGCCAGCCATGATGGTCTTGCCGGCACCCGGGTCATCGGCAAGCAGGAAGCGTAGCGGCTGTCGCGGCAGCATGGACTCATAGACGGCAGTGATCTGGTGCGGGAGGGGATCGACTACCGAGGTGTGGACTGCCAGCACAGGATCGAACAGATGCGCCAGGTGGATACGTTGCGCCTCGGAGACCAAGCGGAAGAGCGCACCATCACCGTCAAAACTCCAGGGCCGGCCTTGTTCAACGAGATCAAGACGCGGCTCGTCATGGCGATAGAGCAGCTCGTTCGCCACTTTGCCGGAGGAGGTCTTGTAGGTAAGCTCAAGGGCCTCCGAGCCGAACCACTGGACGTTGACTACCGTTACCAGGGAGTCAGGGACGATGCCGCGCACTGCGCCGTTAGGCTGGAGTTCTTCGAGTCTCATCCTTTCTCCGTTATCAATTTTCTCAGCCTGGGACGAACAGATTATCCTTTGCCCGGTCGCACATTTTCTCTACATTACCTAATATCACATCCTCGTGCGACCTGCATTGCCACATGTAGAATGTCAGACGATACCACAAGGCCTGGGACAAATACGGTCCTATACTCAAAAAAAATACCCGCCACCTCCCAAGCAGGGGAGTAACGGGTACCATGCCAGTCAATGCATCTATTCACTCATTTTTTTCCTACTTTTACATAAAAAATCAAAAGGAAAGCATTCCTTTAGAAGGAATTACAAACATTGTCAGGACATGTCAAGCAGCAGGGTGAATAACTTGCTTGTCGCGCGCGCTTTTGCGTGATAGTGGTGAAACCTTTGTTGAAACCATGACGGCTGCAACCTTGTTGTCTCGCACGCGCATGCGTGAGGGTGGCCTAACTGTGAGTTAACAGTAGAGGACCATAACTTGTTGTCTCGCACGCGCATGCGTGAGGGTGGTGCCCGGAAACCCTAGTGATGCAACCAGTGGAGGGGGAAATTTGTCAACTCACCATGCCAGCTTCACTTCACTAAATACCGAACGCATCAGTTCCAGAGTTGCGCCATCAACTGTTTTTTCAGGGTATTTTTTCGGTGGGATATGGCATAACGTCTCTGAAAAAATCTCCAAGGGGACGTCGTTGGCTTGGCACCATTCCGCCCCAGCCAGCCTGACAGCGTTCAGCATACTTTTTCCGTTCTCCAGCACCGGCTTTAGCTGTTTGGTAATCGACTGATTCTCCAGATATTCTGTGTTGTTCAATGCCCTGCCGGCAGCGGCCCAACCTAAACAAAAAAAAGATGCCGCCAGTGCCTGACTCCTCTCCTCTGTTGGCTTTTTCTTTTTTTTTTCTTTTTCTGTTGTCCTGTGGCGTCCGCCTTGTTATGCTGAAATCCGGAAAGTTTGGAGGCCTCTTTGGGGCCTTGGCTTTTTGCCCTGCGTGAAAAGGCCCCCAAGGATATCTATCCTGGAGGAAAGCCAATGCCCAAGCGGATAATTCCCCTGGATCACCTGAAAATCAGCAACGCCAAACCCAAGGAAAAAGATTACAAGCTATCTGACGGGGGGGGCCTTTATTTGCTCGTGACCCCCAGCGGCGGCAAGCTTTGGCGGCTCAAATACCGTTTTGGGGGCCTGGAGAAGAAGCTGGCTTTGGGGGCCTTTCCTGAAATATCCCTTGCCGAAGCCCGGCAAAAACGGGAAGAGGCCCGAGGGCTGATAGCCAATGGTATTGATCCAGGCGCGGCCCGAAAGGAGCAGGCGGCGGCCCAGCTTCTGGCGCGGGAAACCTTTGAAGCCGTTGCCCGCGAGTGGCACGGCCGGTTTTCTTCTCAGTGGACACCGGGAACCGCTTCCAGGCTTCTGACCCGGCTGGAGAATGATGTATTTCCCGTCATTGGCAGCACCCCCATAGCGGAAGTCACGGCCCAAACCTTGCTGGCCATGCTCAGGCGCGTAGAGTCCAGGGGCGCGGCCTACAGTGCCCACCGGGTGCGCGGGCTGTGTGGTCAAGTGTTGCGCTATGCCGTAGCCTCTGGCAAGGCGGAGCGTGACCCCACGGCCGACCTGAAAGGCGCGCTTGCCCCGGTCAAGACCAAGCACCTGCCAGCCACCACGGACCCCCTCGAATTTGCCCCACTTCTCAGGATGCTTGACGGGTATCAGGGTTTCCCTGTGGTCCGTTGCGCCTTGCGTCTTCTTCCTCTGTTGTTCGTCCGTCCTGGTGAGTTGCGGACCATGCGTTGGGAAGATGTGGACATGGAGAAAGGCGAGTGGTCTTACATGGTCAACAAGACCAAGACCGCGCACATCGTCCCCTTAGCGAAACAGGCCCTTGCCATCCTGCATGAACTCCACCAGCTCACCGGCCCGGCCGGGTATGTGTTCCATTCGACACGAACCAGGGAGCGGCCAATATCCGACATGACCATGAATGCGGCAATGCGGCGCATGGGTATAGATACCAAAACGGAAATAACCGGGCATGGCTTCCGGGCAGTGGCCCGCACCATCCTTGATGAAGTGCTTGGTTTCCGGCCGGAACTCATAGAATACCAGTTGGCCCATGCCGTGCGTGACCCGCTGGGCAGGGCCTACAACCGAACGGCGCACTTGCCTGACCGTCGGCAAATGATGCAGACTTGGGCTGATTATCTGGACGCGCTGAAAACCGGAGCAAAGATTATTCCTTTACGGTCGGTAGAGGGATAACCACGCTTGAGAAAAAGCATGCCGGCTCACGCCGTCTCAAAAGATTCTTTTCCGCTGCTGGGGGCTTTGAAGAAACGCATCATTCCATGGGCGTCCCCCATGTGGACGGGTGCTAAATCACTACGTAAACACCGCGAGGCTCCCGTCCTTCTGTTGCCCGTCGTTTCTCTTGCTCCTATCGTAGTTCGGGAGTAAATTGCCGCTCATATGGGGAAATAAGCAACTGCGAATACCATGCCCCGACCGCAGATCGTCAATCTTCGTAACCTGGGCGGCCAGGATTATCTGGGTGCTGTAGCGAGACCGTTTATCAACTAAACAAGGAGTCTTGATGGCAAGGCCAAAAACAAAAAACACCACCACCACCAACGTCGGCTTTGAGGCCCAACTCTGGGCCGCCGCTGATGCGCTGCGCAACAACATGGACGCGGCCGAGTACAAGCACGTTGTCCTCGGCCTCATCTTCCTGAAATATATCTCCGACGCCTTCGAGGCCAAGCACGCCGAGCTTGAAGCGCAGAAGGCGCAAGGCGCCGACCCCGAGGATCCCGATGAGTACCGTGCCGACAGTATCTTCTGGGTGCCGAAAGAGGCGCGTTGGCAGTTTCTGAAGGCCAGCGCCCCGCAGCCGGCCATCGGCACGCTGATCGACGACGCGATGACTGCCATCGAGCGCGACAACCCCTCGCTCAAGGGTGTGCTGCCGAAAGACTTCGGCCGCATCGGCCTCGACAAGCAGCGCCTCGGCCAGATCATAAATCTGGTGAGCGACATCGCCTTGGGCGCCCCGGCC
>Ga0100387_10003309_pt1 | contig 13518 bp, 15 predicted proteins | sample CryGeymeta201511_FD_81547 | JGI IMG/M metagenome (GOLD analysis project Ga0100387, IMG submission 81547) | Groundwater microbial communities from Crystal Geyser aquifers in Utah, USA - Crystal Geyser metaG 2015-11 | ecosystem: Environmental > Aquatic > Deep subsurface > Groundwater | place... | reverse complement strand
ATCAATACCTAATATCTAATGTCTAATAATTAATTTTAGAAATTGGGAATTTAGATTTGATTAGGTTAATTAGAAATTGGTCATTAGGTTAATTTATTTTTTACGATTCTAAAATTTCTTTCTCTTTTTTCTCTGCTGCTTCATCTAAGGCTTTGTTTGTTTTCTCTATAACTTTTTGAACTTCTTCTAATAAACGAAATTTTTCATCTTCGGAAATAGTTTTTTCTTCGAAACTCTGTTTTATTTCTGTTACTATTTCCTCGCGGGTTTTTCTTAAATGTACTCTGTATTCTTCTTTTATAGAACTAATTAATTTGACTAAGATTTCTTTTCTTTCTTTAGTTAAGGCTGGAAGAAAAAGTTTAATTTGCCTGCCTTCAACTGCAGGATTGACACCTAAAGAAGAGGAGGTCAGAGATTTTGAGATATTAGGAACAATTGTTGCGTCCCAGGGTTCGATGATAATAATATTGGGCAAGACAATAGAAATCGAAGCCAAGTGTTTTATGGGAGATTGAGTATTATAACATTCCACTTTAATATTTTCTACTTGGGCTGCTGATGGTCTCGAGGTGCGAAGAGCCAAAATTTCTTCTTTGAATTGGCCAATTAATAAATTTGTTTTTTCTTCAAAAGCCGTCATAGTTTAAAAATATATTTTCTAATAAAAGAGAACTATTAATATTATAATTGGAAATTAAATAAAAAGCTTTGAGTAATTCTTTGGCTAATTTAACTTTGGAAGCTAAGGGTAATTTTAAATTTCTTTTACTCTCTTGTTGAATATCTCGATTTAACATTTCTAACCAAGTTTTTAAGACCGTTAATAAATGAACTTTATCGCCTGCTAATTCTTGCAGATATTGCAGCTGGCCTAAAAAATCACTTTCCAAAATAATAGCTAATTTCTTTTGATTCTTTTCAATGTCTTCCAGATACTCCCTATCTAAAAGCCTGAAAGCTAAGCCAATTTTCCCATCAGCTTTTTCCGCTATCTCCTGAGCTTTGGATAGACTCAGAGATTGCTGATTAATTAAAAAGCCAATAATCTTTTTAGAAGAAGAACGATAAAATCTCAAAGCCAATAATCGAGACAAAACAGTTGTTAAAAGTCTTTGGGGAAGAGCAGTAATAAAAATTATCAAGGTATTACGAGGAGGCTCTTCAAGAGTTTTTAAAAGCGTGTTCTGAACATCTTCTTTTAATCTATCAGCTTCATTAATAATTAATATTCTTAAGGAAGAGAATTGAGGCTCATAATGCAAAAATTCAATGGCTTTTCTCACTGTCTCAATGGAAACATCGTTATCAATAAGAACCTCCTTCGCTTCGCTCAGGAGAACCTTTTTTCTCACTTCGTTCGAAATAGGTTCAAGCAGCAAAAAATCTGGATGCAGGCCTTTATCAAAGCGCAAGCAATTTTGACAATGGCCGCAGCCATTCCATGTTTTCTGTTCTACTTGGCATAACAAAGCTTTAGCAAAAGCTAAGGCTGTCGTTCTTTTACCTACTGCTTCTTCTCCGTAAAATAAAAGACTTTGAACTGGTTTTGTTTCTGGATTAAAAAATCCCTCTAAAAAAGTTTTTATTCTTTCCTCCAAAAAAATCATTGTTTCTTTTAAATTCGATTTTGTTATTTCATTTTAATATTAGCTCACCATTTCTCTTTCGCTTAAGCTATTCCGCCAAAGACAAACAATACTCGCTCACTTCGGGAAATCCTTCCGGAATGTCGCTTCGCCCCGTTAAACGGGGCTTCGCTCAGTTCCGGCTTTCCTCTCGTTCGCTTCGTATGTTTGTACCTTTGGCTCCATAATATCGCTCAAGAGAAAAGGTTCGCTAATATTAAGTTTCAACAGGGTGAGGAACACATATTGAGAAAACCGTCGCGCAGGCCGAGCGGGCAAAGTTCCTGAGCGAAGCGAAGGAGAGCGAGGCCGAGCGCGAGCGCGTCCCGCTCGCTTGGCGGGACGATAGCGTGTTTTCGAAATATTGTTCCGAACCCTGCTATGAATTATTTATTTATAGGTAGTAAGGCTCTTTTTATACAGTGAAAGATTATCCAAAATAACGCCAGTTCCTTTGGCAACACAATAAATAGCTTCATCAGCCACAAAACTTGGTACGCCAGTTACTTTGGTAATTAATTCATTAATGTTTCTTAACATCGATCCCCCACCAGTTAAAAGCATACCTCTTTCCATAATATCAGCGGCTAATTCAGGAGGAGTTTCAGCTAAAACCGATTTAACCGCCTGAATAATGTCTTTTAATGGAGCAGCAATGGCTTCAGCAATTTCATTGGCATTAATGACAATATTTTTTGGCAAGCCTTCAGTTAAATCTAATCCCCTGATTTCTAATTCTTCTTTTTGTTTAAGCGGTACAGCAGTGCCAATTTGAATTTTAATTTCCTCTGCTGTCCTTTCGCCAATAGCTAAATTATATTTTCTCTTTATATATTCAGAAATTGCTTCATCCATTTTATTACCAGCAATTCTTACTGAAGCCCAAGCAACAATTCCTCCTAAAGAAATTACAGCTACCTCGGTAGTCCCACCGCCAATATTAACAATCATATTTCCAGCTGGTGAATTAATCGGTACCCCAGCTCCTAAAGCAGCTAAAATAGGCTCTCTGGCAACATAGGCTTCTTTAGCGCCAGCTTCTCTGGCAGCATCAATGACTGCCCTTCTTTCCGTAGAAGTCACTCCCACAGGCACAGAAATTACTAATTCTGGTTTAAATATTTTCCAAGAACCTAAGGCTTTATTAATAAAATAACGAAGCATTGCTTCCGTAACACGATAATCAGCAATCACTCCATCTTTTAATGGTTTATAAGTTTTTATCATTTCCGGAGTCCGGCCCAGCATTTCTTTGGCTTCTAAGCCAATGGCTAAGACTTTATTTTCATCAACAGAAATAGCCACGACCGATGGCTCATTAATAACAATGCCTTTTTTGGGAATAAAAACTAAGGTGTTGGCAGTGCCTAAATCAATGCCTAATTGGCGAACAATCATACAAATAAATAATATTGAAGAATCATATCATTAAGCTATCTAATAGTCAATTTAATCTTTTCTGAGAATTTGGCCATGCCGCTCATGGCTAAAGATGCCTTTTTGATATGCTAGGGCACCATTGACAATCACGGTTTCAATTCCTTCCGGATATTGAAAAGGGTTTTCTAGAGTGGCTTTATTTTTGATTGTATCCGGATTGAAAATCACTAAATCTGCCCAATAATTTTCTTTGAGATATCCCCTGTCTTTTAAGCCAATTTTATCTGCTACTTTGCCAGTAATTTTATGAATAGCTTTTCCCCAAGAAAAAAATTTCTTTACTTTTGCATAATCATTGAGAAACTTGGGAAAAGTGCCAAAAGCTCGAGGATGAACCCAAGTGCCTTTCTCACCACTATTTAAATTATAAATGCCACTATTAGAAGCAATGAAAGAATAAGGAGATAGAATTCCCTTTTCCATATTTTCCAATGATAAGCTTTTAACAAATAGCAAAATTCTTTTCTCACAAAGCTCAATTATCTTTAAAAGCGCATCTTCTAAGCTTAAATTAAATCCTTGAGCTATTTCTTCTAATGTTTTCCCAGCAAACCACCATCTCTCTCCGCTATCAGCTACTATCAAATCTTTATAGAGATATTTTCTCTTCTTCATGTCTTCTATTATTTTTTTTCTTACTATTTCGTCATGGAGATTTTTTAAAAGCACTTCCCGACCGCCAATTGCTAGCCACTCCGGCAAAATTAAATAAAGCGATTCAACGTTATAATCATAAGGGAAAATATCAAAATTAACTAACCCGCCTGCGCAGGCAGGTTCTTGCTCCTCATTTACTTTTTGTATCATTTTTAGAGCCTCAGGAAAACTATCAAAATTATCTTTTCCTTCCACTCTCAAATGAGAAATTTCTAAAGAAACTTTTTCTTTTTCAGCCACTTCTAAAACCTCTCTCATGCTCGAGAGTAAACCTTCAGCTTCGTTTCTTAAATGAAAGGCGAGATAACCTTTTTTTGCTTTAACCACTTGAGCTATAGCTTGAATCTCGGTCAGGCCTACAGCTTGCTCTAAGTTATAACCCAAACCAAAAGAAACGCCAAAAGCGCCTTCAGCTAAGCTCGATTTGACAATAAATTTTAATTCCTCTAATTCCTGTTTCTTTAAAGGTCGAAATTGATTCTGAGCAATATCTAATCTTAAGGTTCCCCATCCAACCAAAGTAGCAAAATTTACTCCTAACTGTTTCTTAGCTAAAAAATTCAAAAATTCTTCAATTGTTCGCCAACTAATATTAAAATCAATAGTTTTTGTCCATTTATCAATAGAAGATAAAGAACCAGAAATTAAAGGAGCAAGCGAGGCGCCACAATTGCCGCCAACAATAGTCGTAATTCCTTGCCGCAATAAATTTTCTGCTTCTTTTAATTTCAGGAGGCTCAAATCATGATCAGCATCATTATTAATATCAATAAACCCAGGAGTAATAAATCTATTTTCGGCATTAATTTCTGTTTTGGCTTTTTCGTCTTTAAGCGAACCAATGGCTACAATCTTGCCATTTTTAATGGCTAAATCTGCTTTCTTAGCTTCAGCTTCAGTACCATCAAAAATCTCTCCGTTTTTAATTAAAATATCGTACATAATGATAATTCAAAAGTCAAAATTATAATTTATTATACTATCATTTCTGATTTTTTACCATTTCTAAAAGATTCTTAAATAGGAAAGCTACTGTTAGAGGACCAATGCCACCAGGTACTGGCGTAATTAAAGCAGCTTTATCTTTAAGAGAATCAAAATCGCAATCACCCTTTAATTTACCAGCTTCTGAAACAACAGCAGCGTCAAAAATGACAACTCCATCTTTAACCATCTCAGCTGTGATTAAATTTAGCTTTCCCGCGCTGGTAACAATAATATCCGCTGTTTTTAATAAATTTTCTAAATTTTTAGTTTGGCTATTAGCTACTGTGACTGTCGCTCTTTGGTGAATAAACCATAAACCTACAGGCTTGCCTACTAATTGACCACGACCAATAATTAAAACATTTTTTCCTTCTGGATTAATTTGATATTTTCCCAAAAGAAATTTTATTACTTCAACTACTGGCGGCAAAACTTTTAAACGATTGGTATAAAAACCTCCTAAATTTTTCTCGCTTAAAATATCCGGGTCTTTTAAGGATAAAAGAGCATTTAAAACTACTTGGCTATTAATGGAATCTGGCAAAGGCAATTGAATCACTACTCCCCGATTATAGGTCACGCGGCAGATCTCATTCACTTTTTTTCTCAATTCCTTGGTTTTAATGCTATCTTCATATTGATATAAACGAAAATCAATGTTCAATTCTTTCGCTACTTTTTCTTTTTGTTTAATAAAAGATAAAGAAGCAGGATTATCACCTACTAAAACTACAGCTAAGCGAATCTTTTTAGGGATTAATTCTCGTTCTTTTTTTAATTCCTCAATAATTTCTTCGGATAATTTTTTGCCATCAATTACCATAAAATTTAATTACTACAATTAGCTCGGGCTAGTCGCACGAAAACACGCTATCGGTCGCCCCAGCGAGGCGACCGCGCTCGCGCTCGGCTTCGCTCGTCGCCTTCGGCGACACCTTGCCCGCTCGGCCTGCGCGACGGTTTTCTTAGCAACATAGCCCTCGCTATTGTTAAATTAATATCACTTCTCCTCTAGTCACTATTTTGACATTCTTGTGGATTTTTTCGAATTCTTCTGGGTAATCAGTATGAATCGGGATAATAAGATCTGGTTTAATATTTTTAATGAATTCTTCCAATTCTTTACCAGAAATATGGCCAGAAATATGAGCTCTTTCAAATTTGCCATCTGGAGTTAACCCTTGCATTTTAAAATGTTCTATCCAGTGGCTGAATCTTTCTTCGGAAATTTCTGATTCTTCAGTATGGGGCTCGGTAATAGCTCTTAAAAAATAAGAATCTTCATCAGGCTGAAAATCAATCAATTCCTGAATTTGATAAAAATTCAAAATTGCTAAATAATCTCGGGGATGAGTCTTGATTTCTTTGGCGTTAATATAAGGATATTTCTTCAAAAGATTTTGCTCCCATTTTTTTAAATTGCCTTTCTTCTTTTCGTAAAGAACAAGGTTATCGAAGCTATTAATTTCCAATCCTTTTTCCTTAAGAATGGCCAAATAAGCAAAATAATTATAAGGTAAAGCGATTTTTCTTTTTGTTTCTTTGGCAATCTGAGCTAAAGTCTCAAACCTTGTAATATCAGCCATTGAATAATCAGCTACTACTAATCCTTTGATTTTAGACACGATTTCTTTGGCCTTAAAATAGACATCTTTTTCGCGGAGAATGTTTTGTTCTAGAATTCGCGTCCCTTCGCAAAGAAAAACGTAAATTTTTTGCTTTTTCAAAAATTCATAAATTGCTTTTAATTGCTTCTCTGAAATTTCTGAAAGGCGAAAATCTCCGGAATATAAAACATTTTTTGTGCCTTTAATAAAATACATTAAAGCGCCAGGAATAGAATGATCAACAAAAAGAGGAAAAATTTCTAAATTTTTAATTTGAAATGGCTGTTGTTTTTCTAAAACTTTGAATTGTCTTTTTATTTTTTTGCGTTTTTGTGGCGGCAATTCGTGAGGGCTGCTAATTTCTACAATTTCATTTTCTAAAGAAGGCGGTTTAATAGTGCGATAAGCTTCAAGCACAACTCTCGTGGACTTGCTTAAATAAACTGGTATAGTTTCATCTAAAAATGAAAGGTAACCAGTATGATCCATATGGCCATGAGACAAAAGTATAGCATCAAGGGGCACAGGATTATTGGCTAATTGCTGATAAACATCAATTTCTTCTTTTTTTAAAATATCTAATAAATCTTGGCGATATAAACCGCCTATTTTAGGAAGTAAACCTAATTCTAAATAATCTTTAATTCCGTGCACAGAACGAGGATTAACAAACTCTTCAAAATACAAAGAAGCTTGTTTGTAGCTTTTACCAAAATCCAAAAAAATAGCGGTATTTTTATCTTCCAACAAAATTTTATTACCGCCAATTTCATTTATTCCGCCGTAAAAAGTAAGTGTCATAATAATTCAAAATTTTATCTGATGATAAACAAGCCAAAAGGCAAAAGCCAAAATTTAAAGTTAAAAGTGACCACAGTGTCATCCTGAGGAGCAAAGCGACGAAGGATCTCTCAACTTGTTTGAGATACCTATATTTTTAATTCTTTAAAATTAGGATTGACTTTTTTAATAAGTTCTAATTTCTTTTTTCTTGTCCATCCTTTTATTTCTTTTTCTCTTTGAATAGCTGACTCAGGATCATCAAAAACTTCGTAATAAATTAGTTTATCAATATTGTATTTTTTAGTAAAACCAGGAGTCAATTTATTTTTATGTTCATATAATCTTCGATACAAATCATCAGTAATCCCTGTGTACAGAGTATTAGATTTATTGGTAAGAATATAGACATAATATTGTTTTTCAAACATAGCAGTGAGCTCATTTCTCGCATTCCTGCCTGCGCAGGCAGGCGCGAGAGATTCTTCGCTACGCTCAGAATGACAATTCGATAATTTTAGATTTTCGCATTCAAGGAGAAGCTTACTCCTTCTGAAGTTTCTACTAAAGCCTCTAAAGGCAAATTTATATCTTTGATTAATCCTGATGCCTCTAAAGATTTTTTCCAAGTTATGACTGCCTCTTTTTTTACTGCTTTCCCTTGAATAGTAATATTATTTGCCGGAGCATTACTAATCAAGATTCTTTGAATATTAATGCCATTTTGTTTGCTGGAATCAAAAATATTACTAAACAATGCCTTCCAATCTTTTTTATAAGTTTGAGTTTTTTCTAAAATAGCCACTAAAGTATTAAACTCGTCAGCTTTTCTTACTAATTCTGCTTCTTTATTAGTGGTAATAACGTCAATGGGTTTGGCTAAAGCTTGTTGGTATCTATTCCGAATGGTAGTAAAAAAAGTGCCATCTAAAAGGCTAAAAGTTAAAGTTAAACTCATTATCACCACCAGAGCCACCTTGGTCCATAAAGAAGCTATCCGATAAAGATGATTTTGCTCATAAATTTCTTCTGTGCCTACCGGAGCTAAACTGACAAGACTATCTTGATAGCGAGGAATTAAACCGCGTAAAGCAGTACCAATAATTGAAAACCACTCTCTTGTCACCCAACGCATATAAGACGGAAAACTTATATTCAGAGATGAAAGTTTATAAGTCTCGCTAATCCATTTACTTAAAATTGCTGTCATTTGATTATCAGCACTTGAGAATATAAACTTTTGCACTGGTTTTTTTCTTTTTAGAGAATAGAAATTTAATAGCATAGGAATCTCGCTATCTAAGTGCTTCTTTAACATCTCAATCGTGATTTGCTTAGGAATATTAGCGCCAAAAATCTCTGGCCAAGAATCAAAATCAAAGAAAATTAATTTATTGTCTTCACTTAAAACAAATTCAATACCTTCGGTTCGCAAAGAGACGCTTAAAACCGGCTGTTGCTTTTCGCCAAAATATTGAAAAAATCTCACTAAACTCAAAACCCAAGGCTCGATAGCCACAATTTTAAACCCACTATTCTCTAAAATATCCAAATAAGGATTGATTTGTTTTTTAATACCTAAAGCAATAAATACTTCTCTTTCGTTATCTTTCACCGATTCTCCCAAATCTTCCCAATCAAAATAGACCTCTTCCAAGGGCAAAGGAGCCACCATTTGAGTATTAAAAATTATTGCGTCTTTAAAACGCTCTTCTTCTAAATCCGGTAAAGATAAAATATTGGTATAAAAATTAACTGAAGGTAAAGACAAAACTATCCAAACATTTTTCTCTTTTTGCCAAATTTTTTGTTTAAGAGAAAGAAAAAATGATTGTAATTCCTGCGGTTTTTTGAGTATTCCTTCTTCAATAATTCCACTAGGCAAAGCATATTTACCAACTTTAGTAATTCTATTAATGACTTTATCAAAACAAAAAACCCTCACCATTCTTTCTTCAATGGAAATAGCACTGATGGTAAATTCAGGTACTAACAATTTCTGCCAATTTTTAAGAGAGAATTTTGGTTTCATAATAAATCAAAAATTGATTAAGTGTTGCCATAATTCTAAAATATCTTGGTTAGCTGCTTCAACATCAATATAATGTTTATCTATTTTATTATCCATCATTTTAAAAATAGAACGAGCATCTTCTAAATGTTTTTCCGAATTACTTAATTTATACCAACGTAATTTACTCAATAAAAGATCCTCCGGCGAAATAAAATGAATAACTTGCCCATTAAATGTCTGAGGTATTGCTCTTTTTATTTCTTTCAATCCGACTGGGTCTTTCACTATAACCCAAAAATCTACTTTTAAACCAGTTTCTGGATGAATAAAATTAAATTCCCCTTCTTGCCGAATAGCCTTGCCCACCGTTTTTTCATCAATATAACCAGCTTCAGAAAGATTTCTAAGCAGACTTATTAATTTAAAAGATTGGGCTTGTTTTAATTGAACTACAATATCAATATCAAAAGTCGCTCTTGGTTTTCCCCAAACTGAAACAGCAAAACCACCAGTGATACAGTAGCTAATATTTAATTTTTCTAAAATTTTAGCTACTTCAATGAGCAATTCTTCCGGGGTCATAAGACTTAGATAATTTATTGAGTTTTAAACATAATTCAACTAATCTAAAAGTCACTTTCAACTTAGCGTCAGAAGGCATTCTCTTGAAACATTCATTTTGTCTCTCTTCGGCACTTTTTTTTAAAACAATTTTGGGCTTCTGAGGCATATTAATAAAAAAACAATACTCTTTTAAGTATAGCAAAATACAACTCAAAATTCAAAGACTAAAATGCAATACTTTTATGAAAAACACAGATATTAAAGATATTAACGACTTGCGATGTCGATAATTACAAGGTATAATAGAAAAACGGTGGGGCAAAAAGCCTCGCTGTTTTAATTTACTTATTTAACGACTTGCGATGTCGATAATCTCTAAATCTATAATTATGCAAGAAAGTAATGAAATTTATCACGTTTTAAATCGAGGAGTTGATAAACGAACAATCTTCTTAGATAAACAAGATTATTTTCGTTTTATCCATGATTTATTTGTATTCAATGACGAAAACTGGGTTAATACTTCTTCCTACTCCTTTACCCAATTTGAGAAAATTAACGACATCGCAAGTCGTAAATTGTCTCGAAAACCAAGAAAACTTTTAGTGGATGTCCTTGTCTTTGTTTTAATGCCCAATCATTATCATCTTTTGCTTATACCAAAAATAGAGAACGGGATATCAAAATTTATGAAGAAAGTAGATATGGGATATGCCAAATATTTTAATCAAAAATACGAGAGAAAAGGCACTTTATTTGAAAGAAGATACAAATCAATTCAAGTAACAGAAGAACCTCATTTCATTCATCTTCCTTATTATCTTCATTGTAACCCCCTTGATCTTATTCAACCCGAATGGCGAGAGGGAAAACTTTCTAATTATAAAAAAGCTATCCAATTTCTTGAGAGTTACCGTTGGAGCAGTCATTTAGATTATTTAGGAAAAAGAAACTTTCCTTCAGTAACAAAACGAGATTTTCTCCTTAATTTCTTTGAAGGAGAAGATGGTTATCGTCAAGCTCTTTATGAATGGTTGAAAGATAAAGATAAAGCAATTGAAATCGAATTTGATGAATATGAATAAATTTACGACTTGCGATGTCGTTAATTATTCGGTCGTCGGAGTTTCGGAAGGAACGGTTGTTGGAGTTGGTGTTTGTTTGCCTTCAAGAACTGGAATTAAAGGACTTTCGTTTTTAATTTTTGAAAACCAAACAATATTTTCTTTATTTAAAATCATTTTATCTTCTGGTTGATAAGCTGATTGCTCGAATTTTTGAAGACTAAGTTCCCCCTTTTCATCTCTTTGAAGAAAATAAATATTTGTTAAAGTATATTTTGAGAAAAACTTGCATAAATGACCAAAATACAAATCACCAGTTCGAAGATAAACAGCATAATAAGACCTTTTCAATTCAAAATTTATGTTTTTATTAAAAGCGAAAACGTAAACTGCTAACAAAGCGATAATAGCAATAAGAATAATATTTATTAAAAGAGGTTTGTTTTTAAACATAGCATTATTATTTATTATTAATTATTATAATATCCATTATCTTTCAAAGTCAAGGGGAAAGTATCCCCTAATATTAACGACTTGCGATGTCGTTAATTCTGATAAATACTCTAAAAATATAGATAAATCCTTATCTATTGATTTAGCCGTTTATTTTCTAATGATTAAAAGTTATGCTTTTTGAAACTTCTTTTCAAGTAAATCAACTCGTTTTTCAATAATTTTGAACTCTTCTCGACTTATCTTTTCTATAAGGTCGTCTTTGATTATATGTAAATCCATTCTCATTATTTCAATGTCTTCGGTATTTTTTGCCGCCATTTCCCGAAGCGCTACAAGTTGAACTTGTATTTTAATAATATCTTCGGTATTTTTTGCCACCATTTCTCGAAGCGCTACAAGCTGTTCCTGAGTCCCCGTCAATGATTCAGCTAAAACGCCTAAATACCGTTGGTATTCCTCGCGTTGACTCTTTAAAATATCTTTTAATTGCTTTCCTTGAATCTCCATAATCCTAATTTTAGCAGGGTTGAATTTAAAGTCAACCCCGTTAGAAGTTTTAAGTAATTTTCTCTATATTTACAAGACAGAGCCGAGAGGCGGCTTCGCCTTATGGTTTATCTATTATTGAAAATTAGGTTGAACTTCTAACGGGGTCAAGAGAAATATATTATTAACGACTTGCGATGTCGTTAATTTAAATTTCAACTTTTGCAATAATACCGCTTTTGTCCACTAAGCCGAATCTAGTGCTGTCAACAGAACCAGATATTTGGTTACTAAGCAATAAATAAGCATTTTCAGGGATCATTCCTTTATAATCTCTTTCATATAAAGCAAGCATCTTATACCTGTTTCCAGAAATAAGATATGGCTTGCCTTCAAAATTTTTAACATATTTATTATTAACAATAATATTCCATCCCCCTTCTGTTTCTCTTAATTCAAATTTATCTCCAGAGATTCCTTTAACAATCTTAATTATAGAATTTTTATTACCAGCATAGTCAAAAAGCACCACATCTCCTCTTTCAATCTCATGACAATTATAATAACCAAATAAAGCTTTTATAGTTTGTTCTGGTTTAATCAAAGGATCTAAAGAACTACCACGAACAGTCATTTCTTCTATTTTGATTGAACAGTCCTGCGATTTTAAATCCATAGTGTTAACGGTTTGATCTCGGGAAGAAATTTGAGGTTCTTTATTGAAAAAAGAAAATCTCTCTGAATTCAAAAAAATCAAAACTACAATCAAAATCGCTAAAATAATATATAATCCTTTGTTCATAATTTAATTATAACAATATCGAAGTTGAACTTCAATATATTATTCTAAGGTTAGATCTTTTAAATCATTAATCTGGATAGATACCCATTCTTGTATAAAATTCTTATATTCTTGTGGGCTTTCAAAATACTGATTAATAAAACCTTTATGTATTAATGAAGGAAAATTTTTTCTGCCGGTGTAATCTAAATAACTTGAGTAACGATATTTTTCTAAAAATTTGTTAGCTTTCTTTAAATTCCTAATTTTATTGTTTCTCCAATCGGCTTGAACTAATTCAACTGGATTAAGATGAATATAACGACTTAAATGCAATAGATAATTATCATTTTCTACTAAAAGTGCCTTAAATCTTCCTTGAAATAAAGACCCCACTCTTTCATATTTTAGATTAAAATAATTAGTATAACCACTACCCAATTTTTGCATGAATAACACAATACCATTGTCCATTCTTTGCCTTAAAAGTAAATGATAATGATTAGGCATCAGACACCATACTAAAATATCTACCAATAGCTTTCTCTCATTTTTAATATATGGGAGTTGAACTTCCATATATTTAGATTGCTTGTGCTGAAGTCGGTAATTAACATTAATAACAGGGTTTTCATCATTAAACTCATAAAGGTCGTGGATGAAGCGAAAATAATCTTGATTGTCTAAAAACACTTTTCTTTTTTCCACTCCTCTATTGTAGATATGATAAATATGAGAATTAACAAACAGTGGGCGTTTCATAATTTTTATCCCACCGTTTCTCTGTTATTTGTTTATAATAACATATTTGAAGTTGAACTTCCATTATGGAAGTTCAACTTCAATAATTAATAAAATTATAAAATTATGGCTAATATAAATCAACTTCCTTATTTTCAAGTATCTAATACAAAAGAAACAAATATTATGGCAAGATTTTTGTTAAAAAAAGTAAAAAAGCTTTTAAGAGAAACTCATCCTTATCATTATTTAATTTTTGGGCGGCAGGATAAACGACTAAAATATATTCAAAAAATGAGCAGAAAATACAAGT
>Ga0100387_10003301_pt1 | contig 13539 bp, 9 predicted proteins | sample CryGeymeta201511_FD_81547 | JGI IMG/M metagenome (GOLD analysis project Ga0100387, IMG submission 81547) | Groundwater microbial communities from Crystal Geyser aquifers in Utah, USA - Crystal Geyser metaG 2015-11 | ecosystem: Environmental > Aquatic > Deep subsurface > Groundwater | place: USA... | reverse complement strand
CGTCTTGAACTGTACTCAAACATAAAAATTTCTCTCCAAAATTATGAAGAAAGTAGAATCACAAGTGAGTTTCCCCCAGATGGAAGAAGTCATCCTCAATTTTTGGGATGCGGAAAAAATATTTGAGAAGTCAGTGAAGAAAGATTCTCCACAAGGGGATTTCATTTTTTATGAAGGTCCACCAACGGCAAATGGTAAGCCTGGGCTTCATCATATTTTGTCGCGATCATTCAAGGATATTATTCCGAGATACAAGACAATGAAAGGATATCGAGTGGAGCGTAAAGCTGGCTGGGATACGCACGGACTTCCCGTTGAACTTCAAGTAGAAAAATCGCTTGGATTGAAAAATAAACAAGATATTGAAAATATTGTTCCAGGTGATGTGAGAGCGAGCGTTATAGAATTTAATAAAAAATGTAAGGAGTCGGTGTGGGGGTATCGAGATTTGTGGGAAAAAATGACGAAACGTATGGGCTACTGGGTAGATATGGATCATCCTTACGTTACATATGAAAATGAGTATATCGAGTCGGTGTGGTGGCAAATTGCACAAATTGCTGAGATGAAAAATGAGAATGGAGAAAGTTTTTTGTATCGAGGACATAAGGTTGTTCCATATTGTCATCGTTGTGGTACAGCACTTTCTTCCCATGAAGTAGCACAAGGATATCAAACAGTGAAAGATCTTTCGGTGACAACGAAGTTTGAGCTGGTTGATGAGCCGGGTACTTTTGTGCTCGCGTGGACGACAACTCCCTGGACTCTTCCTGGCAATGTCGCTCTGGCAGTTGGAAAGGATATCGATTACGTTACGATTGAGAAAAAAGATGATATTACTGGGACTGCTGATCGATTTATTATTGCCAAGGATTGTCTCAAAACTCTTTTTGGTGAAGAGGGTTATGTCGTCATAGAAGAATTCACAGGAGAAAAACTTATTGGGAAATCATACACACCACCTTTCGATTATTATTTAAAAGATGAAACATTGGAGAACCGTGAAAAAGGTTGGAAAATTTATCATGCAGATTTTATTACTACGGATACGGGAACAGGTATCGCACATGAGGCACCGGCTTTCGGTGAAGAGGATATGGAACTTGGGAAGAAAGAGTCACTTCCATTTGTTCAGCATGTTGATATGGATGGTGCGATGAAAAAAGAAGTAGTTGATTTTACAGGTCTGGTCGTGAAGTCAAAAGATGATGCGCAATCAACTGATATTGCTATTATCAAATACCTCGCTCACAAGGGGTTGCTTTTTTCAAAAGAAAAGTATGAGCACGAATATCCATCTTGTTGGCGCTGTGATACGCCGCTTATTTACTATGCGAAACCATCATGGTTCATCCGTATGAGCGATGTCCATGATGCATTGGTAGCGAACAATGAATCTATCAAATGGGTACCAGAACATATCAAGGAAGGGCGTTTCGGAGAATGGTTGCGCGGAGCCAAGGACTGGGCTATCTCTCGCGAACGGTATTGGGGAACACCTCTTCCTATTTGGGTATGTGAAAAATGTGATGCCCGAAAAGTGATTTCATCTCTTGCAGAATTAACAGAGCTTTCTGGAAAAACATTGGAAGACATTCATAAACCATATATTGATGATGTCACATTTGTATGTGTATGTGGTGCCACAATGAAACGGACACCCGAGGTAATGGACGTATGGTTCGATTCAGGGGCGATGCCACTTGCACAGTTCTCATACCCTCACTCTGTGAATCAAAAAGATAAGAAAAATATTGAAACTGGAAAATATTTCCCAGCAGATTATATTTGTGAAGCCATTGATCAGACACGAGGTTGGTTCTATACACTCCATGCTGTAGCAACACTTCTTCATCGGGCTGGGAAAGTTCATACTGGAAATGCATATAAGAATGTTATTTGCCTTGGACACGTGCTTGATGGTGACGGGAAAAAGATGTCCAAATCAAGAGGAAATGTCATTGATCCATTTGAGATGTTTGATCAGTTCGGAGCAGATCAATTGCGTTGGTTCTTCTTTTCCATCAATCAGCCAGGACTGCCCAAACGTTTTGATTTGAAGGGGATGCGAGATGTACAGAATCGTGTATTTCGTATGCTCTGGAATTCATATTCATTCTTTACAACCTATACGTCTATCGATAATTGGATGCCCAAAGATAATGCTGTTGCTTCAAAAAATATTTTGGATATGTGGATCATATCAGAGCTTCAAATATTGATACAGAAAGTTGATTATTCTCTTGCTTCATATGATATCTATCCTTCCACAAAAAGCATTGAGAGTTTCATCGATAATCTTTCCAATTGGTATATCCGTCGCAGTCGTGATCGTTTCTGGAAGAATGAAAATGATGGCGACAAAGAAAATGCCTATCAGACGCTCTATGATGTTTTGGTTACTCTTTCCAAGGTGATGGCACCATTTACACCATTTCTGAGTGAGGAAATTTATAAGAACCTTACTGATGAGGAGTCGGTGCATTTGGCCGATTATCCAGTAGCCAATGAGACATCGATCGATAAGGACGTACGAGAAAAAATGATGATAACTCGCAATCTCGTTGTTCAAGGTCTCCAGAAACGTTCAGGAGCAGGTATCAAAGTCAGACAGCCACTGGCTCTGTTGTCGGCAAAGATTAGGATTGATCTCCCTCAAGAGTATAAAGATATCATCAAAGAGGAACTGAATGTTAAGGACGTTGTTTTTGATATTTTAGAGAGTTTGGAGATGGAAGAAGACATTGTGCTTGATATGGAAATCACTCCTGAATTGAAACTCGAAGGAGAAGCACGAGAAATCATCAGAGCCATCCAAGAAGGTCGTAAGAAAGCCGGATTCAATGTGGAGGATCGTATCAGTCTCGGTTCTGTCGGGAAAGAAAAAGTGTTTGAGAAATTTAGTGATATGATTACCAAAGAAGTGCTTGCAACGAAAACAGAGAATGTGACTCTCACTGACGCAGAGTATACTGAAACAGTATCGCTTGATGGTGAAGATTTTTCTTTCAGTTTGAAACGGATATGAAATACGGAGTGCAAAATTGGGAAGAAGTCTCTCACGAAGAAGTGTTCAAGAGATTCGGTCGCGGTATCGAAAAAAGAATCTATCGTCTCCCGCACGGAAAAGAAGCGGAATTTTACCTCAAAACAGGGCATTCGAGCATCGCTTGTTTGGCTCTCACGAAAGAGCATCAGGTGGTTCTTGTGAAACAATTTCGTCCTGGTCCGGGAAAAGTGTTGATAGAAATGCCCGGTGGCGGAATGAACGGGGATGAAATGAAGGAGGATGCAATGAAACGTGAGTTGCTTGAAGAAACTGGCTATACAGGTGATGTCCAATTCGTTGCGGAGATTTTGCCCGATGCGTATTCGACATATACGAAAAACTTTTTCGTCATAACACAATGTGAAAAAATTTCTGAACCACAAGTTGAGGATAACGGAGAAGAAGTGGAAGCGATACTGATGAGTCTGGAGGAATTTCGCAAGCATATCCGTACCGGACAGATGACGGACATCGAGGGAGCCTACCTGTGCCTTGATTATTTGAATTTATTGTAGTTTTTTGAGGCAACGCAATCAAGACATCTGCGGCAAGAATTTTTCAGAGAGGCTTGAAACTTTTGCGAGCATGGTTCCGGCGTTTCGCCAGATCGCAAAAGTTTTAGGAGTGAAGTCCGTCGCTGGACGGACGAGTGTCTCTCTGGAAGATTGCTTGCCGTCAGATGTCTCTCTAAGAATCTTTACTAAAAATATTCAATGGAAATCCGTTACAATGCCATTATCCTGAGGAAGAAAGAGGTCGGGGAAACCGATCGTCTGTATACGCTGTATACGGAGACAGCCGGCAAAGTTTCGCTGGTAGCCAAAGGCGTACGGAAGTCTGAGGCCAAACTGGCCGGACAGCTCGAAACTCTGATGCAGGGGTTCGTTATCGTGGTCAAAGGACGTGGAACAGGGAGAATCGCTGGAGCGGTAGCGGAAAAGAATTTTTTGTATCTGCGTATGGATGGGGATATTTTGAAGCGTGTACTCGAAACCATTAATATTTTCGAGCGTTTAGTCGGATGGGATGAGCTGGATCGGGCACTCTTCCAATTGCTCGGAGAATACCTCTCTTTGACAGATGATCTGGCGAAAGAGGGGAAAAAAGAGAAGATATTTTTGTTGACGGAGGGTTTCCTCGTACAGCTTTTCGCGCATCTGGGGTATACGATCGAAACCGGTCAATGCGCCGTATCGGGAGAAAAGGTGCGATCGGGAGAACGATACTTCTTCAGCCCGAGTGCCGGTGGTATACTGGCCGAGAAATATATCCATACCACGGAAGGCGCTTTCCCTGTCAGTGAGAACACGATAAAACTCATCAGACTTTTCCTCTGCAATCGTTTAGATACATTTTCTCGAGTGAAGATAACAGAAGGAGGATTGCGTGAGGTGAATCTCGTCGTTATGCGTTTCTTTCAGTGGATTATGCATTGATGAGTTGTGAAAACCCCTCATTTCTGATAAAATTGTAGGAGACAAATACAAATATTGAACAAAAAATATGGCTCTTGAAGATCTGAATGAAAAACTGTATGGCCGTGATATCCATCTCGATCGTACGGAGAAGCATACCCCATTTGATCCGGAACGTGGCGGAACTGATTTGAATGTCGAAGGGCAATTCCGAAAAGATGAAGAATGGCAGGCTCCTGTTCCGAAAACTGATCCGATCAAAGTGTTGACGGACGTCGCAACGAACAAGCGAACGAAAAAAATAGCTTTCTTTCTGGGAGGGTTGGCGGTTATCCTCCTGCTCGGGGGGACGGTCATCAAGATACGTACGATGATTTTCAGTGAAAATCAGGTTGTCGTATCGATTTCCGGTCCGAAAGATGTCGCGAGTGTCGAGGTGACGACCTTTACAGTCACGTATGCCAATGATAACTGGGCAGGATTGGACAATATGACGCTTATTCTCACATATCCGGAAACATTTCATCTGCAGGCCGAAAATACGATGCGCGTCAGTGGATCACGGGCAGAAATTCCTATCGGAAAAATATCAGCGAGGGCTCAAGGGAAGATAATGGTAAAAGGGAAATTCTATGGTTCCAAAGGGGACAAGCTGGATTTGCGTGCGATACTTCGTTATTCCCCGAGTAATGTATCAACCATACTTGAAAAAGCGACACAACTTACCGTAACCGTAGGTTCTTCACCGCTTTCTCTCGAAATCACGGCACCACTCGAACTCGCGACCGGTCAGGATGTCGAATACCTCTTTGAGTATAGCAACAAGAGTGATTTGTCATTTTCCAATCTGCGGGTGAAAGCGGAATATCCTGACGGTTTCCGTTTTGTGAGTGCCGAACCGGCGCCATCGGAAGGGGAATCCGTCTGGTATGTAGGGAATCTGTCTGTCGGCGCCAAAGGGAAAATCACTATCCACGGAGTGATCATCGGGAAGAGTCAGGAATATAAAACCATTCGCGGTACCATCGGTTTTTTCGGAGGTGACGGAAAATTCGTTTCATACGAAGCGAACGATCGACAGATTCAGATGATTGTTTCACCTCTTTCTATTTCTCAATCAGTCAACCGTCTCACGGATATCGCGGTGAAAGCCGGCGATGTTTTGCAATATGCCATCCATTATAGGAATGATGGGAATATCGGTTTGCGCGATGCTATCATCACCGTTGAAATCGATCCGACTTTTCTCGATGTCAATCGGCTTCTGGTGGAGAATGGCGCTTATGATCCAGCTCGCAGAGTGATCGTGTGGAAAGCTTCTGATGTTCCTGAACTGGGAAAATTGGCACCGGGAGATGAAGGAGATGTATTTTTCAACGTACCGGTGTTGGAGAAGATCGATGTGAACAGCGGGAAAAATCTTTCCATCAAGACTGTTGCCAAAATAGACAGTCTTGACGTTCCGACACCCATCGGAGCGAACAAAATAATCGCAAGCGATAATTTATACGTGAAGTTGCAGTCTTCGGTGGTGGTAAGTGTGAGTACTCTCTATACTGATACTATTTTTCCTAATAGCGGTCCTATCCCGCCCAAAGCTGGACAAGAAACGAGTTATACCATACATTTGAACGTGACCAACTCCTCAAATGATCTCAGGTCAGCGCGTGTTGTGATCACGCTTCCGACAGGCGTGCGTTATGCCGGGAAATACTTCAAGCCGGAAGAGGTGCTCACATACAATGAACGGAGCAATGAGCTTGTCTGGGAATTAGGAACATTTTCAGCGACGGAAGGGAAGCCACACGAAATTGTTTTCCAGGTATCCGTTCTTCCTGGCTCGGATCAGATCGGGAACACACTGGATCTGATAAACAGCATCGTGCTCACCGCTTATGATACGTTCATCAAACAAGATATCCGTGTCGAGAAAGGAAGACAGTCCAACACCCTCGGTGATGATTCCGTGTACGGCTCTTTTTCCAATAATGCGAGTATGGTGGAGAAAGCTGACTAGAGAGGAGGGAGTATGACAGTATGGAAACAACGAGAAGAGAGTGAGGGGAAACGCAGAGGCGTCTTCATCACAAGAAAGGGGAGTTTGCAAACTCCCCTTTTTATGCCAGATGCGACCAGAGCGTCGGTGCGAGGACTGTCTCCGGAGGATGTGGAGAAAATCGGTACAGAAGCTCTTGTCGTCAATACGTATCATCTTTTTCTTCAGCCAGGCGAAGCGCTCATCAAAGAAGCGGGAGGAATACATACATTTATGCACTGGGACAGGCCGGTATTGTCTGATTCGGGAGGATACCAGGTATATTCGCTTATTCATAAAAACCCTGATCTGGGACGCATTACTGAAGATGGCGCAGAGTTCCGTTCGGTGCTTGATGGTTCGAAACACCTGCTCACCCCTGAACGTGCGATTCAGATCCAGTTCGATCTCGGAACGGATATGATGGTCGTCCTCGATGATCCGCGACCCAATGATGCGTCGGAAGAGGAGATCGTTCGAGCAGTTGATCGCACGCTCAGATGGGCGAAGCGTTGCCGTGATGAATATGACAGACAAGTGACAGCACGGGCATTCGATAATGCAACTCGCCCACTTTTTTTCGGAGTGGTGCAAGGGGGGATGATTCTCTCAGAGCGGAAGCGTTGCGCTCTCGGGTTGATCGAAATAGGATTCGATGGCTATGGACTGGGTGGTCGGCACGTGGATATGGAAGGAAAATTCTTGGGTGAGCTGATGACTGCACTCGCTTCGTTCATACCGGAAGACAGCATCCGTTTTGCCTTGGGCGTAGGGAAACCGGAAGACATCGTCCGTCTCCATAGTGTCGGGTGGGATATGTTTGATTGCGTCATTCCGACTCGTGAAGGTCGTCACGGGCGATTGTTTGTCTGGAAAGAGGGGAAAAAAATAGATTCAAACCACCTCGATTTTTATGAAACAATAAATATAAATAATGAACAATTTACCAGAGATTTTACTTCGGTAGATCCATCGTGTGATTGTACGCTCTGCACTCACTATACGAAGGGCTATCTGAGGCATCTGTTCCGTGTCGAAGAATCTCTCGCTTTCAGTCTTGCTTCTCTGCATAATCTGCGTTTTTATGCGAAGCTTATGGAAAAACTTCGTGAAATGTAGTTTCTGTTACCCATTTATTGAATGGAGGGAGTATTTTATCACAAGCAATCCTCCTGAGAGCCATTCGTTCGTCCTGCTACGAACTTCTCTTATGAAACTTTTTAATCCATCGAAACGATGGAACCATGCTTAAAAAATTTCAACTCTCTCAGAAAGATTCTTGTGAAAAAATACTTTCGACAGAGAACAGTTTTTGACTTTTGGCTCTGGAAAGGGTAGATTGAGTGTACTTATTAATACTTTTTTATGGCAGAAGAAAAAAACGATTTGATGGAAAAAATCGTATCGCTATGCAAGCGACGTGGTTTTGTGTTCCCTGGGAGTGATATTTATGGTGGTTTGGCGAATAGCTGGGATTTTGGTCCGTATGGATCTCAGCTCAAAAAAAATATCAAAGATCATTGGTGGAAATTTTTCGTGGAGCAACGAGATGATATGGTGGGTCTTGATGCCAGTATCATTATGAATCCAGAAGTCTGGAAGGCAAGTGGGCATACGGAAAATTTTACGGATCCTCTGGTGGAATGTAAAGAATGTCACCGTCGTCATCGAGCTGATCAGATTGATGTAACGAAGGGTTGTCCGGATTGTAAGGGAGAACTTTCAGAAGCTCGTCCGTTCAATGGGATGTTGCGGACGTTTCTTGGTCCAGTTCAAGATGAAGGCGCTCAGGTATATCTCCGTCCTGAAACAGCACAGGCGATGTTTGTGGACTTCGTGCAGATTCAACAGACCAGTCGGAAGAAGCTTCCTTTCGGGGTAGCGCAGATCGGCAAGGCATTCCGCAATGAGATCACTCCGGGGAATTTCATTTTCCGTACGCGTGAGTTCGAGCAGATGGAAATAGAATACTTTTTCAATCCTGCGAAAACGAAATGGGAAGAAGCTTTTGATGTGTGGCAGAAAGCGATGGAAGAATGGATGGTGACTGTCGGTATCGATACGACGAAAACGCATATCGTAGATATTCCAGATGGAGATCGCGCACATTATTCCAAAAAGACAATTGACTTTGAATTTGAGTATCCATTCGGTCAGAAAGAATTGTTCGGTTTGGCGTATCGTGGAAGCTATGATTTGGAACAACACGAAAAAGTGAGCGGACAGGAGCTTCGTTACCTCGATCCAGAAACGAATGAGAAAGTATTACCACATATCATCGAACCATCTCTCGGTGTCGAGCGAGGAATGCTTGCTATTCTCCTCTCTGCTTTTGAAGAACAGAAACTCGAAGGGGATGATGTGCGTATAGTGCTTCATTTGAAACCAGCTATCGCGCCGGTACAAGTGGCGGTGTTTCCGCTGATGAAGAACAAGCCGGAGCTCGTGGAAAGAGCCAAGGAGGTATACAGTGCTTTGAAAAAGAATTTCCGTGTCGAGTTCGATGATAATGGCAATGTCGGTAAACGCTATCGCCGTCAGGATGAAATCGGTACGTCCTACTGCGTCACTGTGGACTTTGACACGATAGGACAAGGCGGAGACAAAACGCTCGAAGGCACCGTCACTGTCCGTGATCGTGACACGATGGAACAGACTCGTGTGAAGATTGAGGAACTCGAAAAATATTTCTTATAAGAATTTGCATGAATCAGAATGCTCAAGAAATCATCGAAGAATATCTGAACTTTTTCCCCAAAGAACAAAGAAGGCTTACAGGAATTACTGAAAGATTTCCTCTTGGTAAGAGTATTGTTTCTCGGACTGATTTTATTGGACATATTACGGTAAGCGCACTTGTTTTTTCTCCCGATAAAAAAAATGTCTTGCTCATCTATCACAAACAATTACAAAAATTCCTGCAGCCGGGTGGACATATCGAAAAATTTGACGCAAGCCTCTTTGATGCTTGTTGCCGTGAGCTTCGAGAAGAAACCGGCCTACAAGATATTAAGTCACTCGATCTTACAGGACGACAGATACCGATAGATATTGATATTCATTCTATCCCAGCAAATAAGAAAAAAAATGAACCAGAGCATTTTCATTATGATTTCTGTTTTGTCTTTGTCGCTCAATCAACAGAGATACAGATACAGAAAGAGGAGGTAACTGATTATAAATGGACTCCCCTTGGTGAGGTTACAGGAAATGAAAGATTGAGTAATATTTTCCAGAAAGTAAACCTTCTTTTTGATCAGAAGAAACCGATGATTTTTTTTCGGTCGATTATAGAACGCCCATATCAAGATGTATCATTTCTCGTTGTGACGCATCTTTTAAAGGATCGACCATTTTTTCTGGAAGCACTTTCTTCGCTTGGTAATATTGAAGGAATTATTCCAAAACCGAATTCTATAAATAAGGAAGTCCTAAAGGCAATCAGTGATAGATTTCCTATTTTACCACTCACGAAAGCGTCTTTATATGATGTTAATATGCTATCTCCATATATTGAGAAATCGAAAAATCGTATTGTCTTATTAGATATTGGAGGCTATTTTGCACCGATTATTAATGAATTGAAAGAACAATTCCCAGAAAAAATTATTGGAGTAGTAGAAGATACAGAAAATGGATATCAGAAGTACGTAGCGTTATCATCTTTGAACGTTCCCTTATTTTCTGTTGCGAGAAGTGTGCTCAAGGAAAATGAGGATTTTCTTGTTGGAGAATCTGTCGTGTTTTCCACAGATGCTGTGCTACGCGAATATAATATACTCTTTGACTATCTGCAGTGTGGGGTTATTGGATATGGGAAAATAGGAAAATCTATCACATTCAACTTACAAAGGAGAAACATAAAACCATACGTGTATGATATGAGAGCAACAAGAGAGGTGGAGGCTGTGAATAATGGCTGTTATGTCACGAGTAAGAAACATCTCTTAGAGGAATCAGGAATCATTTTTTGTGCTACGGGAAATGAATCTTTATCAACGAACGATTTTACTTCTTTAAAAAATGGAGTTTTTATTACCTCCGTTACTTCTTCTGATGATGAAATGGATCTCTCTTCACTTGAAAAAATCTATGCGAAACAGGAGGTAACGACTCATATTACGAAATATTATAATGACAATAATTATTTCTATCTTGTGAATAAGGGAAATGCTGTTAATTTTATTCACGGTGCGGTCGTTGGATCTTCTATCTTTCTTGTGCAAGCAGAAATTCTCCTTTGTGTATTGGAACTCTCTCAGAAAAAATGTCATAATGGAATACAAGAGCTTCACTATGAAAAGCGGGATGATATTGCTGAAAAATGGTTACAAGTGTTTAATAGGACATCAGAGGAATAGACGAAGAGAAAGCATAACGTCTCTGTAAGAGATACTATAAGTAATCAACATAACAATTTTCTATGAGATTCAAGAAACACACACTCAAAAATGGACTGCGAATCGTACTGGCACCGATGCCTGGGACAGGGACAGCGACGGTGATCGTGATGACCGGAGTCGGATCACGCTATGAGACACGCTCTGAGAACGGCTTGGCGCATTTTCTCGAGCATATGTTCTTCAAGGGGACGACCAAGCGTCCAACCGCGATGGATATCAGTAAAGAATTGGATGCTATCGGAGCCGAGTATAATGCGTATACGAGTAAGGATCGGACTGCCTACTATGCCAAAGTCGAGGCTCATCATTGGGAGACAGCTCTTGATGTTGTTTCTGATCTATTCCTCAATGCCAAACTTGAGCAAGAAGAAATTGATCGTGAGCGCGGACCGGTGCTCCAAGAGCTCAATATGTATGAAGATATGCCGATGCGTCACATCGGAGATTTGTGGGAGCTTCATCTCTATGGTGATGAGCCACTCGGTTGGGAAATCATCGGACCCAAGAAAAATATCAAACGTTTTCAGAGGAAAGACTTCATCAAATACCTGAATCGCGGGTATACGGCAGAGAATGTGGTCATTGGTGTCGCTGGGAATATCGATCCGAAGAAAGTAAAGAAAGAAATCGAGAAACATTTCGCCCTCATTCGGACGGGTAAGAAACCGACGTTTAAAAAAACAACCAAAAAACAATCAAAACCGGAAGTATTCGTACAGAACAAAAAGACCGATCAGACCCAGCTCATTGTAGGAGTGCGGGCGTATGATATGTATCATCAGGATAAATATGTTTTGGCTGTCCTTTCAACTATTTTGGGAGGTGGGATGTCGAGCCGTCTCTTTATGGCGGTGCGGGAACGGCGAGGATTGGCATACAGTGTTCATACGATGACAGAGAGTTATCACGATGCCGGTTATCTCGCGACGCAAGCTGGAGTAGAGCACGAGAATCTCGAGAAAACGATTGCTATTATTCTGGATGAATACAAGAGAATCACGACCGAAAAAGTCGAGACGGACGAGCTGAAAAAGGCCAAAGAATATATCAAGGGCAAGATGGCGATGGGGCTGGAAGGCTCTGATGATGTGGCAGAATATCTGGTGACGGAAGAAGCTGTCCGGGGAAATATTGTTCTTCCAAAAGAAAAAGCCAGGATGATTGACAAAGTGACCGCTTCAGATATCCTCCGTGTTGCCAAAGATATTTTCGTCAACAAGAAACTCAACCTCGCTGTTATCGGCTCCAAGGCAAATAAGGAGAAACTGACGAAGCTATTGAAGCTAAAAAGCTAATCAAGCTGTTTCTATGACTGTTGATGAACATGTGGAAGTTGGTACGAAGATTCTCTTGCGTACGACAATGATGATTGGCGTATTGTATGCCGTCTATCTGATTCGTGATGTGGTACTGCTTGTACTCCTTGCGGTGTTGACAGCGACCGCACTCGTGCCGGCGATTACGAAACTGCGTTCACTTGGATTGTCGCGCACAGCATCAGTCATTATTTCGTATGTCCTCCTTTTCTTCATCGGCATTCTCCTTTTGTCTGTTTTCCTACCGCTTTTCTTTTCTGAAATCAAACAATTTTTGGGGAATTGGCCGGAGCATATCAAACGGCTGGATAGTTTTATAAATGGTGCTGAAACCTATCTGACCAGTATCGGTATTGAATGGAATAAAGCTGACTTTACACAGAATGTTGATAGTAATGTTTCTTCGTGGTTCTCGCAGATTTTTTCGACGACCGTCAATTTATTTCAGAGTTTCATTCATTTTATTGGGTATCTTTTTCTTGCTTTGTATCTTTCGCTGGAAGAAAAAGGGATTGAAAAATTTTTTCTTGTCCTTACGCCCAAAAAATATCACACTCAAGTACTCTCGATTGCCGGTCGGATGCAGGACAAGGTCAGTCGCTGGCTTTTTGGGCAAATGTTATTGATGCTGATTGCCTTTGGATTGTATTTTGTCGGACTTTTGATATTAGGCGTACCATACGCGCTCGCCATTGCGTTCTTCGGAGGGTTGATGGAAATTCTGCCCTATATCGGTCCAGTACTAGCAGCCGTACCCGCCATTATTATCGGGTTTCTGGGCTCACCGGTACTGGGTCTTTCGGTATTGGTCTTTTATATTATTGCTCATCAAATAGAAGCGCATATCGTCGCTCCGCAGGTGATGAAACATTCAGCTGGACTCAATCCTGTTGTTCTCATTATCGCCATCTTGATTGGTTTACAGCTTGGTGGGCCACTCGGTATCATTCTCGCCGTACCGATTACGATGATCCTTTCTGTTTTTGTGGAAGATTTTGTTCTGAAGAAGAGCATCGAGAAAAGAGAAGAAACACTATGACAGAAAAAGCAGGCATCTTGTATATGGTAGCCACACCGATCGGGAACCTCGGCGATATCACTGCGCGCGCGCTCGAAACATTGAAGACAGTAGATACCATATTGTCCGAAGATACGCGCGTGACAGGCAACCTGCTTCGACACTATGAAATCAAGAAGCCGACCCTTTCGTGTCACGAACATACCGAAGAGAAGAAGCTTCTTCAGATTGTCGAACGTCTGAAACAAGGAGAAAATTTCGCTTTCGTTTCTGATGCGGGTACGCCGGGATTGTCTGATCCTG
>Ga0100387_10003294_pt1 | contig 13552 bp, 4 predicted proteins | sample CryGeymeta201511_FD_81547 | JGI IMG/M metagenome (GOLD analysis project Ga0100387, IMG submission 81547) | Groundwater microbial communities from Crystal Geyser aquifers in Utah, USA - Crystal Geyser metaG 2015-11 | ecosystem: Environmental > Aquatic > Deep subsurface > Groundwater | place: USA... | reverse complement strand
TAGGTGTAGGTTTTTCATTATGATACTCACATATCTAGTATGAATCCTGCACCATTTTTAGTCCATTCTTGCGTTAGAATGAGGGGTCAGTTTAGTCCGATCTTGTATTAGACAAGACTCTCTGTTGCTTTGGCCCTAATAGCTTGCTAAAATATAATTAAATGATAGGAGGACTAGCTTCATTTATGTTTGAGTTTGCCAAGGGCTTTAGACTAAAAAAGAGAAATACAAATCATAGCAAGCCGAATCTTCTTGCTAGGGTTCGACCCTTGCAAGATATTCGGTTTCATTTGACTAAGAGGCCGCATTTGTTTTTGGCTAAAAAAATGAAATGGTACCGCAAGTGGCACCGAACTAAAATTCATAAACATGTGCATTACACGGTTGCTTCTATATATATAGTACTTACTATTCTAAATGTCGTGGGCATCAACTGGCTTAATCGCGGCAATCAGGCTTTGGCTGGTACCAGCTCTTGGACCCAGACTACTTTTAACGGGTCAAGTGATGGAACTTATACCACTGTCCAGCCAGCTAATTCCAATGCAGATCTTTCATTAGATAATAAATCAGACCTTTCTAATGCCAGTGGGGGCAAATGGCAATATCAGCGGCCAATTACGATTAATAATTCCGGCAGCACTTTGACGGATTATCAAGTGGCAGTAACACCCTTTATCGATCCTAATTTTCAAGATAATACCGGTCTCATAGGTTCCTGGCATGCCAATGAAGGATCAGGCACGGCCCTTTCTGATATGTCTGGCAATTCAAGAACCGGCACTTTAACAATCGGCGCATCCGGAACCCAAGCCAACGCCGCTTCAGCCTGGACAAATGGTGCTTCTGGAAAATACGGCAGTGCCATTAGTTTGGATGGAACAGATGACTGGGTTGACTACGGTACTCCAAGCTGGGCTGATGTTAACACTACTGGAGAGTTATCTTTTTCTGCTTGGGTTAAGTTAAATGCTTTACCTGCCAATGAAGGATTGATCCTTTCTAAAAATTCTAATAGTACCAGTACCTACAACTGGCAATTTTGGATTGGAAGCGATGGCAAAGTGAACGTAAGCCAATATGATGGTGCTGCTTGGGCATATGCAACATCTACCCAGGCTCTTACAACCGGCCAATGGTATTTTGTAGCAGGCAGCATTAAAAATGGCGGGAATATTAAGGTATATGTTAACAGCGGAACACCACAACAAGCAGCCGCAAAAGCAAGTACAGCAACAGGCCAGCCACTATCAGTAGGCAAAAGAATAAATTATTACGTTAACGGACTCTTTGATGAAGTCAGAATGTATAACAGACAGTTAACAGATGCTGAGGTCGGTAACTTATACAATTCCGGCACTCCCAAAATCCGTCATGACTACCAAGACCTTCGCTTCACTAATTCCGCTGACACAGAGCTTCCCTATTGGCAAGAAACGGACAGTAAGTATTGGGTTAAAGTTGATAGCATTGCCACCCCATCATCAACTATTAACATGTTTTATGGTAATTCCGGTGCAAATTTTACCTCATCGGCCGAATGTGCAGTTGCTCCGATTCCCAATACTTCTGGGTATGCTAATTGTGATAACAACACTTTCTTGTTACGTGATGATTTTAATGGGGCTTCAGTCGATACTAATAAATGGTATAGTTCAGGAACGGTCTCTGTGAGTGGCAGTGTCGTGACAACAAGTACAAATTTTGAAGGCCTTCATTCAAAAACAAGTTTTGGACCAGGCATTATTGAAGAATTTTACAGTAAAGAAGGAGGCGGTGGTTGGGCGAGAAATGGATTAGTTGCTACAACCACTGGAAATATAACTAATGCAATGGAACAAATTGGTCTTCAAAGTACTGGGGCAAATGGCTTCTATTCTGATTTTTATCATACTAGCTTAACTCAAACTCAATCTGGTAATGGTGATTCATCGTATCATACTTTTAAAATTGTTTGGTATAGCGGAAGTGCGAGCTTGTATAGAGACGGGTCGCTTATAAGAACTGAGACCACGCAAGTACCAACCGGTAATCTTTATGCCAATCTTGGCTCAATTCAGGCAACGGATTGGATAAGAATTCGCCAGTATGCTTCAAATGAAGCTGCTATCCAATCTTCAGTAACGATTGGCGCAACTGAACTTGGTGCCTATACCGCCTCTGGAAATTATGTCTCTTCCCTGATCTCCCCAACCGGTATTTATGGAAGCTGGGGAGATTTAACATTCGCTACTGACACTTCTGGCAGTGGCACTAGTTTTACAATTCAGGTTTTAAAAAGTGATGGCAGCTTAGTGCCAGATTCTGACCTTGCTGGTAATTCCACCGGATTTACATCTACCCCCGTCTCCCTTGCCACCCTTTCATCGGCTACGTATCCATCTTTAAAACTTAAGATTAATTCTGCTACGACCAATAATGCCTATTCACCGTTATTGAATGATTGGACCATTGCCTATAATTATGACTTAACCCTACCATCGGTCCCAACTAATTTGACAACCTCAACCGTTACCAATAATGCCATTGGCCTCACTTGGACAGCTTCAACCGACTCCGGGGGATCCGATGTTGCTGGATATAAAGTAGAAAGGGCCCCCGATGCTGCTGGAAGCCCGGGCACCTTTGCCCAAATTGACACATCCGGGGCTACTTCCTATACAGACAGCACAGCTACTCAAAACACCAAATATTGGTACCGTGTAAGAGCTTATGATGGTTCGGGGAATAATGGCCATTATAGCAACGTGGCAAATTACGATTGGTTTGATTTAAACTGGAAATACAAAAGAACAATAGATATCACTAGCGGAACCAGCCTGACTAATTATCAAGTACCGATGTCACCTTTCCCCAGTAGCAGTAGTTTGATTGATAATTCAGGCTTAGCAGGCTCCTGGCATTTTAGTGAAGGAAGCGGGACAACCACATCTGATTATTCTGGTAATGGAAGTACTGGGACCTTTACCGGTAGTTCAACTTGGCCAACAGGTATTAGCGGAACAGGATTAGGCTTAAATGGCAGCACCCAATATTCGGATATGGGTAGTGGCAGCAACCTTCAGATAACTGGAGATATGAGTATAGAGGCTTGGATTAATCCAACGAATTTCACAGATGCTGCCACACTACACGGAGTAATATCTAAGTGCACTTCGGTTGATTCAACTTGTGGATATTCATTAATATATTACAATAGTACTTTTCAATTTAGGCTTGGGAATGGTACTGCCCAAAGCATCGCCACAAGTGCCAGCCTGCCAGCTTTGAATAATACCTGGATTCATGTTACAGCCGTTGTTTCTGGCACCTCAATGCAGCTATATGTTAATGGTAGTCCATCCGGAAGTGCTGCCACTTTTGCAGGCGTTCGCCAAAACCCTGCCAGAAACCTACTAGTCGGAATGTATGCCACTGATTATACCTACAAACTCCAAGGAACTATTGATGAAGTTAAAATTTATAATCGAGCTATCGGAGCTTCAGAAGTTACCAACCGCTATAACTACTTCAAACCATCTACCCAAAAACTCCGTCCAGATTATCAAGACCTCCGATTTACCAATGCGTCCGGGACCGAACTCCCCTACTGGCAAGAAACTGATAGTAAATATTGGGTTAAAGTTGATAGTATTGCTAATGGCACCACAACTTTGAATATGTATTATGGCAATTCTAGCGTCGCTTTTGCCACTGATTGTGCTACCAATCCAAACGCCACGGCTAATTGCGGCAATAACACCTTTATGGCTTTTACTAATGCCGCTGATCAAGCTAGTTGGACTGGAACAGCGGTAACGGTTTCCGGCGGAGAATTATATATGAATATCTCCGGAACCGCATGTTCTACTAAACCGGTAAATCTTACAGGAGATTGGGTTATTGAATCTAAATTTAAGCGTGTCAGTAGCTCAAATGGAAATCTTTATATGCTAAATGGCGATGGTTCTGGATCCGCCCTAGCAACAAACAGGAACACTATGTCGGCTGTTGACTCTGGCACCACAAACTGGAAGACTTGGGAAGGCGGCACCACATTCGATATGTATACCTCGGTAGCCCTTGGCCCTTATTATATTAGCCGAGAAGTGCGGCACACTAATAGCTATGATCATTATTTATTTGATGCAAACAGAACTCAGCTTGGCTCCTCGGTTTTGAACAAGAATTCAGCAAATGGAGCAACTGGAGCAGTAACCGGGATCCAATTATGCTCTGGCAGTGGCGCCTGGACTTCGGTAGATTATGTCCCTTGGATCCTCGTCCGTCAATACACTGCCACCGAACCCACAGTTGCTGCCCCCAGTACCAGCGATCTTCAATTGACTTACCTTTCTGCTACCACCCTTACGGATCCACCCATTTTAGACACCCCCGCTGCTACATCAAATACTGATAAACCAACTATTACTAATACTACAAATGCCAATGTTAATTTGGCCAACCTAACAATTAAACTTTATGACAACGGCTCTTTGGTAGCCACAACCACGGCTAACGGTTCCGGGGTCTTTACCTTTAATTCGGGAACGTATAGCCAAGGACTGGCCAAAGGAAATCACACTAACATTACGGCTAGATCATTTAACGGTAGCGGTGATGCTTCGCCTGATTCCAATGCCGTTACCATTTTTGTAGATACCATTGCTCCTACCGTGCCAACTAACTTGAGTCTTGGTACTGTAACTAATAATTCAATTTCGCTATCCTGGACCGCTTCAAGCGATTCCGAATCTGGAGTTGCTGGCTATAAAATAGAAAGAGCCCCGGATTCCGGAGACTCTCCTGGAGCATTTAGTCAAATCGCCACCACTGCATCAACTTCCTGGACGGATAACTCTACCAACAATCCTTCTTCCCCACCTCAACCCAACACTAAATATTGGTATAGCGTAAAAGCTTATGATGGTATTGGTAATGAAAGTGGAAAAAATTTTACGTCACAGGCAGATTGGGAAACAGCAACGCTAACAAATATTACGGTTGAAAATGATTCATTGAAGCTTTCTCATAATGCTTATTCATCAGATCAATGTACGGGCGGTGCTGCAATATCCGGTGGAAATGATGGAGGTTATGGAGGACCTGACACTGTATTTGACAATAATGATGGAAGCGCATGGAGATCTTCACAAACAGGTTCAAGTGTAAGCGGTAATGCCTACATTGGATACGACTGGGGTGCAGCCAGCAAAACTATCAAAAGAGTTCGGTTTATCGGTCACAATGATCCAGCAATATCAATTACCAGCGCAAAGTTACAGGCATGGAATGGCTCAAGCTGGGTAGACGTGGAGACCCTAACCTTGGCACTTAGTACTTCTTGGCAGCAATTTGACATTAGTGCCACTACTTCAGGAGTTAAATGGCGACTGCTTGCGAATGCCAATACTTCATCAAGTGGTTGGCACATTTACGAAGTTGAGATGATGGAATCCGCATATGCAGCTTCCGGCACTCTTGGCAGCACTGGAAACGGCTTGAGAGTCGGTGACCCTACTGGTTCTCAAAATAGATGGATTGACTTAAAATGGACGGGAAGTGAATTAAGTAGTACATACAAAATTGGTTTTAAAGTGCGTTCCGCTGATACTTGGGGATCAGGAAGTTATGTAAACCCATCTGATGGATCTAATTCTTTTTACTATATTACCTCAGGAACATCGGGGACCATTCCAATTTCCTCGTCTTTGGTTAACACCAAAACTTTGGAAATTCAGTTGGAACTTGATAGTGATGGAAACAATACTCCAGTTTTGTCTGATCTTTTGGTAGAATATGGGGCTTCTAATTATGCTACTACTCTTTCAAATTCTCCAGTTTTAGACGCCCCAACTACCCCAACCAACAATAATAAACCGTCTATTACCAACGCCACCAACGCTGACACTAATTTGGCAAACCTTACTATCAAACTCTATGATAACGGCTCCTTGGTGGCTACAGCTACTGCCAATGGTTCAGGTATATTTACCTTTGATTCCGGAACCTATAGTCAAACCCTGTCTAACGGAAATCACACTAACATTACAGCCAAATCTTTGAACAGCAACGGCGATGCCTCACCTGATTCCAATGCTATTACCATCTTTGTAGATACTGATGTCCCCACCACTTCCTATTCCACTGTGCCTGCGGCGCCGGATGGTAATAATGGTTACTTTAAGACCACCATCCATTACTTTAACTGTTGATGATTCGGCTGGGCCATCGGCTGGAAACGGTACCACTTATTACAAGTGGGATGATGCGGGCTTTACTTCCCCGTTTACCTATTCCTCAGCCATCAACATGAATACCTCCATCGGCCAGGGAACTCATACTTTATATTGGAAAACCACTGATACTGCCGGCAACCAGGAAGCTTCCATTAAGTCACAAGAGTTTAAATTAGATAGCGTGGCTCCCAATACCTCTTACTCTACCATACCGGTTTCTAATGACGGCACCAACGGCTGGTTTAAAACCAACCCAACGATCACCTTGACAGGGTCGGACCCTGCACCGTCTGGCGGAGAGGGCAATATTATCTACCGCTGGGATAATCCGGATTTGTCATCTGGCACAACCACCTATTCAACTGCCGTCAATATGAATACTGACATTGGCCAGGGGACTCATACGTTATACTGGAAAGCTACTGATTCGGTTGGTAATGAAGCCACCCAAAATCAGCAATTTAAACTGGACACCGCCTTGCCTTCCTCTACCCTATCTTCTGTCCCAGTTGGACCCGATGGCAATGGCGGCTTCTTTAAGACCAATCCCTCAATTACTTTGACAGGGTCGGACCCTATCTCAGGAATTGCGAGCGTTGTTTACAAATGGGACGATATTACCCTTACCTCACCCACTACCTACACCGTTCCTATTTCCGGCCTGGAAGGAACCCACACTTTATACTGGAGAACTACCGATAACGCCGGAAACCAGGAAGCTATTCAAAGCCAGGCATACAATATAGATAGTGCCGATCCAACGATTCAATCAGTTAATTCCAACAAGGCTAATGGTTCTTACAAAGCTGGAGACGTAATTGATATAAGGGTTAATTTTTCCGAAAACGTATTCGTGGATACTTCCGGTGGAATGCCTCAAATTACCACCTCCACCAACCGTGCTGTTGATTATTCAGCCGGTTCCGGAACCTCAACTTTGATCTTTAATTACACTATCCAGGCTGGTGACACTTCCACTGATTTGGATTATTTAAACAACACCGCCCTTGTCTTTAATAGCGGCACGATTGAAGATGCCACCGGCAACAGCGCCAATTTAAATCTAGCTGATCCGGGAACTGCAAATTCTTTGGGGGCTAACAAAAGTCTTGTAATCGATACCACGGCCCCAACTATTACCGATGTTACTTCATCAACTGGCAATGGGTCTTACAAAGCCACCCAAACAGTTAATGTAACCGTTAATTTTTCCGAAAACGTGACCTTATCTGGTGGCAACTTGCTAGTAGCACTTGATACTGGAAGAACTGTAACCATTACCCCATTTGGGCCAGCCAACACTGCCTCTGGAACTTACACCATTCAAAGCGGAGATACCAGTTCGGACCTCACGGCCACTTCCCCACTTACTTTATCTGCCGGAACCTTACGAGATGCTGCCAGTAACGACACTGTACTTGCCATTCCTGGTAGTCACAACCTGGGAGATAACAAAAATATTATTATCGATACCACTGCCCCAACTATTTCCGATATCACTTCCTCAACCACCAATGGTTCTTACAAGGTGGGTCAAGATATTAACCTCACCATTAACTTCACAGAGAATATAACGCTATCCGGCGGTGGCAACTTAAGGCTCACTTTAGACACCGGCAGGCAAGTAAATATTTCGGGCTTTGGTCCCGCCAATACCGTCCAGGCTACTTACACTATCCAAACCGGAGATACTTCGGCTGATTTATCAGTTAATTCGCCACTTATCCTAACTGCCGGCACTTTAAGAGACTCTGCCGGAAATGATTTGGTTTTGGCTATTCCGGCCGGCCATAACTTAAGTGACAACAAAGATATCCAAATTGATACTCAAACTCCAACAATTTCCAATGTTACTTCAACTACTGTCAACGGGGCTTACAAGGCTGGGCTTGATATTAACGTCACCGTAAATTTTAGCGAAAATGTAGCATTAGTTGGCGGCAATTTAAGTATCGGCCTTAATAACGGTCAAAATGTTTTAATTTCCCCATTTGCGTCAACAAACACGGTTTCTGCTACTTATACCATCCAGTCTGGTGACAATTCCGCTGATCTTGCTGCTACTTCGCCACTAACACTTACAGCCGGCACATTAAAGGACTCTGCCGGTAACGATACTACTCTTACCATCCCTAACGGGCAAAATGTTTCTGATCTTAAAAATATTCAAATTGACACCACTGCTCCCAACAATATTTCGGTTTCCATTAACGGCGGGGCCGTTTATGCCAATGCCAATCCGGTGGCTCTGGCCATCTCAGCTACAGACAATATTTCCGGAGTTTACCAGATGCAGCTTTCTAATGACGGCTTGGTTTACGATTCTTGGGAAATGTACAACACTTCCAAAATCTGGGATTTAACCGATCCCCTTTATGGCGGCAATTCTTCTGACGAACCTAAAACCGTCTACGCAAAATTTAGGGACGTAGCTGGTAACCAGACCGCTCCCATAACCGCTACCGTCACTCTAGATAGAGTAGCTCCTACTAATCCCAGTTCTCCTACACCGGCTCAAGTCTCGCCGACTGACTCTACCCCTTTAATCAACAACACATGGCACAACCACACAAACCCCCAGTTTGACCTAACCGGAGCTTCTGACGCTACATCTGGATTAGACGGCTACTATGTTTATTGGGGTACTGTCTCTAACGCCGAACCAATGACTCTAGGCACTTTCCAAACTGTGAGTACCTTTTCTCCAACCCTTAGTCTTCCCGATTCCGGCCAGACCTTTTATCTTAGGGCAAGGGATAAAGACAGAGCCGGTAATCTTTACACAAATACTGATACCTCTCAATACACCCTCTTTACCTACAAGTTTGACGTAACCAACCCTGACCCGATCTCCTACATTACCCCAAATCCGACTGGCTGGTCTTCTAATGACTCATTTAGCTTTACCTGGCCTACTGCCTCTGACCCTCTAGTAAATGGAGCCTCCTCTGGTATCAAAGGATACGAATACAAAAGACAAATAGATGCTTCATGGACTTTTACCGATCAGACTTCTGTCTCTTCTATCCAGTCTTACCAAAATGGCGTTAACGTTTTGCAGGTTAGAACAGTTGATAATGCCGGTAATTACTCTCCGACAATCCCCGTTAACTACTACTATGCCGGTTCTATTCCTGCTCCGACTAACCTAACTGCTGACATCTCTCAATCCTCTAATCAAACAGTAAACAGATTTAAGTTCACATGGGATGCTCCATGGGACACCAATCCTCAGGGCTACTATTACTCTATCAACGCTATTCCCGATGCCCAAAACTCTGTCTTTACCCTGAGCCCTTATACGCCTTATGACGCCTTTGCCACTCACCAGGGCCTAAATACCTTTTATGTGGTTTTAAAAGATGAATCTGGTAATGTCGGCTGGGCAAACTTCGCTCAAACTAACTTTACCTGTAATACGGTGGCACCGGGGACGCCTGAAGCAATTATGCTGTCCGATATATCAAACAGAGAAGCTTCTAGGTGGCAACTTGCAATGAATTGGTCCGAGCCTTCTACCACCACTCCCGACTTTAACAGCTATGTAGTAGAAAGAAGTACTGATGGCTTGAGCTTTACCCAAATAGCAACAACTGCTGCATCTGCTACTGGATATCTAGATACTAATCTTTCAAGTAATCAGACCTATTATTATAGGGTTAGAGCCAAAGACTCAACCGGAAACGTCTCGGCTGCTTCAACCACTGTTTATAAGCAACCAACCGGCAAATATACCACTCCGCCAAATCTCATTGGCTCGCCCGAAACTGAAGTCCAAGCCACCAAAGCCATAGTTAAATTTACCACTGACCGTCCGGCAGATTCTTTTATCCAGTACGGCTTAGATACTTCTTACGGCCAAACCCAGGGACAACTGGAGTCTACCCAAACCCATACCGTAAACATCACTGGATTAAATCCCGGCTCTAACTATCACCTAAGAGCCATGTGGCGAGATTCAGACGGCAATGTTGGCTATTCCCCAAACATTCTTATCCGTACCCAGGATGCCCCCGGTATCTCAGATGCTAAGGTATCCGATATCCGACTAAGCACGGCAATTGTCACATGGAGAACAAATACCATCTCTACCTCCAAAGTTTTGTATGGCACCACCATCATATACGGTCAAACTGCCGAGGATAAATCCGGTTCTACTGTTACCACCCATACCTTAAAACTGGAAGGGCTGGATCATTCAACTACTTATCATTTCAGAATAGTTGGTACGGATACGGATGGAAACCCGTTAGAAGGAGAAGACCATGTATTTACTACTCTTACCTATCCCAAGGTTCACAATGTTAAGTTTGAGCAGCAAAAGAATACCGCTACTTCTACGGTTAAAGTAACTTGGGAATCTAATGTTCCTACTACTTCCATCGTTGAATATTTAGGCGGCGACCTAACCACGCCAAAAGAATCCGCCAAATCTGCCCTATCCCTAAAACACACTCTCACAATTTCTAATTTGAAAGATAACGCAAGTTACCAATTTAAGGTAAAAGGCCGAGATGCTTACGGCAATGAAGCAATATCTGATAGTTTTAAAGTGAAGACTGACCTTGATTCCAGACCGCCGGCAATATTCGACATCACAACAGAAGCCAGTACGATAGGTTTTGGCAATGACGCCAAAGGCCAGGTTATTATTTCATGGCAGACTGATGAACCGGCAACATCTCAGGTTGAGTATTCCACCGGAACTTCCGGCGATAATTACGACCAACGCACGCAGGAAGATTCGGCTCTAGCCACCACACACGTTATTGTTCTCTCAGATCTTAAATCTTCCTCAAGTTATCACTTCAGGGTCGTTTCAAAAGACAATGCCGAAAACAAATCAGAATCCGAAGATACTTCACTACTGACCAATCAAGCCCAAAAATCAGTCGTTGATATAGTTATTAAGTCCCTAGAAGACAGCATCGGCTGGATATTCAGCGTATTCGGAAGCAGAGAGTACTAAAATGCATAAACAGCCTATTATCAAAATCGAAAATATTAAAAAAAGTTTTAAGGTTGGAAAAAATCTTATTCCGGTATTAAAGGACATTAATTTAGACGTTTTTCCCGACGAATTTTCTTTAATTACCGGCCCATCCGGTTGCGGCAAAAGCACTCTCTTAAACACCATTTTAGGCCTCGAAAAACCGGATTCCGGAAGAGTTTTAGTGGAAAATAAAGATATTTATCAAAAAAAAGAAGACCAAATAGCTAAGTTTAGGCACCAAAAGTTTGGCATCGTTTATCAGCAGTCAAACTGGATAAGGTCTTTAAATGTCATCGAAAATATTGCCTTTCCCTTGTATCTTTCAGGATTAAGCGAAAAAAAAGCAATTTTAAAAGCTAAGGAATACGCCGAATTATTTAAAGTAATCGAATTTGAAAAATACCACCCCTTGGAACTTTCGGGCGGTCAACAACAACGCGTCGCTATTGCCAGAGCCCTGGTAACGGAACCAAAAATCATTTTAGCCGATGAACCGACCGGAAGTTTAGACAGCACTGCCGCAGCAGACATTATGTATGCATTTAAATTCTTGTCAGACGAATTTAAAAAAACCATTATTTTAGTAACGCATAATCCGGAATATGATTCTTATGCAACGATGATCGTAAAAATGATGGATGGACAAATAAAATCCGTTAAAGATAAAAAAATTCATAATATATCTGAAGATGAAATTAAGAATGTGGTGCAACTATGAGATTTAAAATAATTCTAAAACTGGCTTTTAAAAATTTAATTGAAAGAAAAATGAGGTCTATTTTAACTATTAGTGCCGTAGGTATCAGCATCGGCTCTATAGTTTTTCTGGTATCTTTAGGTTTTGGTCTCCAGCGGGCTTCACTCGGACAAATCGCCAATATTGAGGAATTAAAAAATTTGGATGTAACTTCTGGAAAATCTAAAATAATCGAGGTTAACGATGCAGCTGTTACCAAAATTAAGGGCATTGCCAATGTTGAAGAAGCTTCTCCATTTTCACAATATGCCACCAAAATTAAATACAAAGAGTCGGAGATAGAAGGAATTATATACGGCAAGGACTCAACATTTTTAAAACTTGAGGGTCCGACTTTAAAATACGGTTCAATCTACAAGATAGACGCCTCAAACGAAGCCCTTTTAAGTTTATCTGCCATAAAGAGGTTGGGCATTAATAATCCTCCAGATATTTTAGGCAAAGAAATTTCGACTGCTGCAAAAATTTCTTCCGACTACTTGGAGGACAAATCGGCCAAGTCTTTAAATGCCGATTTCAAATTAAAGGTTGTAGGCATTATAGATAACAGCGAAACAGCCTATCTCTACACGCCGCTTGTTAATTTTACAGACCTTGGAGTCGTAAAATACAGCGGCCTTAAAGTCCAAACAAACGCCAAAGAAAATTTGCCGCTTGTGAAAAAGCAAATTGAGACTTTTGGTTTTAAAACAACTTCCTTAAACGACACTGTCGCTCAAATAAATGAATTCTTTAGGATTTTCCAATACGTGTTAATTGGTTTTGGCACTATTGCCATTATTGTTGCCTGTCTTGGAATGTTTAATACCTTAACCATCACCTTACTGGAGAAAACCAGAGAAATTGGTTTTATGAAAGCCATGGGGACAACCAGAAAAGACATCAACAGGTTATTTTTTACCGAATCATTTTTAATTGGATTTCTGGGCGGCTTAACCGGAATAATCGGTGCCTATATACTTGGACTTTCAATTAACGGTTGGGTAGAAAGTCTGGCAAAAAAGACCGGCAACAAATCCGTTGAATTATTCTATATGCCTGTAGAAGTAATACTAATTGCCATCGGAATTGCTGCCGTTATTAGCCTCCTAACCGGATTCTATCCCGCCTTCAGAGCTTCAAGAATTAATCCGTTGAATGCACTGAGGTATGAGTAAAAATGAATCAAAGACCAAAGCTCAAAGACCAAAGATAATATGCAAAATTCTAAGACAGAATTCAAAGTAAAGGTTTATAACTATATTATTCGGTTACTCAAATTTTTAACCAAATTACCCAACGATCCTGTAATCAGAGAAATTAAGAGTCAATTAACAAAAAGCGGAACAAGTATTGGCGCCAATTATTTTGAAGCTAAAAGTGCCAGCTCTAAAAAAATTATATTAATTTCTTTACAATAGCTTTAAAATCAGCTAATGAGTCTAAATTTTGGTTATCAATATTGATCGACAGTAAATTAGTAACATACATAATGCGAGATGAAGAAGGTTAATATTCATAATGGGTTAAGACGAGATCGAAAGATCAAACTGATATTCTACCTGCTCTTTAGGGTGAAATAGCCACCCAAAAATGTTCATTAGG
>Ga0100387_10003287_pt1 | contig 13569 bp, 16 predicted proteins | sample CryGeymeta201511_FD_81547 | JGI IMG/M metagenome (GOLD analysis project Ga0100387, IMG submission 81547) | Groundwater microbial communities from Crystal Geyser aquifers in Utah, USA - Crystal Geyser metaG 2015-11 | ecosystem: Environmental > Aquatic > Deep subsurface > Groundwater | place... | reverse complement strand
TGTTGTTGTTGAATTTATTTGTATCTTCATGGCGAAAAGTTTTATCCAATTGCGTTTTTGCATCACTAAATTAGGTGAAACTTCTCATATAGCAAAGTGCTGTGTAAACTATTTATACACAGTACTTTGCTTCATTTTGTTGATAACTTTCTTGCGAATTTAAGGTAAAATAAAAATCAAAAACTTTTAATCGCGACATTCATTTTCTCACAGGAATTAACTACGCCGGAATTAATTAAATAAAAATGAAGAAAAACAGATTGAATATCCGCACCTTTTTAAGCATTAGCATAACAATGATGGTTCTTGGATTTATTGGTGTTAATTATTCTGTGGGAAAAATTCGACAACAGTATTTGGAGATCCAGTTGGAATCGAACCATCGTACGGCTCAAACAATCGCAAAGCTTTTTGACGAAAAACTGGGAAGCGGTATAAAAAAGGAGGAACTTATCAAATCATTTCAATCGGCCATTGAAGGAAGTCATAGCGATGAAGGATATTTGTGCATGTTTGACCAGAACGATGGTGTTTTGTTGTGCCATCCTGATACCAGTGCAATTGGTATGTCGATCAATTCGGAAAAGATGAAGTTTTTAAATCTGAATGGGATGCACAACGAATTGCTTTTTGATGCAGTTTCGACAACCAAGGAAGAATATGGCATCCTAAATTTCAGCGAACCGGCCCGGTCTGAAATAGCCTATATGGTGCCAGTTCCGGGAACAACGTGGAAAATTTCGGTTCACGAGAACCTGGATAAAGCCGAGAAATTGCTAACACAACTTCGATTGGTGGCTTTCAGCGGATTTATCTTTTTGTCTTTACTTATTTCCCTGATTGCCACATGGGCGGTGCGTAAAATTAGTCGGATGCATGAAAAGGAAATTGAACTGAAAAACAGGGAATTGGAGCAAAACAATAACAAGCTGATCAATTTAAATCATCAGATTGAGAATCAGCACGCGATCATTAGTAAACATGCCGAAAACCTGGAATACGAGGTCAAAAAGCGGACTGCCGAATTAGAAAGTATTTATTCCAAATTAGCCGATCTTGAAAAATCGAAAAGTGATTTCCTGGCCATTATCAGCCACGAGCTACGTACACCATTGAACGGGATAATCGGGTTTTCAAACATATTGGAGCAAGAGTTAGAAAACGAAGATCACCTTGAATTTGTAACGGGGATCAGAATTTCCGGAGACAGACTTTTGAAATTTTCAGAAACAGCTTTGTTGGTAACACAATTAAAGGTTCAAAGCAACCAAATGGAATTCCATCCAATACCAATCAGAGATACCATTTTGGAAGTGTTGAAAACATTTGATGAAGTCGTTCAGGACAAACATTTAAAAATAATTTTTGAGATCCAACCTGAAAGTGAGATCCTATTCGGTGTCGTGGTTTTAATAAAACAATGTTTTAGAAACATCTTTGAAAATGCCATGAGGCATGCACCGGAAAATGGTCTGATCAGCATTAATTCTTTTCAGGAGACAGGTCATATTTGCGTTACTATCCACGATAACGGAAAGGGCTTTAGTGATGAAGCCTTACTGCGTCAATTCGACTTGTTTGGAGCAGATGATATCTCACATCATAGTGAAGGGTATGGACTTGGCCTGGTAGCTGCGCGCTTGATCATGCTGTCGCATTCAGGAGATATTCAGATTGCCAATCAGGCAGATGGTGGCGCCCTGGTTACGCTTAAATTTCAAAATTTACTTTAAAATAGAAGTGAAATGAAAATCGAAAAAAGAGGGATAGTTGCATTGATTGTTCTGTTGATTTTTCGGACAGGTACAGCAATCATTGCTCAGGAAACCACTATTTTGGATAGTTTCACGTTGAATAAAAATGATGGGAAAATTTATTTAAATTGGGTTATTACATCAGGCAGCACCTGCGACGGTACAAAAATATTAAGATCAACCGATCAGGTTCATTTTGCGCAAATTGGAGAGATTTTAGGCATTTGTGGAAGCGCATCGTTCCCTGTGGGTTACGAATTTGTAGATGAAAACCCGGTAAAGAATCAGCGAAACTATTACCTACTTGAGTTGGGAAGGAGTGGAACTTCAGAAATAGCTTCGATCGAAATCATAGATTTGCACGACAAGGGCTATCAAATCCGCCCAAATCCGGCAAGTACCCAAACCACCATTTATTTCGATAACGACAAACAAGAAAAACACCTGTTGGCATTGTACCACCTGGATGGTGTTTTGGTTCACACATCAGTTACATTCGGTTCGTTTTTTAATATTTATACCGCCAATCTACCTGTAGGTCTTTATATCTTTACTATTTCAGGAGCCGAAAATTCGACTTTAGTCAAGGGCAAAGTCATTATTCAGCATTAAAATACACGACATGGAAGTTATTTTGCAATCCATCATCACATGCCCCTATATGCCGGTTTAAATCTCAAATAAACCTGGCCAATCACCATTGGTTTTCCGAATGAGAAAAAAACTACCTATCGAAGATTCCCATATTTTGTGCCATTCATTATAGGTAAATTAGTGGCGGCAAAAATGGAAGCCGCCACTAATTTAAACAACTGATACTCTATTATTTATTAGCATGAAGATAGCCATACCCGATGTTTACATCAACATAATAAAGACACTTGATTGTTTTAAGATATTAAATGGATAAGATGTTTTGGTTTTGAATCATTTTGAACCAAACCCTCACCTGCTTGCCGCAAAAATCCACGATGCGGAAATTCTGGTATTAACCCGTGAGCGTACCGTAATAAATGAGGAATTGTTATCGAAGCTGCCCAATTTAAAACTCATCAGTCAAACCGGAAAGATTGGAAAACGAATAGCACATATGCAAAGGCATTTGGCGCACAGGTGATGGTCTGGGATAGCGACACTTCGCGCAAAAATGTAGTGCAAGTTGGGTTTGAAAGTGCAAACAGCAAGGAGGAATTTTTTAAAACTGCCTACATTGTTTCGCTTCATCTCCGCTTGAACCAAACGACGTTTGAAATTGTAAAGGAAAGCGATTTAAACATGATGAAACCATCTTCGGTTTTTATAAATGCTGCCCGGGCAGAATTGGTTGAATAAGTCGCTTTATTAATCTGTTTGAAGAATGGAAGGCCTGGATTTGCCGGTATTGATGTTTATGAGCAAGAACCCGTTTATAACCCGGACTATCCGTTGCTACAAATGTCAAATGTTGTATGCACGCCCCACCTGGGATATGCAGAAAAGAACAGTTACGAATTGTACTTTGGTAAGGCCTTTGAAAATGTGATGAACTTTATCAAAGGAAATCCCACCAACGTTGCAAACCCGGAAGTATTAATATAGGGATCACTCCTAAGTTAATAACTAAACTCCCCCGATGGGCCGGGGTTCCCTTTTAAGGTCATATTGCACCACCGATCTTGCATTTACAACTAACCGTTTGAAATTTAGATTGCTTATTGATTACCTTCTTTCTATCCCACTTAGTTTCTGTTTGTCAATAGGTTAAAAATTATTTGAAAGAATAAAAAATTACAAAACGAACTGTTTTTAGTGTTAACATTTTCTGAGCTATCACCCACATATCTAATTTGTTGTATATTTGCCATTCTAGTAATTAGGTTGAATTGGTTTAGTAATGAAAATAAATACAAAAGTCAGGTACGGATTAAGGGCTATGATAGAAATTAGCAAAAATAGCGCATCCTCAGGAATTCATCAAAAAGAAATTTCCGACAACCAGGAAATTCCGTTAAACTACCTTGATTCAATCATTACCGGGCTAAGAAATGCAGGATTAATAGTTAATTATTCGGGGAAAAGCAGTGGCTATAATTTAACCAAAAGTGCAGGTAAAATTTCCGTTTATGATGTTTATCGGGCGTTTGAACCAGAATTAACCCTTGTAAATTGTTCATGCCCCGGAAACGAATGTAAAAAAATTAATATTTGCCCAACCAAAGATTATTGGTTCGAACTGAATAACATAATCAAAACACAGATGATGTCAACTACTTTATTCGACCTCATCACAAATAACAACTAAATGAAATTTCAACTAACTAATCATAAACAATCAAAATTTTATCTAATGAGAACAGTTCATTATCTATTGGCAATATTATTTGTTGCCGCAATTTTTACGGGTTGTAAAAAAGACGATCCGGCTGTTGACCCGTCAGTCGAAGCCTATGCAAAAGCAGAGCTTACTAAAGGAGGAATTATGTACGACAAATTCTGGAGTACAGAGGCCGGATTTAACCAAAGTGACGCCAACATAGCTACTTTCAATGCATCCGGCGACTTTTTCCGTTGTAAACAATGCCATGCCTGGGATGGATTGGGAAGTGAAGGATCTTATATCAACAGAGGACCCAAAACAAGTCGTCCAAGTGTTTCTTCATTAAACCTTTACCAAATGGCCCAAACAAAAACACCCAAGGAATTGTTTGATGCCATGAAAGCGACTACCGACAGAAGAGATATTTCATACGATTTATCGACCTACAACCCCGAAACAAATAAAACAGAAGGCGATAAAATGCCAAACTTGAATCAAATTTTAACCGATGCCCAAATCTGGGACCTGGTTAAATTTATGAAAGAAGGAATGTTTGACGTGAGTCAATTATACAATGCAACCTACACCGGAACCTATCCAACCGGCTCTGCAACCTTCTCAAACGTTGGTCTCGATGGCGATGCGGCTGCCGGAAACACCTATTACACGGCAAATTGCGTGGCTTGCCATGGAGCTGATGGTACCAACCTGCTAATGGAAGAAAAAACGCTGGGTGCTTTTTTAAGAAGCAAACCGAATGAAGTACAGCATAAAGTCCATTTCGGTCAGCTTGGTTCTGAAATGACCGGGCAATTTGACATTACCATTACCGAGATGAAAAATCTATATAAAGCTTGCGCTGATACCGAAGCTTTCCCTGATGAAGTTCCTCCTGTTGGTGAAGGTTCATTGGGTGGGATTATGTACGACAAGTTTTGGAGCGTAGAATCAGGTTTCGACCAAAATAATGCACATCTGGCCACATTAGCAGCATCCGGCGACTTTTTCCGCTGCAAACAATGTCACGGTTGGGATGGTTTGGGAAATGCCGGTGCCTATATCAGCAGGGGACCTAAAACAACCCGTCCAAATGTTTCTGCATTAAACCTCTACGAAATGGCTCAAACCAAATCCGCCCAGGAATTATTTGATGGAATGAAGGCAACAGAAAACAGAAGGGACATCTCATTTGACCTGTTAACCTACGATCCTGAAACCAATGCCACGGAAGGCGACAAGATGCCAAACTACAACCAGCTTTTAACAGATGCTCAAATATGGAATATCGTGGCATTTTTAAAAGACGGAATGTTTGATGTAAGTCAATTGTATGATGCCACTTACACAGGAACCTATCCAACCGGATCGGCCACTTTTGCCAATATTGGACGTGACGGAAATGCTGCTAACGGTACCACCTATTATAATGAAAAGTGTGCCGCTTGTCATGGTATCAATGGCATCGATATCGAGCTGGAAGGCAAAACTTTAGGTGCCTTTTTAAGAAGCAAACCTAACGAGGTACAGCATAAAGTTCATTATGGAATGTTAGGTTCAAATATGCTTGGTAATTTCGACATCACACTCGATCAAATGAAAGACCTTTACAAGACTACTGCTAATGAAGTAGCCTACCCGTAATTAACTTTAATACATTGTCAATAAGAAAGGGAAAGATTTTAGGTCTTTCCCTTTTTTATTTAACGATATTTTGAGATACCGGACGGAGATGAGCCAACACAATGTCAATTTTATAATCAATGCTTAAGCATATCCTTTGTCCCGACTTCACTCAATCCCCCAAAAATCCTATCTTTGCTAGCATAATATTAGCTCATTATATAATCTAAATCAAAACATGTTTGAACAGACCTTTAAGAATATAGACGACATACTACATAAGGATGCCGGGTGTGGGAGTGAGTTGGATTATGTAGAGCAGACCTCCTGGGTGTTGTTTCTAAAATATCTGGACGATCTGGAGAAAGACAAGGCCACCGCTGCTGAGCTATCTGGCAAGAGGTACACCAACATTCTTGCACCCGAGTATCAATGGAGTGTTTGGGCTGCCCCGAAGCAGGAGAATGGTAAAATCGACTACAATGCTTTATCGGGTGACGACCTGGCCGACTTTGTGAACATTCAACTGTTTCCTTACCTCAAAAAGTTTAAAACCTCTGCCGAAAGTGCCGACACCATTGAATATAAAATCGGTGAGATATTTAGCGAGCTGAAAAACAGAATGCAAAGTGGCTACACGCTGCTGGAGTGATCGACCTGGTTGACCAGCTTCGCTTTTGTACCCATGCCGAAAAGCACGAAATGAGCCACCTGTATGAGGACAAGATTAAAAACATGGGCAATGCAGGACGCAATGGGGGCGAATACTACACTCCCAGACCTTTGATTAAAACCATTGTAAAGGTGGTAGCCCCTGAAATTGGAAACAAAATATATGATGGAGCCGTTGGTTCTGCCGGATTTTTGGTTGAAGCCTTTGAATACTTGCAACACAGCAAAAAACTCACCACAGCCGATGTTGTCACCTTACAGAAAAACACCTTTTACGGCAAAGAGAAAAAATCGCTGGACTACATTATTGGCACCATGAATATGATATTGCATGGTTTAGAAGCACCCAATATTGTGCATACCAATACCCTGGCAGAGAACCTGTCCGACATACAGGAGAAAGACCGGTATGATGTGGTGCTTGCCAATCCCCCCTTTGGAGGTAAAGAGCGTGCCGAAGTACAACAGAACTTCCCCATAAAAACAGGCGAAACCGCCTCGCTTTTCTTACAGCATTTTATCAAGATTCTGAAAGCGGGGGGCAAAGCAGGCGTGGTGATTAAAAACACCTTTTTAAGCAATACCGACAATGCCTCCATTAGTTTACGCAAGTTGCTCCTGGAAAACTGCAACCTGCATACCGTGTTGGATTTGCCTGGTGGCACTTTTACCGGTGCAGGTGTAAAAACGGTGGTGTTATTTTTCGAGAAAGGCTCTTCTACTAAAAAAGTCTGGTTCTACCAGTTGAACCTGAATAGAAATCTGGGTAAAACAAATCCTCTCAACGAAAATGATTTAGCTGAATTTGTAACACTGCAAAAACTTGCCCTGAGCGGCGCCGAAGGAACTTCCGATAGCGAAAACTCATGGACGGTTAATATTAAAGAAGTTGACCAATCCACTTTTGACCTCAGTGCTAAGAATCCCAACAAGAAGGAAGCCGCCGCCCTCCGTCAACCACAAGCCATTTTGAAAGAAATAAAAGCATTGGATGAAGAAAGTGCAGAAATTCTTGGATCAATTAAAAGTATGATATAAGTATGAAAAATGAAATAGTATTATATCGACCTAATGAACTTGCTGAACATATTGAGGTGAGGATCGAAGAAGAAACTATATGGCTTTCCCTTAATCAAATCACTCAACTTTTCGATAGGGATAAGTCTGTTATATCGAGACACTTGCGAAACATCTTTAAAGAAGGGGAGCTAACCGTTAAGGCAACTGTTGCAAAAAATGCAACAGTTCAAATGGAAGCTGGGCGCGAAGTAAAACGAGAAATTGAATATTATAATCTTGATGCTATTCTATCGGTGGGGTATCGGGTAAATTCAAAGCAGGGCACTCAGTTTCGTATTTGGGCGAGCAAAATTCTAAAAGATTATTTACTCAAAGGCTATTCAATCAACAATCGGATGAACCGGCTAGAAGATAATTTGGAAAACTTAAAGAATAAAGTAAACGAAATAGACTTTCAAATAAACACTCATCTTATTCCTACCCAAGGCGTATTTTTCAACGGACAAGTATTTGATGCCTACGAACTGGCCTCAAAAATTATCCGTTCTGCCACCAAAAACATTGTGTTGATTGATAATTACCTAAATGAAAACACATTAACACTCTTAGCCAAAAAGAACAAAGGTGTAAAGGTACTACTGCTCACCAAAAGCATGAACAAGCAACTCACTTTAGATGTGCAAAAAGCCAACGAACAATACGGTAACTTTACACTAAAACCGTTTGACAAAAGCCACGATCGCTTTTTGATAATCGACAATTGTGAAATATACCATTTAGGCACTTCGCTCAAAGATTTGGGCAAAAAGTGCCTGCCGGACAGGCAGGGTTTGCCTTTTCTGAAATGGAAACTAAATCGGTAGAAGGTATTATGAACGAAATAAAGGGATTGGCATGAACATTCGACAAGCTCAGTTACCAAAGGGCGATGCACTAAGCCTGCCGAAGGGTTGGGAAATAAAGGAGTTGGGAGAAGTTTGTTGATATTATCAACGGCAGAAATCAATTTCAAGTAATTTCAGAAAGCGGAATATATCCTATTTATGGAAGTGCAGGATATTTATTAAGGTATGCTGCTGATATGAAAGAGAATATAAAAATAAGCCCGAAGGGCTGCAATGATGATAGCCCAATGAATAGTTATGGGCAAAAATCCCAAAGGGATGGCATTGTTATTTCACCCCTTCGGGGTTTGGAGATGTTTTTTTTATTGATTTGTTATAATCATTTCATCCCTTCGGGATTTAAATACAATTGATATGAAGCAGGGTGCAACACTAAGCCTGCCGAAGGGTTGGGAAGTAAAGAAGTTGGGAGAAGTTTCAGAATACTTTAATGGCTTAACATACTCTCCAAAAGATGTAAGTGATAAAGGCACAATTGTATTACGTTCTTCTAACATACAAAATGACGAATTGGATTTTTCAGATTTAGTTCGTGTGAATGTGAATATAAAGGAAAAATTGTTTTTAAAAGAAGGTGATATTTTAATGTGTAGTCGAAATGGAAGTCAACGACTTGTTGGTAAAACTGCACCAATTTTAAATTTGCAAGAGCCGATGACTTTTGGCACTTTTATGATGATAATTAGAAGTGAAATTTCGCCATACTTGCTATGGTTTTTCAAAACTGATGATTTTAAGAAACAAATTAGTGGCGGAGAAAATACAATGATAAATCAAGTAACGAGATACATGCTTGATGAAATTAAAATCCCCCTTCCACCTCTCCCCGAGCAACAACGCATTGTAGCCATCTTAGATGAAGCCTTTGCCGCTATAGCCAAGGCCTTAGCCAATGCCGAACAAAACCTCAAAAACGCTAAGGAGCTTTTTGAAAGCTATTTGCAGGGGGTTTTTGAGAAAAAAGGTGAGGGCTGGGAAGAGAAGATGTTGGGCGAGGTTTGCAATGTTATTGGAGGTGGAACTCCTTCAAAATCAAATAATAAATTCTATAATGGTGATATTTATTGGGCTACCGTAAGAGATATGAAAGGTGAAATAATTGAGAATACCGAACATAAAATTACAAAGGATGCCGTTAAAAAAAGCTCCACAAATATTATTCCTGGAGGAAATGTAATTATTGCTACCCGAGTTGGATTAGGAAAAGTTTGCATAATTGGAAATGATACAGCAATCAATCAAGATTTGAGAGGCGTTGTTCCGATAAATTCTAAAAAGTTATCAGTAGATTTTTTATATCGATGGTTCAAATCAATTGCTCATAAAATTGTTAAAGAAGGAACCGGCGCGACTGTTCAAGGAGTAAAACTGCCTTTCATTAAATCCTTGGTTATTTATATTCCAACCATAAAAATCCAACACTCCATCGTTCAAAAACTCGATGCCCTTTCAGCTGAAATCAAAAAACTAGAAGTCCTTTATCAAAAGAAAACAGTAGCTTTGGAGGAGCTTAAAAAATCCATCTTGCAAAAAGCGTTTAGCGGGGAGTTATAAGAAATTAGAGAACAGAAAGATTTTGGATATGTTATATGGAGAATTGAAGATATTTCGTATAGTTAAATATCCCCGAGGTGGTTATGAATCAATTGGGGCATAAGTTGTTGGTTCCTTGATTGGGTTTTGATTCCAGGCAAGTATAAACCATAAAGAATTTATTTATAGTATTGCAAAACAGTTATATATGATATTGTTGAATTCTTTATTCAGTTTTGATTTCACAAATTATCCCCAAATTGGTTTTAGTGATATTCATAAAAGAATTGGAGAGGAAATTAATGAGTTAAAGATTAAACAGATGCTGAAAAAATGTGTGATAATGAGGTTTTAGCCAAGGAAGGAAGGAGAAAATTTACTAAATATTTTATAAAGCAAACTGTACAGGAAAATGCATAAATGCTTTATAAACTGCTTTATAAAATCATGTTGCATTATATTTAAACAACTGTAAACCAAACACAAACTTATAAACCTGAAATGCAAAAAGGTAATTTCAAAAAGGCATTTACAGGAAAATTAAAAATTAAAAAATCCCGAAGGGATGATATGATTATAAAAATTAAACCGCACCAACCAAACCCCGAAGGGGTGATATAAATGCCACCCCTTCGGGGTTAACAAATGACGTATGCAATTTATTCTATAACCGATACACCCCTTCGGGGATGGCATCAAAAAATAATTAATTATGGCAGGCACATTTTCACAAATCTACATCCAATACGTTTTTGCTGTAAAAGGCAGAGAAAACCTTTTGCAGAAACCTTGGCGTGATGAAGTTTTTAAATATATGGCAGGCACCATCAAAGGGAAAAATCAAAAACCAATTATTGTTAACGGTGTTGCCGACCACGTTCACGTATTCGTGGGATTAAAACCGGCAATGTGCATATCCGATTTGGTGCGAGATATTAAAAACAATGCTACCAATTTCATCAACGACCAAAAATTTCTGAAAAGAAAATTTGCGTGGCAAGAAGGATACGGAGCATTCTCCTATGCTCATTCTCAAATTGATAATGTATATCAATACATAGCCAATCAGGAAGAACATCACCGTAAAAAAAAATTTAAAGAAGAATACATTGATTTTCTTGAAAAATTTGAGATTGAATACAACGAAAAATACTTGTTCGAATGGCTGGATTAAATATATCACCCCTACGGGGTTTATTAAACTTTCTGTTTACTCCGGGCGATAATCTTATCATCCCTTCGGGATTTAAGATGATGACCCAGAGAATAAACCATGTAAACAAAGAAGCTTTTTACCCATTTGGGCGTAAAATCTTATGTGATGGTTATGTGATGAAATTAGGTGCCAGGATATTTAAGTAATTGATATTTAATGCTTTTTTATGTGATGGTCATGAGATGAAGAAGCTAAATTCTATTTGATGGTTATTTATTAGACAAAAACAATTTGTTATGAACGAAGCCGAAACCAGAGCAGAACTTATCGACCCTAAGCTAAAGGCAAATGGTTGGGGTGTGGTGCCGGGATCGAAAATCCTGCGCGAACATCATATTACCGCTGGCCGGATACAAACCGGAGGAATTAGGGCTAAAAAGCTAACCGCCGATTATGTGCTGGTTTACAAGGGTTTTACGTTGGCTGTGATAGAAGCAAAAAGTAATGGACTGGGCGTTGGCGAAGGTGTGGCACAGGCGAAGCAGTATGCTGCCAAATTAAACCTGGAAACCACCTATGCCACCAACGGAAAAGAAATTTACAGCATCTGCATGAAAACAGGTGCCGAAGGGCTGGTTGCCGATTACCTCACCCCGGATGAGCTTTGGGATAAAACCTTTGCTGTTCAAAACGAATGGCGTGAAAAATTTGCTTCCATACCCTTTGAAGACAAAAGCGGCACCTGGCAATTGCGCTACTATCAGGAAATAGCCGTCAAGAACGCTTTGGAAGCCGTTGCCAACAATGCCGACCGCATCCTGTTAATCCTGGCCACAGGGACAGGTAAAACAGCCATTGCTTTTCAAATCGCATGGAAACTGTTTCAAACCCGATGGAACCTCAAACGTGACGGTAGCCGCAGGCCACGTATCTTGTTTTTAGCCGACCGAAACATATTGGCCGACCAGGCCTTCAACGCCTTTTCAGCCTTTCCGGAAGATGCCCTGATACGCATTAAACCTGATGAAATAAAAAAGCACAATAAGGTACCCACCAACGGCAATATCTTCTTTACCATCTTTCAAACCTTTATGTCGGGTACTGACAAAGAAGGTAACCCAGCCCCTTACTTTGGTGAGTATCCTGAAGACTATTTTGATTTTATCGTGGTAGACGAATGTCACCGGGGCGGAGCCAACGACGAAGGAAACTGGAGGGGTATACTGGAATATTTTTCGCCAGCTGTACAACTGGGTTTAACAGCTACACCCAAGCGAAAAGACAATGTGGATACCTACCGCTATTTTGGTGAACCAGTTTACATTTATTCACTTAAAGAAGGCATCAATGATGGATTTTTAACACCTTTTAAAGTGAAACGAATCAAAACCACGATTGATGACTACCTGTATACCAGTGATGACCAGATTATTGAAGGCGAAATAGAAGAAGGCAGGTTATACACCGAGCCGGACTTTAATAAAATCATCGAAATAAAGGAAAGAGAAGCCAGACGGGTAAAGATATACATGGACGAAGCCAATCAGAAGGAAAAAGCCATTGTCTTTTGCGCCACGCAGGATCATGCCGCAGCAGTTCGTGACCTGGTCAATCAATACAAAATCAGCAAAGATCCCAACTACTGTGTGCGAGTTACCGCCAACGATGGTACTATGGGAGAGCAGTTTTTACGTGAGTTCCAGGACAATGAAAAAACCATTCCCACCATTCTTACCACATCACAAAAATTATCGACCGGAGTAGATGCCAGAAATATCCGAAACATCGTTTTAATGCGTCCTGTAAACCAAATCATTGAGTTTAAACAAATCGTTGGCCGGGGCACCCGCTTATTTGATGGCAAAGAGTTTTTTACCATATACGATTTTGTAGATGCCTACAAACAATTTTCTGATCCAGAGTGGGATGGTGAGCCTGTTGCAGAGGAAGTTTGCTCAAAATGTGGCATGAACCCATGTGAATGTGAGAAAGGAGAACCACAACCCTGCCCGGAGTGTGGCAACCAACCTTGCACCTGTCCTAGAGAACCACTGCCACCCTGTTATGTATGCGGACAAACACCTTGCATTTGCCCTAAAAAGGTAAAGGTGAAGCTAAGGGACGGCAAGGAGCGGGAAATACAGCACATGATTTCCACATCCTTTTGGAGTGCAGAGGGCAAACCCATTTCGGCAGAAGAATTTTTGAATAACCTGTTTGGTGAATTACCCAATTTCTTCAAGAGTGAAGCAGAATTGCGAAAAATATGGAGCAATCCCATCACCCGCAAAACATTACTCGAAAAGCTGGATGAGGCAGGTTTTGGAAAAGAGGAACTATCCATGCTTCAAAAGCTCATAGATGCAGAGAAAAGCGATTTGTTTGACGTGTTGGAATATGTTTTCAACAGCAATTTTAAACCCATGACAAGAGAAGCCAGGGTAGCGGCCACACAAGCCACCATATTTACCTTCCTCAACGACAAACAAAAGGAATTCATCGAGTTTGTATTGAGCAAATACATCGAAACCGGAGTGGAAGAGCTCGACCAGGAGAAACTACCCATTTTGCTAACCAATAAGTATCAATCCCTAGAAGATGCCAAAACTGCTT
>Ga0100387_10003286_pt1 | contig 13576 bp, 10 predicted proteins | sample CryGeymeta201511_FD_81547 | JGI IMG/M metagenome (GOLD analysis project Ga0100387, IMG submission 81547) | Groundwater microbial communities from Crystal Geyser aquifers in Utah, USA - Crystal Geyser metaG 2015-11 | ecosystem: Environmental > Aquatic > Deep subsurface > Groundwater | place... | reverse complement strand
GCAACGATGCCGCCAAAATGCTTGCCAACCTCGGTAACGGTAAGCAGCGGCCCGCCCATGTCAGCCTGCTCAGCGCTGGGCATCATACACCGAGGCCTGTTCCTGCTCGGCCACCCCGGCTGCCGCCGCCAGCTCACGTCGGCGTTGACCCGAGGGCAGTATCCCAGCCGGCCGATAGAGCATGACCACAAGCAGCGCCACGCCGAACAGCAGCATCCGCAGATCGGCGGGCTCGACCACGATGTGGCCCAGGGTGGCGCGCTGCAGATCGCCGATATAGCGCAAGGCCTCGGGCAACACGGTGAGCAGCACCGCGCCCAGGATAACGCCGGGAATGTTGCCCATGCCGCCCAGGACAATCATGCAGAGGATCATGATCGACTCCATGAGATTGAAACTTTCCGGGCTGATGAAACCCTGAAAACCGGCGAACAGCCCGCCGGCCACGCCGCCAAAGGTGGCGCCCATGGCAAAGGCCAACAGTTTGATGTTGCGGGTATTTATCCCGACAGCCTCGGCCGCCACCTCGTCCTCGCGGATGGCCACCCAGGCCCGGCCGATGCGTGAGTCCTGCAGGCGCAGGGCTATGAAAATCACGACCAGGGTCAGCGCCAGAAACAGGTAATAGTACTGATGCGCGCTGCTGAACACCACCCCGGAGAGGTTATGGGTCTGGCCCAGGGAAAAAGCGCCAAAGCTGATTGGATCGATAAGATTGACGCCTTGGGGGCCGTTGGTAATGTTCAGTGGCGCGTTCAGGTTGTTCAGAAAAATGCGGATGATCTCGCCGAACCCCAGGGTGACGATGGCGAGATAATCGCCACGCAGCCGCAGGGTGGGGGCACCAAGCAGCACCCCGAACAGCGCCGCCACCGAGGCGCCCAGCGGCAGCAGCAGCCAGAACGGCAGATGCAGACCAAAGTGCGGCGAGGCCAGCAGGGCGTAGAGGTAAGCCCCCACGGCATAGAAGGCGATATAGCCGAGATCGAGCAACCCGGCATAACCGACCACGATGTTAAGCCCCAGGGCGAGCATGATATAGAGCATGGTATAATCCAGCACCCGAACCCAGGAGCGGCCCAGCCCGGCGTCCACCAGGAAGGGCAGCGCGACCAGCAGCCCGCCCAGCAGCAGGAAAGCAAGCCAGGCGTGACGCCGGCGGATGGCGGCCCCGCCCTTACGCGCGCTCAACAACCCGCTCCCCGAGCAGGCCAGACGGCCGCAGCACCAGCACCAGGATCAGGACGAAAAAGGCGAATACATCCTGATAATTACTGCCCAGAAAGCCGCCGGTAAGATCGCCGATATAACCGGCGCCCAGGCTTTCGATAACCCCCAGCAGCAGGCCGCCCAGCATGGCGCCGGCAAGATTGCCGATACCGCCCAGCACCGCGGCGGCGAAGGCCTTGAGACCCAGCAGAAAGCCCATGTAGTAATGGGCCAGACCATAGTAGGCGCTCACCAGCACCCCCGCCACCGCGGCCAGGGCCGAGCCGATGACAAAGGTGAGCGAGATGATGTTGTTGACGTTCACGCCCATGAGCCCGGCGATCCGGGGGGCCTGGGCCGTGGCGCGCATGGCGCGGCCCAGGCGGGTGCAACGCACCAGCAGCACCAGCCCGGCCATGATGAGCGTCGAGGTAAGCAGGATGGCGATCTGCACATCGGAGATGATGGCGCCAAGGATCGCGTGGCGGCCCATGGGCAGAATCGGCGGAAAGGAGATATACCGACGGCCCCAGATCAGCATGGCGGCATTCTGCAGGATGATGGACATGGCAATGGCGGTGATGAGCGGCGCCAGCCGAGGCGCTTGCCGCAAGGGGCGGTAGGCGAGACGTTCGATGCAGAAACCCAGCGCCATGCAGGCCGGGATGGCGGCCAGCAGACCGAGCCCGACAATGACAATACCCGGCAGGTCCACGCCCGCGCCCACCAAAGCGCCGATCACCGCCAGGGCCACCATGGCGCCGATCATGGTAATCTCGCCATGGGCGAAGTTGATGAGTTCCAGGATGCCGTAGACCATGGTATAGCCCAACGCCACCAACGCGTAAACACTGCCCAGCACCAGGCCGTTGATGAGCTGCTGCGCGAGGATTTCCATAGCGTCCCCGGCAGCGGTTATTGCCCGCTCCGCACCGCCTCAAGCCCCTGCCAGGCGCCGTTTTGCACGCGATAGATGGTCACGCTGCCGCCGGCCACATCACCCTTGGCGTCGAAGCGGACCGGCCCGGTGACCCCCTGGTAATCAGTACCGACAAGGGCCGCCAGATATTTATGAGGGTCGGCGGAATCGGCGCGCCGCATGGCCGCCACCATCACCTGCATGGCATCGTAGGCATAAGGCGCATAAATCTGCATCGAGCCAAAGCGCGCCGTGAACTTCTCCCGGAAGGCCTGGCCTCCTGGCATGGCCGCCAGGGCCAGTCCCGGCGAGGAGGCCACCACCCCTGCCGCGTCCGCCCCGGCCAGTTTGATGAACTCCGTGGTCTGCAGGCCGTCGCCACCCAGCAACTGCGCGTTAAGTCCCAGTTGCTTCATCTGTTTGGCCATGGGGCCGCCCTGGGCGTCCATGCCGCCAAAAAACAGCAGTTGCGGATTTTTACCTTTGATGGAGGTGAGAATGGCCATGAAGTCCGTGGAACGGTCGGAGGTGAACTCCCGGGCCACCACCTGTGCCCCCGCGGCCACGGCGGCCTTGGCGAATTCATCGGCCAGGCCCTGCCCGTAGGCGGTGCGGTCATCGATAATGGCGATCCGCGTGGCGTTAAGTTTGCTGACGGCGAAGCCCCCCAGCACCTTGCCCTGCTGCTCGTCGTTGGTCATCACCCGAAAGGTGGTGTCAAAACCCTGGGCCGTATAGGCGATGGCCGTGGCCGATGGCGAAATCTGCGGAATACCGGCGTCGTGGTAAACCTTCGAGGCCGGAATGGTGGCCCCGGAGTTGAGGTGGCCGATGACGCCGGCCACCCCGTTGTCCACCAGCTTCTGGGCGATGATGGTGGCGGTGCGCGGGTCGGCCTGGTCGTCTTCGCTGATCAGTTCAAGACGCACCTTTTTCCCGCCCAGGGTCAGCCCGGCGGCGTTAATCTCGTCCAGGGCCAACCGCGCGCCGTTGTCGTTGTCCTTGCCGAGATGGGCCTGCGGCCCGGTGAGCGGCGCCACCAGGCCGATCCTGACCACCGCTGCATCGGCAACCTTATTGGCTTCCCGCCTGGTACAACCCGTCATCCAGACGCCCGCCAGTAGCAGGGCTAAGAGTAACCACCCATGTCTTTTCAAGGGACTCTCCTTTGGCAATTCAGTCGGTTGCTGGTTACCGCAACGTAGCACACCTCGGCCAGGGCGCAAACCGATTTTCACCTGGCCTGGTCAGTAGGATCTGACCAAGGCCAGCAGGGTGCGGACACCCACGGCGGAAGGGCCTTTAGGTATATAGGATTTTTCCGTGTAATTCCATGCCGTGCCAGCGATGTCCAGGTGCACCCAGGGGGTCTCCGCCACGAATTCCTGCAGGAAAACGGCACCCAGAATGGTGCCGGCGTCGCGCTTATCGACATTCTTGAGGTCGGCCACCTGGCTCTTCAACTGTTTGCGGTATTCCGGACCCAGGGGCAGACGCCAGGCTGGTTCGCCGGCTTCGTCGGCCGCCGTCAGCACCCTGGCGGCCAGGGCATCGTCATTGGCGAGCAGGCCGGTGCGGTGATGGCCCAGGGCGACGATCACCGCGCCGGTCAAGGTGGCGATATCCACCACGGCGTCCGGTTTGAAGGTCGCCACCCCATAGGCCAGGGCATCGGCCAGGATCATGCGGCCCTCGGCATCGGTGTTCACCACCTCCACGGTCTTGCCGTTGTATAGGGTGACCACGTCACCGGGCTTCAGGGCGGCCGGGCCGGGCAGGTTTTCGGTGGAGGGCACGATTCCCACCACGTTCACCCCCCGGGGCCTTTCCCGCCCCAAGGCCTGCATGACCGCCATGACCGCGGCACCGCCGCACATGTCGTACTTCATTTCCTCCATGCCAACGCCAGGCTTGAGTGAAATGCCCCCCGAGTCAAAGGTCAGCCCTTTGCCGACCAACAGCAGGGTCGGCGCCTTTTTCGTGCCGCATCGGTATTCCAGAACCGTCATGGTCGGCGGCACACTACTGCCCTGATTGATGGCCAGCAGGCCATTAAGACCCAGCTTGATCATCTCGGGCTTACCTAGCACCGTGCACTTCAGACCGTCACTTTTGGCCAAATCCCGGCCGAAGCGGGCAAAATGAGCCGGCGTCCAGTAATTGGCCGGCTCATTGGCCATATCCCTGGCCACCCAGGCCGCCTCGGCCGCCACCCTGCCCCTGGCCAGGCCCCGGCGGGCCTCGGTGGCCCTGCTGGAAAAAAGCGTGATCTCACTGATGGCGCCGGGCGTCTCGTCGGGGTCGGTAAATTTCTGGTATTTGTGGAACTGATAGGCGCCCAGGATGAGCCCCTCGGCGAGACTCTCGGCCACGACCAGGACAGCCAGCCCGACATCCTCGGGCAACACGGCCAAGAGCTTCGTCGCCTTGGTCTTCATGGTGGCGCAACAGGCGGAGCCCCCGGCCTGACGCAGCGTTTCCCGCTTGACCTCATCCTTGCCAAGACCGATGACCAGAGCCCGGCGGGTGCCTAACGGCCGGCCTTTTCCCCCTATCGGATAAAAGAGCAGGGTCTGCCCTTCCCTGCCCTGAAAATCGCCGGACAGACAGGCCTGTGCCATGGCCTTGGCCAACCCGGGAACCGGACAGACGGGCTGACCTTTGGCCGGTTGCCTCACAAATAAAATAATCATATCGCCGGTGTAAGCGGCAGGGTCTTTGGTCGAGACGGATATTTTCATGTTCTGTTCCAAATTGGTTATTAAGGTTATGCAGACTGTAGTCTGTAGATTGAGGCAGAAAGGCACATAGGCTCAGAGTAAAAAATCATATCGAGCAGAAACTTCTTTAAACTTTGTACCCCTCAAGGGGGTATTAAACTGAATGCCTTATGCCTCTGCGCCTTATCCTATCCACCTAAAATAGCTTTGGCGCTCTTGCGCCAGGCCGCCAGCGGCAGATTGCTGTCTAATTCCGCCAGATCGGTGACCAACCGGTCGCCGAATCTGGCCTCCTGCAAACAGCGATAGGCGATGGCCACACTCTTGGGAATACCCTGCAACTGCGCGAGCGGCAGGGTATGGTTGGCCGTCGTTTCCACGATAACAAACGGCATGTCCCACCAGAGCAGCAGGCAGGAACCCAGTTCTGAGTGGGAAATACCGAACGCCGCCTCGTCGTCCTCAACCTCGCCGCCCAGGACGCCATATTGCTGGTCCTTGGCCAAGGCAGCCAGGTAGGTATCACAGAAAGCAGGGGTAAAGAGCACCAACTTGCCAATATCCTGTAACAGGGCGGCGGTGGCCGCCTCCTTCTCCAGGCCCGGGGCCACGGTTTTGGCCACCAGACCGGCCAGCTTGCTGCATCGGAAACTCTGCTTGGCCACCTGCACCGCCGCGTCGCTGCACTGCTTGGAGGCCGAAAAGATCTCCCGGGCACAGAGGAATAGCACCAGCTCGCGGACCTGTCTGATGCCGAGGTAGGTGACGGCCCGAGACAGGTCGCCAATGGCATAATCCTTGGGAAAGGCCGAGGAGTTGACAAGCTGCAAGAGCTTGGCGGTCACCACCGGATCCTGCTTGATGACGGCGACCAACTGGTCCAATGAAAAATCAGGGTCGTGCAGCACCTCTTCCATGCGCAGGACCACGTCTGGCAAAACCGGAATACGACTTTCCGCCTCCAGAAAATCCCAGACCTTCCTGGTTCTGAGCCTGGCCCGGGTGGCCAGGTCACGGATGAGCAGGCTGTCGACGTTATTCTTTTTCCAGGGCAGACAGAAGAACCGATGCACCGTGCCGCAGGCCAGCAACCGCATCATCAGCCCGGCATCCGACTCCTCGGCGAAGACGACGCGGATGGCGTGGGGCGCCTGTTTTTTGATCTGGGTGAAAAAGTCAGCCGCCGCATGGCCCGGCATATAAAAATTGCCGATCACCATGTCCGGGGAAACCCCCACCATGATCTCCTTGATGTCGTCGGGCGACATTGAGTAATAGACCAGATGCCGAGTCCCGCGAAACAGCGCCTTGAACCGGTCCAGGTTGTCCGGCGCATGATCCACCACAAAGATGGTGCTGCGGCGCGGCCCGCCAGCGGGTGCGTTTGATTTTTTCCCCATGTCCTGCCACGCTGCTTGAAGGCCTGTGCATGAAAATTTCCATACCCCTCACCCTTGCACCAGATGTCCAGTGACCGGGAAAAGACCAGCGTACCGAAGACTTCCAGGCGAATGGCGTCCCGCGGCAGGTTCATGGGGCGCCGTGCCTTGCGGGTTGTCGCCAGGCCGCGGGACGCAGCACAACAAGGAAGGTATGGGAAAATAGAAAAGTTGAGTATACTTGATTTCTGGTAAAATTCAATATCGCCGCGCCGGTGCTCGCCAATGCCTGGGGCCGGCTCACGGCGCAAGGTAAAACACTAAGGAGGTTCACCTTGGTTACGACGCTCATAACGACCGTGGTTCTGGCCGTGATCGTCTCCGCCCTGTGCAGCGTCTCGGAGGCGGCGCTCTATTCAATACCCATAAGCCAGGTTGAGGTGCAGGCCCGGGCCGGCAAGCGCTCGTCCCTGCTGCTAAAAAGTCTTAAAAATGACATCCAGCGGCCCATCGTGGCCCTCCTTACCCTGAATACCATTGCCAACACCGTGGGGGCGGCCGTGGCCGGCGCCTCGGCCGTGGCGGTCTTCGGCGAGCAGTACCTGGCCCTGTTCTCCGTCGCCTTCACCCTGGTCATCCTGCTCTTTTCGGAAATTCTGCCCAAAACAGCCGGCGTCATATACAGCCGACAACTGTCGAGCATCATCGCCCTGCCCCTCCAGGGGCTGGTTCATCTCCTGGCCCCGGTCATCTGGCTGTGCAACGCCCTGATCAGACTCGTCATGGGCCAGGATAAACAGACCATCGTCTCGGCCGAGGAGATCCAGGCCATCGCCGCCTTGGGCCGCAAAAGCGGGGAGATCGACACCCAGCAGGAAAGGGTGATCACCAATATCCTCGACTTGGCCAGCAAGACGGTGCGGCAGGTGATGACACCCCGTACCGTGACCTTTGTTTTACATGAGGCATTGACCGTGGTCGAGGCCTTGCGGCACCGGGAAAAATGGGATCTGCACAGCCGGGTGCCGGTCTATGATGAAGATCTGGATGACATGGTGGGCATGGTCATGCGTAAGGATGTTTTCCTCTGCGCGGCCGAGGACAAGGATAAAACCACGCTGGGGGCGCTCATGCAGCCCGTGCACTTTGTGCCGGAAACCGCACCCCTGGACAAGGTCTTTCTGGAATTCATCAAATGCAGCATCCACCTCTTTGTGGTGGTGGATGAATACGGCGGCTTCACGGGCGTGATAAGCCTGGAAGACATCATCGAGGAAATCATGGGCCAGGAGATCATCGATGAAACCGACAAAACCACGGACATGCGGGAGCTTGCCCGCCAGCGGCGCAGGCGGCTGACCGCCTCGGCCGACCCCCTGGCCCGCTAGGTTGCCGGCCCCGGGGGGGGCATCAAAAAATAGCGGTCAGATAGAGGACCAGCATGACCCCGATCATGAGATTGACGGCCACGAAATTCTTGAATTTGACAATCCCTTCAAAATCCTCCAGGCAGAAACGCCAGAAGATATAGCACCCGGCCAGGGCGCCGTTCAGCATGAAAAAGGCGGAAAGGATCTGTACTGGAAAATCCGGGATGGCAAAGGCCAGCCACTCCAGCGCGCCAGTGCCCGCCTGCCGGCCGACGGTGGGCAGGAAATCACCGATGCCATCGGCGAAAAAGCTCATCCGGTACACCAGTTCACCGGTAAAGGCCATGGGAATAAAAATGGGGACCATGGGCTGTAACCTGCCGAGCAGCGGATCCTCGGTAACCCCGATCAGGCGGTTCCCCAACCGGATCACGGCCATGACCGCGAAAAAGCCCAGCACCAGCAAGAGACTGAAGACCAAGGCGTCGTACCAGCCGGTGGTGGCTACGATCTGGTGGTAGAGCGATTTATGGCGCAGAAAGCGGGCCAGTTGGGAACCGATAAGAAAGGGCACGATATAGGCGCAGGTAATGTAGCGCCCCTTGTTGCGGATGAGTTCGGAATAAGGGTTGCGAAAAAGGAGCTGCGGCGAATCGCGCTGGCAGAGGGGCAGACAGTGGCCGCACACCAGGCAGTGCAGGTTATTCTGCACACTGTAGGCCCCAAGGTAGACCGGGCAGCCTCTTTTCCCGGCCACCCCCTTCTTGCAGGCAAAGGTCTCGCAGCCCTTGCATTTTTCATGATCAGGCCGGAATTCGGTGATCGACAAAGTGGCGGCAGCGCCGGAGATGCGGCCCAGCGGGCAGAGATGCCGGCACCAGGCCTGGCCGGCATAGAGCACGGCCAACACCGCGGAGCCGACCACGATCGCCAGCACCAGGTACGAGGTGCCGGCCGGCCAGCGGTCGAGATCGGCCACCACCTCGGCCCAGATGATCAGGGCGAGCAGCAGCACCGAGGAGTATACTCCGTATTTCTGCAGGAAGCGCGGAACCTTGCCCGCCCGGGAAAAGCCGCGGCGCTGCAGGAAGACCCCCAACCCGGGAAAGGGGCAGATGCCGCACCACATGCGGCCCACGAAAAACCAGGAAAGGACAATAGAGGGCCACAGCACCCCCCAAGTGAGGAAAACCGCGACGTTACGCTTGGGGTCCTGGGGGCCGAAGATGCCGGAGATGACGACCAGCACAAAGACCAGGTCAGCGCCGGTGCGCAGGTAAACGTAATGCTGCCGGGCGGCCAGAAAACGGCGAATGCCGGGAAACACCCGGAACAGATCGAGTCGCTCCCCTCCCCCGGAAGAGATCAGACTCCGAATGGCTTTGGTCCACCAGGTCACGAAAACCTACCCAACCTCTTGCAGAGTTACCCGGATACTTTGGCGTTGCTCATCCCGCCGGATGCCGAGTTCCACTTCGTCTAAGACCTTGTGCCTGTCAAAGATATTCAACATGTCGTCCAGGGAGGCCACCGGCAACCCATCGACACTCTCGATGATGTCTCCCAACACGACCCCGGCCGGGAGACGGCGCGTACCCCGCAGGCCGGCCTTGGCCGCGGCGCCACCCGGTTGCACCTCCATGATTAGGACCCCGGCCAGGCCCAGGCGCTGGATGATGCTCTCATTGGCCACGCTGATGCCGATGCCGGGGCGAATCAGCCGGCCGTGCTTGATGAGTTCGGGGACCACCTGATTGACCGAGGCCACCGGCACGGCAAAGCCGATGCCGGAACTGGCCCCGGACGGACTGAAGATGGCGGTATTGACGCCGATCAGCCGGCCGGCGCTGTCCAAGAGCGGGCCGCCCGAATTCCCGGGATTGATGGCGGCATCGGTCTGGATCACGCCCTGGATGGTGCGGCCGTTTTCCGTCTTGATCTCCCGGCCGAGGGCGCTCACAATGCCGGAGGTAATGGTCTGATCCAGGCCAAAGGGATTGCCGATGGCAAAGACCTTCTGGCCGACCTGCAGATTCGCTGATTCACCAACTAAAATAGGCTTGAGTTGCGCCGCCGGCGCCTTGATCCGCAGGACCGCGAGGTCCTTGTCCGGCGCCGCGCCCACCAGCACCCCCTCCCAGGTGGAACGATCCGCCAGGGTCACCTCCACCCGGCTGGCCCCGCCGATCACGTGGAAATTCGTAACAATATGGCCATCGTTGTCCCAGACAAAACCGGAACCAGTGCCCTGCGGAATCTCATAAACGTTCAGGGAGAACAGGCTGCGCCGCACCTCGATGCTGGTGATGTAAACTACCGCCGGCGCGGCGAGCTGAAACAAATCAATGGTGTTACGCTCGTCCGCGGCCAGATCCCCACGAGCGGCAATGGCCTTGGGCTGGGCGTCGGGATAGGGCGTTACCCGGTCGGCCTTCTGAAAATGCCACCACAGGCCGGCTGCCATAACGAGCAGCACGACGGCCCAGGTCGAGATGAGCGGTCTTCTGGGAGGATTCGGACGGGATGGGTTCATGGGTCACGGACCAGAAAAACAAGTTAAGGAAAAAACTATAGCTTTTCGCGCCAGAGCGCGTCAACTCATTAACGTCGGCGCCGCATAAAAAGAGAGGGGCAAGCGCATACGCTTGCCCCTCTCATGAATTGGCTGGTAGCGGGGAGAGGATTTGAACCTCTGACCTTCGGGTTATGAGCCCGACGAGCTACCGGACTGCTCCACCCCGCATCACAGTGAGGAGTCAATATAGCATTGGCCCATAAAATGTCAAGGAAAGATGGGGAAAATCTTGCGGCGGGTAGTTACTTTAATTCGATAACAAACGGTTGCGAGCGCACCAACAAAAAGAGGGGGAATGCAACATACAAATGCATTCCCCCTCTGGCGTTAATGGCGGGGCCGACCGGACTCGAACCGGCGACATCCTGCGTGACAGGCAGGCACTCTAACCAACTGAGCTACGACCCCTTAATTTAATGGAACAGCTTAAACGGTTTAAACGGCTTAAACGGTTTAAACGGCTTAAACGGTTCAAACAGTTCAAACGGTTTAAACGGCTTAAACGGCTTAAACAGTTCAAACAGTTCAAACGGCTTAAACGGCTTAAACAGTTCAAACGGCTTAAACGGCTCAAACGGCTTAAACGGCTTAAACAGTTTTTTGGTGGGCGGAACAGGGATCGAACCTGTGACCCTCGGCTTGTAAGGCCGATGCTCTCCCGGCTGAGCTATCCGCCCGACAAGCGGAACAGTTATTTACCAGTCACACCCCGCTTCGTCAATAAAAAACAGTGGCGCAAGGAATTTCCCCGGCCCTCTCACTGATGGGCGATGGGGGTGTCGACGGGCAGCATCACCTCGGGACAGAAAGCGGCCATGCTCACTTCCTTGAACAGGGTGGCGCCTTCGCCTAGCACCAGCGCCTTGGTCAGCACCTCATCCATATTCTCCACCAGGTCAATGCGCAAGCTCTTGCGAATCTTGGCCGGGATCTCCTCCAGGTCGCGCTCGTTCTCCTTGGGGACCAGAACGTTCCGGATGTGGCCCCGGCGGGCGGCCAGGAGCTTCTCGGTGAGACCGCCGATGGGCAGCACCCGGCCGCGCAGGGTGATCTCGCCGGTCATGGCGATATCCTTGCGCACCGGCAACTGCAGCAATGCCGAGGCAATGGCGGTGGCCATGGTGATGCCAGCCGACGGCCCATCCTTGGGGATGGCGCCCTCGGGCACATGGACATGGATATCGACCTTCTGGTAAAAATCCGGCGCCAGCCCAAGGCGAAGAGCCCGGGAACGAACATAGCTCAGGGCGGCCTGGGCGGACTCCTGCATGACCTCGCCCAGCTTGCCGGTGATGATGAGCTTGCCCTTGCCCGGCATGAGCACCGCCTCGATCTGCAGCAATTCACCGCCGACCTCGGTCCAGGCCAGCCCGGTGACCAGGCCGGTACGGTCGATATCCTCGGCCTGGCCCACCCGGTATCTGGGCACGCCGAGGTAGCGGGCCACCGCGGGTGCGGGCACCCGGTACTTCTTGTCAGCCCCGTTTTTCAGGCGGTCACGGGCAAGCTTGCGGCAAATGGCGGCGATGCTGCGTTCCAGGTTACGAACCCCGGCCTCGCGGGTATAACGCTGCACAACCTCTAAAATAGCCTTGTCGTTGAAGACGATGTCCGCGTCCGTAAAACCGTTGGCCGCAAGCTGCTTGGGCACCAGAAAGTCCGTGGCGATCCGCAGCTTGTCCTCCTCGGTGTAGCCCTCCAGCTTGATGATCTCCATGCGGTCCCTTAGCGGCGGCGGGATGGAGGGCAGGTTGTTGGCGGTAGTGATGAAGAAGACATCGGACAGGTCGAAGTCCAGATCCAGGTAATGATCGTTGAAGGCGTTGTTCTGCTCCGGGTCGAGCACCTCCAGGAGGGCGGCCGACGGGTCGCCGCGGAAATCCATGCTCATCTTGTCCACCTCGTCCAGGCAGAAGACCGGGTTGTTCACCTTGGCCTTCCGCAGGGACTGAATGATCTTGCCAGGCATGGCGCCGATATAGGTCCGTCGGTGGCCGCGGATCTCGGCCTCGTCGCGCACCCCGCCCAAGGAAAGGCGCACGAATTTACGGCCCATGGCCCGGGCCACTGACTTGCACAGGGAGGTCTTGCCTACCCCGGGCGGACCCACCAGACAGAGGATGGGCCCGCGCATCGTCTTCACCTGGGCCTGCACGGCCAGGTATTCGAGGATGCGCTCCTTGGGCTTGGCCAGGCCGAAGTGATCCTCTTCCAGAATAGCGTCCGCGGCCAGGATCTCCACCCGCTCCCTGGACTTCTCGGACCAGGGCAAGCTCAGGATGACGTCAATGTAATTGCGCACCACCGTCGCCTCGGCCGACATGGGCTGCATGAGCTTTAGTTTTTTGAATTCTCGCTTCACCTTGGCCCGGGCCGCCTGGGGCAGTTTCTTGCGGCGGATCTGTTTGTCCAGCTCATCAAGCTCCGAGGCCGCGTCATTGTCGGCGCCCATCTCCTTCTGCAAGGCGCGGATCTGCTCAGCCAGATAATAATCCTTCTGACTCTTCTCCATCTTCTTCTTGACCCGGGTGCGGATGGTTTCCTCCATGGAGACAATCTCGTTCTCGATGTTGAGGAAACTCAAGGCGATCTCCAGCCGGGCCTGAATGGCAAAGGCGCTCAGGATCTCCTGTTTCTTAATGGTGGCCAGCGGCAGGTGGGAGACCAGGACATCAACGAACCTGGCCGGATCAGCGATGTTGGCCAGGGATTTGACCACCTCGGGGGGAATCTTCTTGCTGTGTTTGACATAGCCGCCAAACACGGTGCGGATCTGCCGCACAAAGGCCTCGGTCTCGGCATTGATCTCGCCGGTTTCCAGGAGTTCCTCAACCTCCACCCGAAAAAATTCCTCGTGGGGCAGATAACGAATAATCCTGGCCCGCCGCCGCCCTTCCACCAGGGCCTTGATCGTGCCGTCGGGCAGGCGGAGCAACTGCAAAACGCCGGCCACCGTGCCCACCGTGTGGACCCCTGCCTGCTTGGGATCCTCGTCGCTGGCGTTCTTCTGGGTGGCCAGAAAGATCTCGGAGTGGTTGGCTATGGCCTCTTCCAAGGCCTGAATGGATTTCTTGCGGCCCACCACCAGCGGCGCCACCATGTGGGGGAAGAGGACGATGTCCCGCAAGGACATCATCGGATAGGATCTAAGCACAAAATGCAGGTCGGTCATAATGAGTCTTTGGGAGTTAAGAAGATAAGCAACATAAGGGCACCTTTGTTAGCTCAAAGCTGAAAGCTCAAGGTCCAATCAAAAAAATCCACAGCATTCACCTTTCAGCGTAACTATCCAGCTTGTGTCGGCAGTCAAGCGTTCCCGGCCTGAAAATACTTTTCGCTCATTCTCGGCGGGCGTCCTGCCCGCCTCCGAGGCGTCCGCGACCTCCCGCGCATCCTGCGCCCGG
>Ga0100387_10003263_pt1 | contig 13605 bp, 5 predicted proteins | sample CryGeymeta201511_FD_81547 | JGI IMG/M metagenome (GOLD analysis project Ga0100387, IMG submission 81547) | Groundwater microbial communities from Crystal Geyser aquifers in Utah, USA - Crystal Geyser metaG 2015-11 | ecosystem: Environmental > Aquatic > Deep subsurface > Groundwater | place: USA... | reverse complement strand
CTCGCACCTGGCCGGCGGCTGTCTTCGCCGCAAGCTGCTTGACTTGCGCAATCGTCGGCTCGCCCTTGAACGCTTCGATTACAGAGAGGAAGCGGTTCTCCGGGCCGGGGCGGCGGACGTAGACGCAGTGCAGGTCGCGCTTGCCGAAGGGGTCGGAGTGATTGCGCAGACCGGGGGCGACGCCGTGGAAGAGCTGCGTGTTCGGCTGGCTCAGCACGTGCAGCCGCGTACCCAGGCTCTGCTTGTCGTCGGAGATCCAGTCGCAGACGAAGGCGGTCGGCGCCGGCGCTTGCTTCAGTCCCTTCAGGCAGGTGTAGCCCGTGGATTCGTCGCCGAGGGTGCTCGGTTGGGCGTCGCCGTAGCTGAGGGGCGGCGGCCGGAATGTCTCGCCGTCGGCGTGGAAGGCATACTGGTGGTCTTTGCCGCCACTGACCTCGAACAGGTCCACCACGTAGCGCTTGCCGGGACCGTGGTCGACGAACGCCAGGCTGCGGCGGTACGTCTCGACGGTTCCCGCATACACAGCCGGCGCGGACGCGATAACCGCCTGCACGTTCCCCTGCCCCCAGAACGCCTCCAGCTCTCCGGCGACATGGGCTTGCGGCTTGCCGTCGACGATCACCTGGTTGTGCGAAGCGGTGCTGCGCAGCCAGGGATGGAAGGGGTGTCCCCACGAGAGGTAGCCCAGGTCGGTGACGAGTTCCTTGCCGAAGTCGTAGTAGCTCAGGTTCAGCCGGTCGGGGTGGCCGTGACCGCTGCCGAAGGGACCGTAGTCGAGCATCAGTGCAGCGCTCGGACGCCGCCCGTCCGCGTCGTTGGCGGAGTCGCCGGAGCGCAAGATTGCCCAGCCCACGTCGGGCCGGACGACGCTCGCGCCGGACGGGTTCAGGGGCCGGACGTTGCTGAAGTCCAGCTCCGGGTCGCGCCGGAACAGCGTATACTCGCCGCCCTCGTCGCCGACTTCGCCACCGAACGCCCACGCCATGAGCTGCAGGTTGCGTTCTGTTGGGTACCAGAAGTAGTTCTGCTCCGCCCGAGTGCGCGGGTACGTCGCGCCGAAGGTGGAGTCGTTCGTCGCTGGGAGGCAGCCGTCGGGCATGCGTTCGTAGGCGCTGGCGACCAGGATCTTCTTCAGGAGCGGGTGTGTGAACAGATCCAGGTTGTCGTACCGATCCGGCTTCTGGTAGGCAGGCGGGTCGCTGTACCCGCGCAGCGCCTCGGGCGTGACGTAGAGCGAGCCGAGGGTCATGCCTTCGTAGGACGGCGACGCTTCGTACCAGTGCCCGTCGCGCAGGAAGTAGTCTTCGAGGAACCCGAGGAAGCCGTCGGGCGGCTCCACGGCCCAGGCGAGGGCGTTGTGGTCGCCGAGCATCAGGCCGGTCAGGGCACCGGCGGCCATGGCCGTCGGCCCGTCGTTGACGCAGCAGCCGCGGGGGCTGGTGGCAGTCATCAGTCGGGCAAACTCGCGGAAGCAGCCTTCCTCGATTCTCACCTTGTCGGCGTCGCTGTAGACGCCGCTGTTGTAGGTCAGGTCGTATGCTGTCGCCAACTGAATGAAGACGCCGGCATCGTGCAGCTTCCAGCCCGAGAACTTGCCCGACTGCAGGTTGCTGTAGTCGTCGTAGATCCGGTTCCAGTCGTGCGCGAGGTAGTGCGGGTACACCTCTGCCAGCCGCAGCAGCACTCGCCGGACGGTGTCGGCGTATCGCTTGTCACCGTTGAAGGCGTATGCTTTGCCGACGGCGCCGAGGCTGCCCAGCGTGTTGATTCGGTGGTACCGCAGCCGGCCGCTGAGTCGATAGCCCGGGGTCTGCGCGGCACCGTAAACCGTCGACGGCTTGCCCTCGTAGTGGGGGACGGCCTGCTCCTCGCCGACCGGGTCGAGGAACGTCTGCGTCTTCTCTTCGGTGCACGCCGGGTCGGGCCACGTGAACCCGCAACCCCGGCACTTGAGCTGGTCGTAGCCGCCGCCCTCCCAGGCGAATCGCCAGCCGGCGCCGCACTTCGGGCAGTCGACGACACGGAACGGCGTGAGGGCCGGGATCCAGTAGGAGAGCTTGTCTTCAGGACACTCCACCCAAAACCGGGCGGCCGACTCGAACCCCGCCACCACCTGCTTCGCCCACTCGTGCTTCTCGGCATTGCGCTTGGCCCGGTCGACATCGGCCGGCTTGTACAGCCCGCACGGGTGGCTCACCTCCGCCGGCGGTTTGGGGGTGCGGTCATACATGGACTTCGCTCCCGTCCCCAACTCCAAGTCGTCGAAGTAACCCGCGGCGACATTCGTCGAGTAGCTGTTGAGATGGACGGTCACCGTCGCCGCGGCGGGCGGAACCTTCGCCCGTGCCACGCCTCGCGTCCACTGTTCCGCGCCGCGGCACGGCCACGAGCGGAGGGTCTCGGCAGGGCGCTTGCCGTCAGCAGTCCAGAACTCGAGGTAGAGCGACTGGTTGTTGCCCTTCGAACCGTAGTACCACCAGCTCACCCAGCAGTGCTGGCCCGGCGTGACCGCAAAGTGCGGGCTGCGAAGCCCGACCGCCAGCTTTGCATCCTCATCGACGAGCTTGAGGCTGTGCTTGCCTTCGTAGACCTGTTCCGTGGAAAGGCTGACCGTGCGCAGCGCGGTGAAGTGCGTCCAGCCGAGGGGGAGGGTTCCAGTTCCGTCGGGCTTCTCAAAGCCTTCGGTGAACAGCGTCTTTGTCTGCTCTTGGGCTGGCGCCGGGACGGCACCCGACACCATGATCGCGATTGCGGCGATAAGTCTTGTAGGGCGCATCCGGTGTCCTCGCATTCCGGGGTGAAGGCAAGTGGTTCCCCGGCGGCGGCCGATTTCCTTGTGGGGAGCGCGGACGAAGGGAGTGTTCGCGCTCCCGGAGGACGCCCGAACTTGTTCGGGAACTGGGGCGCGGAAGCTCCCAACGAGTTGGGGCGTCCTGAACGCGGGCACAGCGCGAAAGCGCGAGCTGGCACCCTCGCGGGCCGGCCGCGGAAGGAGGCCGGGCGACGACGTGGAAGACCTCTCAGCGGTCCGCAAGGGCTCTCCGCACGCCGCCAACGAGGAAGGAACCGCCCAATGTCCTCAGTCTCACCTGCATTGCGTCCCTGCTCTTGTCCTGCGCCCCGGGCTCGGCACAGCCGCCGGCCAAGGGGCAACTCCTCGAACGCCTCGTGGCCGACTTCGAGACGGCCGCTTGGACGCCCGACGGGGGCAGCATGGCGCCGGGCGACTCGCGCCTTGTCGACGACGTCCCGGCGGACCTGAACGGCCGCTCCACGAAGTCGATGGAGGTGGAGGCCCGCTACTCGGGCAAGGGTTTCGCCGCCTTCGGCGTGCTGCCGCCGGGCGGCGCCATCCCCGGAGCCTGCCGCACAGTCAACCTCTGGACGAAGCCGCTGGAAGAGGGGTTCTTCTGGCTGCTCAAGTTCAAAGGGCCTGACGGCAAGGACCAGTTCAACGGGCGCAACATGGAGGCAGACCTGGGCGGCAAGGCCGGCGAATGGCACAAGGTGGAGTTCACCATTCCGCTGGACTGGCCGCAGCCCCTGGCCCTCGCCAGCATCGTCGGGCACAACTGGGGGAAGCAAGCGGACAAAGCCGACGCCCACCTCCGCGTGGACGACCTCCGCGTTGCCACCGACCTCTCGGGGATCGACCCCGCGAAGACCAAGCTGCTCGACATTCAGTTGCAGGCGCCCCACGAGCGAAACGTGTTCCTCAAGAGCGAACCGGTTCGCTTCTCGCTGTTGTTCGACTCGTGGCTTGGCAAGGCGTTGACGGGCAACGTCTCGTGGAGCGCCTGTCAGTTGGGCGGGCAGCCGTGGGCGGAGAAGAGGAAGGACTTCGAGTTCACCGACCTGCACAGCGAGACCATCGCCCTCGAACCGACCCGCTTCGGCGTGCACGAGCTGACAGTCACCTGCGAGGTGTCCACCGGGGACAAGCTGCGGAAGGCGCTTCGGTTCTCCTTCATCCCCGCGCCGCACACGTACACCGCCGAGGAGAAGCAGGCCTCGCCGTGGGGCATCAACATCCATGGCGGCAACCCCGGCGTGGCGTACGACGCGCTGGCCCGGACGGGGTTCAACTGGGTCCGCGACTACGCCTACACGTTCGAGTGGCTGCTGCGCGCGCGCGGCGACGACGGCAGGTACGCCGGCTGGCCGTGGTACCCGAAGATGGACGCCAAGCTCAAAGCTGCCGGGCTGAGGGGGCTCCCGTGCCTGTCGGGCGCCCTCGATCGCGAAGCGATCAAGGCCGGCAGGTTCGCTCCGGACCGCAAGTGGAAGAGCGACCTGATGCACGTCCTGGTGTCGTTTCCCGACTACACCGCGTGGGAACTGGACAACGAGTACGACTACACCTACGGAACGGCCGAAGCCGCGCGCGACTGGGCCGCCTACAAAGCGTATCACGAGACCTTCGGCCGAGCGGTCAACTTCCTCGACGACAAGCTGCTCGCCGTCGAGCAGGGCACTGCGGGCATCTTCCCCGAACAGGTTGGAGGGCTGGTGAAGAGCGGCGCCTTCGACCAGATCGACGTGGTCAACTGCCACCACTACTGCGGCACCGACGCCCCCGAGCTGAACACGATCAACCGCAACGTCGGCGGCGAAGAGGAGTCGCCGCGGTCGTTCTTCGACGCACTACGAGACTTCGTTGCCGCGGGCCGGGCCGACGGCAAGCAGCGGCAAGCGTGGCTGACCGAGTTCGGCTGGGACACGCTGGCCGGGCACATCGTCTCGGAGCCGGTGCAGGCCGCCTACCTGCAGCGCGGCTACTTGCTGGGGCTGTCGGCGGGTATCGACAAGCTGTTCTGGTACTGGAACCGCGACACCAAAGAGCCGCCCAAGCAGTTCTTCGACGGCTGCGGCATCTGGAACCCGGCGGACGAGCCGAAGCCCGCTTCCGCTGCCATGGCGGCCATGGTCCACTTCCTCAAGCTGCCCCAACCCGTCGGCACCTTCGAGTTGGGTGACAACACCTTCGGCCAGGTGCTGCGCGACCGCGGGCGGCTGGTCGCTTGCGCGTTCAAGCTGCAAGAGGACGGGAAGGACACGGTGGTGGAGTTCGGCAGCGGCGAGTGCTTCGACATGTATGGCAACCCACTGAAGGGCAGGCGTCACGCGCTGACGCTCGCACCGATCTGGATCGACGGCGTGTCGGAAGACGACCCGCTCGTGAAGCAAGCTGCGTTCGACCTCAAGTCGCCCTGGTTCATGCGCCTGACCGCGGGCGACGCCTTTACCCTCGAGGTCCGCGCGACCAACCGCGGCGCGACGCCGCTCCGGGCCACCTGCAGCGTCACGCCGCCGAAGGGCTGGACCGCCGACCGCACGACCCTCGCCCTGGACGTTCCGCCCGGGCAGACGGTTCAGGTCCCGTTCGCCTTGGCGATTCCCGACGCGGAGACAGACGGGCAGAACCGGATCGCAGTGACCGTCCGCGAAGGGCAGGTCGAGAAGCGACTGGCTACGACCATCCGGATCGACAGGCCGCTCGCGTTGTCGCCGGTGACCTTGTCCGGCGCTTCGGGCCGGACCACGGCGCAGGTCCGCCTGCGGAACCGCTCGAAGTCGGTGAAGACCGTTCGGCTCAAAGCCCGCGTCCCGGCGGGATGGGAAGTGACGCCGGCCGACCAGGAGTTGACGCTGCCGGCAGCGCAAGCGACGAAGGTTGAGTTGCCGGTCACGTGGCGCCCCTCGTGGCAGCCGGAAGAGCGCGCGGAGCTGGAGGTGCTCAACGAGGGCGGGCAACCGCTCGCCCAGGCGGGCCTCATCCCGCCCGTGGTTCCGCTGCCGCGCGTGGCCAACCTCCTCTGCGACGGCAAGCTGGACGACTGGCCCGCTGCGGCGAAGCTCCCCGACTGGGCGCTGGGCTGCGACGCCGGCAAGCCGGGCGTCGCGGTGTATGCCGGCTATTCGGCGGAGGGGCTGCACCTTGCCGTCAAGGTTGACGACTCCCGCCTCCTGGTCACCGACCCCAAGGCATTCTGGCTACAGGACTGCCTCGAAGTCTTCGTTGACACCGCGAACGACAAGCAGGAACGCAAGATGTTCGAAGTCACCGACCACCAGTTCTGGCTGTGTCCGCTGATCGACGACAAGCGCGTATACGTGGGTCGCTGGAAACGGTTCGACGAGATCCCAGCCACAATCTACGACCTGCCGGGCGTCAAGAGCTTCGCCGCCAAGCAAGGCACCGGCTACGTCGTGGAAGCCGTCCTCCCCGCCGCGGCGCTCAACGGCTTTTCGCCCGCGCCCGGCAAGTCCCTCGGGTTGTGTCTCAATCTCACCGTTCAGGGGCGCGACACGAAACGCGAAGTCTACTGGCCGCGCCCGAAAGACTGGACCGTGCTTAACATGCCAAGTGCTTGGGGAACGGCAGAGCTGAAGTAGGCCTGGGCCGCCCCCGTTCCGCGGACCGGTCTCTTGTGCTACCATGGGGCAAGTGCGCACTGCGCGAGCCAGACCAGGAACAGCAGCGGTGCACAGGGGGAATCGTCTCATGCAGTTTGTGCGTGCCAGTCTGTTGCGGGGCTTCGGGGTCGCGCTGACGTGTACGGCCGCCGTTGCCGTCTTCGTCGGAGTGACCGGCATTGGTCGGGGCGAAGCCGGCGAGCCCGCCGGTGTGGACAAGCCCCTGATCGCGCACTGGGCATTTGGAGAGCTGTTCGGGAGCACCTGCGTCGACTCCAGCGACAACGGGCATGACGCCTCGCCGGAGCGGGGGCAGTTGGCGGAGCGAACCCAGGGACTGTTCGGGACTGCCCTCACGCTGTCCGGCAACCACGTGCTGCGGGTCTCCGGCAAGCCGCTGTTCGGTGCGATGCCGGAGATTGCGCTTAGTGCCTGGGTGCTGCCGACCGGCTTCGAGCGGTATACCGAGATCTTCCGCAAGGAAGATGGCGACAGCCGCGTGCTCTTCGCGTTTCAGGAGAACGGCACGCTTCTGTCGTTGGGGCTGAATGTCAATGGCTATGTCGAGTGCGACGCGCCGATTGAGCCGGCGCTGGTTCTCGACGGCAACTGGCACCACTGTGCAGCGACCTTCGACGGCAAGTTCATGCGCGTCTACCTCGATGGTAAGGAGGTCGGCTCGCTCGAACGGCCGGGCGCCATTGTCGCCGGCGGCGCCGCGCTCGCGTGTATCGGGTCGTCCAACGGCGGCGAGTGCTTCCAGGGCGCGCTGGACGAGCTGCGGATCTACGCCAAGGCATTGACGGCCGACGAAGTCGGGCGCCTGTACCAGGCCGGGGTGGCGGCGCTCGCGGCGCTGTCCGAGGACGTCGCTGGTGGCGAGCCAAGCCTGGGCAAGCCGCTCCTGGCGCACTGGGAGTTCAACGAGAAGGGCGGCGCCACCCTCCACGAGGCGACTGGCAAACAGGCGCTGTCGGTCGAATCGGAGCGGCTGATTCCGCGGACGCGCGGCGTCCACGGCAACGCACTGGACCTGCACGGCGAGAACGTGCTACAGGCGGCTGGCGTGGTGCCGACGGAGCTGTCGAAGGTCAGCCTCGCAGTGTGGGCGCGCCCGGCAGACCTGAGCGGCTTCCGGGAACTCTTCCGCCAGGAGTGCCCGAACCGGTTGCTGTTTTCCTTCCAAGAAGGCGGCCGGATTCTCTCGTTCGGACTCAACGCGGGCGGCTACGAGGAGTGCGACGCAGAGATCACCCCCGCCGTGTCGGACGGCGCGTGGCACCATTGCGCGGCGACGTTCGACGGCGAGGTCATGCGCGTTTACCTGGACGGTCAGCAGATCGGGTCGCTCGAACGCACCGGCAAGCTGACCGTTCAGACCGACGCGCCAGCCTTCATTGGTTCCAGTTCAGGGACGGGCGAGTTCTACCAGGGATCGCTGGATGACCTGCGGGTCTACGCGGATGCGCTGACGCCTGACGAAGTCACGCTGCTCTATCGCAGCGGCGTCGAGTCGCAGGAGCGGCTCGCCAAGGGGCTGGAGGGGACGCTCAGCGCGTTCTATGCGCCGCAACAGTCGTTCGCGGAGACGCTGGCAAGCTGCCGGAAGAACCTGATCGAGAAGCGTGTCCCGTTGGACCGCGACTTGGCCGGGTTGCTGCTGACCAAGCTCAACGCCGCCTTTCCCGAAGACTACGCCAACTTCACCAACTGGACCGGCGCCAACCCGCTTGAGTACCTGACCGCCCGCGACGACGCGATCGAGGTCGCGGCGGCGGAGCGGATGGTTGGGCTACTGCTGGAGTACAAGCCGCTCACCGAGCACCAGCGGCAGAAGCAGACGCCGGAGGAGCTGCGGAAGTGGGAAGCGGCGGACAAACTCCAGCAGCAGTTGGACCGGCTGAAGGCCAGTGGCGAAACGGCGCGGTTCTCGCCCGAGTGGATCCAGTTGGTTCTCGCAGCCGGGCCGCAGATCCAGTTCCGGCCGTATGTGTCCGAAGCGGTCGCGCCCTACCTCAAGCCCGAGACGCCGATGACTCGCAGCCTTACTGCGGCCGAGGCCGAGGAGGTCCTCCAGCGCGACTGGCTGCACCAAGCGGGCGGCAATCCCATCCCAGCACGGATCCGCAGCGAGCTTGGGTGGGCGCGCGAGCTTGCCGACCGGATCAGCTCCCAGTCGCCGGCCGCAGTGGACTTCGCGCCGGAGTTGGCAGAACTCAAGACGCTGGAGGAGCAGGCCGCGACGACAACTACTGCTGACCCGGCGCTTTACTTCCGCGTCCGGGAAGTGAAGCGCCGAATCATGTTCCGCAATCCCGCCGTCGACTTCACCAAGGTGCTCTTCGTCGATATGCCCTTCCCGGCGGGCTCCGAATGGCCGCACGAAACGCGGCACCGACTGGGCTACATGGCGGTGCCGGGCGCGCGACTGTTGGCGCTGGACGGACTCGGCCCCGGAGGCAAGCTCACGCAGCTCATGCCAGAAGCGCCACTACACGGCTCCTTCTGGCGACCCGACGTTTCCTACGACGGGCAGCGAGTGCTTTTCTGCTTCAAGCCGCACAACGAGAAGTCGTTTCACCTCTACGAGATCAACGTGGACGGCTCCGGCCTGACGCAGCTTACCGACGGACCGTACGACGACTTCGACCCCATCTACCTGCCCGACGACAAACACCTCCTGTTCAGCACGACCCGCGCGCACACCTACGTGCGCTGCATGCCGCCGACCAACGCCTTCGTTCTCGCGCGCTGCGACCGCGACGGGAAGCACGTCTACCTCATCTCCGCCAACAATGAGCCCGACTACCTCCCCTCCGTCATGAACGACGGCCGGGTGATCTACACCCGTTGGGAGTACACCGACAAGCCGCTCTGGCGCGACCAATCGCTGTGGACCATCAACCCGGACGGCACCTACGTCAGCACCTTCTGGGGCAACCAGAGCGTGTGGCCCGACTTGCTCAAGGACGCCCGCAGCATCCCCGGCAGCCGCCGCGTCATGTTTGCCGGCAGCGCCCACCACAACTGGTTCAGCGGCTCCGTCGGGATCATCGACCCGCAAGGCGGCTTCAACTTCCCCGAGGGGCTGACCAAGGTAACAGCCGACGTCGGCTGGCCCGAGTCCGGGAACGGTCCCGTCGATCCCATCGAGTCACCCAAGTATCACGCCAGCGGCGCGTACCAGGCGTACTACTCACCCTACCCGTTGAGCGAGCACGACTTCCTGGTGTCCGCCAACCGCGGCGGCAAGTTCGTCCTGTACCTGATGGACACCGAGGGCAACCGCGAGTTGATCTACGAGGGCGTCAACAACCTCTTCCACGCGATCCCCCTCAAGCCGCGCCCGAAGCCGCCCCTCCTCTCCGACCATGTCGCGTGGCCCACGCGCGCCGAGCGCCTGCACCCGAAAGACGGAGTGATCTTCAGCGGCGACGTGTACCAGGGCGCGCCGCCGGAGCTGAAGGGGAAAGCGAAGTACCTGCGCGTCCTCAACATCGACCCCAAGACGTACACCTACTGGTACAAGCGCCCATACCTCTCCACCGGTCCGGTGGTGTCGGCGTTGCAGTCCGAAGGGGTGAAGCGCATTCTGGGGACGGTCCCCATTGAGAAGGACGGCTCCGTCGCCTTCCACGCGCCTCCTGGGTTATCGCTCCACTTCCAGCTCCTCGACGAGAATCAGCGGGCACTGCAGACCATGCGCAGCTTCGTCAGCGTCATGCCCGGGGAGACCCGTGGGTGCCTCGGCTGCCACGAGTCGCACAGCAGAGCCCCCGAGAACCCGCAACCCGGCCTCGCCCTGAGCAAGGCGCCCCAGCAGATCACCCCGCCACCGTGGGGCGACGAGACCATCAGCTACCCACGCTTCGTGCAGCCGACGTTGGACAAGTACTGCGGCAAGTGCCACCAGGGCAACGGCGAAGCCCGGAAGGTGCTCGACCTCACCGAACGCCCCAGCTCCCCCATCTTCACCGAACCCTACCTCACCCTCATCGGCAGACCCTCCTGGGGCAGCCCCTACCAGAAGCCTGACACCCCTCCACCCGGCTTCGGCATCGCCGACACCCTCCTCGTTGAAGCCTACAGCACTACCGACCCCGCCGCCTACACAACCCCCCAACCCATGACCGCCCTCTCCTACAAGAGCCGCCTCATCGACCTCGCCTCCAGCGGCAAACACCACAACGTCAAAATCGATCCCCTCAGCCTCCTCAAGCTCATCGCCTGGGTGGACACCATGTGCCCCTACCGAGGCGAAGAAGAAGTCCGAGAGATCCCCGACCCCGAGTTCCAAGGCGTGGACTGGCTGGCAGTGCGCCCGAAGATCCAGAACGCGCCCCGGATCGTGCGGCCCGGGCCGGTGGATTGAGGGAGGAGCCAAGGCACTCTGGACGCGCGCGCAACTAGCATTGTCCCGGCGGTGTCCACGCTTGACAGTCAGTTCTGCCCGATATGGACTACCGGAACCACAAGGAGCAAGGGAACATGGGAAGAGCAATCGAGGCTGTCTACGAGTCTGCGCTTCTGCGTCCCAAAGTGCCGGTCGCCTTGGTGGAAGGGCAGACCGTGACGGTGGTAGTGCGGACACCCACTTTCGCGGTGCAGCTACGCTGCGAACGAGACGAGCGCCTGCGACGTCACTTCGGCGCTTGGCGAAGCGGAGATCCGGGCCCCGGGGACAACGACCGAATCGACGCTGATTTGGCGCTTGGGTACGGAAGCAGCGGCGCGCCGGAGAGACAAATGTTGGTCGCGGCGCCTGGGTCGCTGCTTCAATAACCGGGTTGCGGGATGTGCTCATTACCGACCCTCACTTCGAGCAGGCTGGTTTCGTTCGGTTGTTGCGCGGCGCGTGAGCCGACGTGCTTGGTGGAAGACTCAGGGCGGCTCAGCGTTGGCGGGCGCACCGCAACCGAACGGAGGTTCCTGTGAACAACTTGACTGTGACGATCCTTGCGCTCTGCGCGGTACTCTCTTTCGGTTGCCTCATGCACGAAGCAGACGCCGCCGACCTCTACCTCGCCCCCACTGGGAACGACGCCAACCCCGGCGCTCGCGACGCGCCGTTCGCTGCGCTCGAACGGGCTCGCGACGCTGCCCGCGGATTGAAGGGACAAGGCGGCGGAGTCACTGTGTGGCTGCGGGGTGGCGTGTACCGACGCGACAAGGCGTTCGAGTTGACGGAGCAGGATTCGGGCGCGGAGGGGGCGCCGGTGGTCTACCGGGCCGTTGAGGGTCAACAGCCTCGGATTGTCGGCGGGCCGGCGATTCCGCCGGAGGCGTTCCTGCCGGTGACGGACGCGGGAGTGCTGAAGCGGCTGGAAGAGCTGGACTCACCCGGCGAGTATTTCGTGGACCGAAAGACCGGCGTGCTCTACTTCTGGCCGCCGTCGCCGGTAGCAGGAAAGGAGATTGGGCTGTCGCTACTGGAGGCGCCGATGGTCTCGCTCACCGGTGTCTCCAACGTCACGTTCCGGGGGCTCACCTTCGAGTTTGCCCGCGGCATGGCGGTGACGATGGCGGGCGGGAGCCACAACCGGTTGGCGGGCTGCACCATTCGCAACATCGCGACGGATGCTGTGAAGATCGACGGCGGCACGGACAACGGCGTGCTGTCGTGCGATCTCTACAACATGGGCGGCGCGGGCGTCTCGCTGAGCGGCGGCGACCGCGCTACGCTGACCCCCTGCGACAACTTCGCCGAGAACTGCCATATCCACCACTTCGGCCGGATCTTCCGCACGCACAAGGATGCGCTGTTCCTCAACGGAGTCGGCTGCCGTGTCTCGCACAACCTGATCCACGACGCGCCGCATGACGCCATGGACTTCGGCGGCAACGATCACCTTGTCGACCTGAACGAGATCCACGACGTGTGCACCGAGACCGACGACGCCGGCGCGATCTACACGGGGCGCGATTGGACGGTCCGCGGCACCGTGATCAAGCACAACTTCTTCCACGACATCGGCGGCAGCGCGCATGTCGGAAACCAGGCGATCTACGTCGATGACAACGCCTGCGGCGTGACCTCGGTGGGCAACGTGATCTATCGCGTCTACCGCGCCTTCCTCATTGGCGGCGGGCGCGAGAACGCGATGGACAACAACGTCATCGTCGAGTGCCCTATCCCCATGCACATCGACAACCGCGGGATGAGCTGGAGCGGCAAGGAAACCGAGAACTGGACCACGCTCACCACGCGGCTTGCGGCCGTGCCCTACCAGCAGGAGCCATGGCGGAGCCGCTTCCCCCAGTTGGTGACCATTCTGGACGACGAGCCCGGCCTGCCCAAACGCAACCGCGGACGGCAGTGAACCGACGGAGGCGTCGCCCCGGTACGGAGAGCCGCTCAAACTGACACAGACCACGACCCTCAAGGCGGCAGCCTTCGCCTCAGCAGGCGGGGAGGCGGAACGCTCTGAGACGGTAGAGGCAGTCTACACGGCGCACAAGCTCGGCCCTGCTGGAGGCGTGTACCTGAGCGACCTGCTCGAGGTGGACGCCTTCGCCCATGGCGGGCTGAAGAAGGATGCCAACTACTCGGGGAAGGGACCGGTATCGTTCGGCGGCAAGTCCTTTCCCAAGTCGATCTTGATCCATGTGGAGGCGGCGGAGGGCGGCGGGCGCAGCCACGCGACGTATGCGCTGGCCGGTGGGCTTGCGAGGGCAACGCGCTTCAAGGCGACCATCGGCCTCGACGACGAAGCCGGCAAGGCCGGCACGTGCACCTTCGCCGTGGAGGTGCTGCGCGACGGCAAGTGGGAGCGCGTGTTCGAGAGCGGCGTGTTGAGAGGCGGCGAGCCGCCGCAGGACGTCGACGTGGACCTCTCCGGGGCGAGCCAACTTCGCCTCGTGTGCACCGACGCCGGAGACAACATCAACTCCGACCACGCAACGTGGGCTGGGGCGAGGGTGCAGTGAGCGATGCCGTACGCTTGTTCAGTCGTCGAGGAAGAAGAGCCGCACTTCCTTGGGCCGCAGGGCGACCGTGAACTGACGCGCGTTCCTGCACACGACGCTGCGGCTGGCCAGGTCGGTGACGGTTCGCGGCGCTGGAAGCGTCACCGCGCAAGGGCCACCCGCCTTGCTGGCGCCCAGAGTCAGGTATACTCGCGAAGGTTAGGAATACACCGAAGCTATTGCACAAGTTCGACGCCTCTGCGTGCACAGCAGTGTGTTGGG
>Ga0100387_10003245_pt1 | contig 13643 bp, 12 predicted proteins | sample CryGeymeta201511_FD_81547 | JGI IMG/M metagenome (GOLD analysis project Ga0100387, IMG submission 81547) | Groundwater microbial communities from Crystal Geyser aquifers in Utah, USA - Crystal Geyser metaG 2015-11 | ecosystem: Environmental > Aquatic > Deep subsurface > Groundwater | place... | reverse complement strand
TTCCCACCATCCTACGAGACCGGTACTTATATCCGTAAACTCAACGGTCAAAGGACCCAGTCCACCCACTGGCGTTGCTGTAAAATCGGGGGTACACGCCGGTGCGTAACCATACACACTTTCTGTAAAGGTGGCTGATAAATCGGGTCCGGCGAATTCACCTCTGAACTGTAGAAAGTAATAATCATTCGGGTTCACTACCTGGGCATCACCCGATTCAGGCGTCCAATCGGTCCACTGAATGACAGAAACATCATCAAACCAGGAGCGGGCTTCACCCACAGCCGGCATATCGCTGTCCAGACGAATATCAAAAAATTTTGCGCTGCCGGGGATAGACAAAGTCGCATAGTAATACTGCCAGTCCGAATCCCCGGAAATACCGGGGCTGATAGTACCGGTTCCTAAAATGGTAGATGAGGTCCTGGAGGCATAAAACCGGATCTGAATTGTAACATTGCTTCCGTTTTCGGTTCTGACCCAGCCCGCAAGCGTATGGGGAAGGCTGGAATCAATTTTGATCCTGTCTTCCAGATTGGTGACTACATTATCCCCTGAAACGGGTGTCCTTCGATGGGTTAGTGAGCGGTTCCCGCGATGAGAGACTACCGCATCAAACCATTCATCCGGGCTGTTATCATTCCAAAGCGAACAGCCTTCGTCTTCCATATTCCCAAACCAAAGGAGATCCCTTCCCAGTCTGAATTCACAAGTTGTGCTTTCAGGAAATTCATCGATCGATGAAATATTACCGGTTTGATGGATGAATATGGGAAAAGACGTCCAGGCGTTACCGCTGGGGGTAATATCTATTCGTTTACGATTGGCAACCTGCGTGACAATATTTGAAAGAGTATCCAGAACGACGGTGGCGTTTCCTGAAAAACGATCGACGAACAGATAGGAGTCCAATTCACGTGACCTAAAGGCAATATAGTCTAAAATATGTAGTCCAAGTTCACCGGAGGTTGGGAGCGGAATATAATCATCGATGTAAATCGGAGTGAGGGTGAACTCGTAAAAACCCGTTTCGTTGGCAGATGCATTAAGGATCATGGTCGGATAGGTTTCCGCGTAATCCAGATCAAATACATAATTTCCCAAAGAATGGGCGATGACTTTCCCGTTGTATACTTCAACACCCTGAATGATGTGCGGATGATGAACAATGACCAGATCGGCGCCTGAATCAATGGCAAAATGACGGATCTCCCGATCCCACATATGAGGGATGTCTAAATACGGGGAATAATTTTCGTCCTGATCGGATATATCGGTAATATTCCAGTTATTTTCAGATTCCCTCGGGGCGTCGTAATGAAATGGGTCTGTAAGGTCATCCAGAATGATTGAGTCATAGTCGGATCCCGGGGAAAAAGAGTATTCGCTCCCGCCATGAAATTCCATAATAATGAGATCAGCTGTTTCCTGAACTTCCTGAATTTGCTGCAACAGGTAATAGGGTGTCATGTATCCGAACCCGGATTTGTTATATCCCGCATTCAGGTATGGCTGGGCATTATTGTACTGCCCGGTACGGTCGCAACTGGCAAGAAATGCAAGGTTTAATCCCTTTTCGTTATAGAATAACGGCAGATATGCATCATAGGAATTATTGCCGGCGCCGGAGTAGAGAATATCCCTTTGGGCAAGGTAATATTTTGTGTAATTCATCCCTGTTAAGCCATAATCTTCGCTGTGATTGTTGGCCATGCTGACGATGTTGATGCCGGCATATTCCACACCCTCAAGATTATTCGGATGACTTTTAAACACCACGGATTTGGTGGGATGAGGCGTACCGTAAACGGTAAATGGGCATTCCAGATTTGCTACGGTAATATCCGCTGCATCACCCAGAACCGGGAGCGTCGGCTCGAAAATGGAATTGACGCCTGAGGTTTCGATGATCCCGCCCGGATATTCATATTTTCTCGCCAGCATAATATCGCCGACAAAATTCAGTGTCAACGGAAAACTGCTTTCGCCGGGATCGACGGATATTTGGTCTGAAGTCTGACCCCAGTTTCCATCCGAATCATCCACCTGGAGGAGTACCGTGTAGGGATGATCATCTTCAACCAGATACTGATGTGTGGGATTGGCATCGGCGCCGGATGTCCCGTCGCCGAATTGCCAATGGTAGGAATGCTGCGGACTGTCCGGATCATAAATGGTGGACGTGAAATTTACGTCCACAGTCCGTTCACCGGATTGTGACCGGATCATCGCACCGACAGTGTAGGTAAAGGAGACTTCCGGTCTGATGCTGAGTACCTGGGTGATATCAATGATCTCATCGAAATACACGGATGACGTCGGGTCATTATCTCTGTCATTGATAAAAACCAGGGATGTGATCGTCGGATAATAGTCGAACCGGGCAAACCAGTCATCCGCAATGGGAAGCTGGTAAATATTCCAGGTATAATTTGGCAAATAGCCTTGATATACGGTAACCCACTCTCCGATATCCAGCATCTCAGACCCGTTAAAGGAATACCTCAGCGTATGGAGAGAATCCTGCAGCCCAAAGCCGTGAATTTCACCAGAACTCTGGCTGCGGCAGGAGATCTGCCAAACCGTTCCGTCGGCGATGGGATAGGGAGTGATGGCTTCCCTTTTCCAGGTATTGCCGTAAATCAGTAAAGAATAGTTTGAATTTAAATATGTGGTTGTGGAACTCAGTGTCCAGGAGTTTGGATTCTCATCTTCACCTTCAACTGACTGCAAATCCACTTCGCCATCATCGAAGTTCTCAATAGTGATGTGGCTGGGATGTCCTGAAATGGAATCCGTCACGGAATCTGAAAGCGGTCCCGCATTGTTAAAATGATCGATGGCTTGTATTCTGAATTGATAGTCCAGATTTTCATCCAACCCTACCACTGTGGTATGATTGGTGCGCATATCTAATAGGTTGATATCGTTTTGAAGATCCCAGTAGGGTGAGTTCATAGTCACAGAGTCCGTGTCAAAATAAATGCGATAGGTTTTAAAATTGGTATCTTCTACCGTATCCCATGCGAGAGATTCATAATGATATCCGTCGTAAGTTGCCAATAGATTGGAGATTTGAGGGGGGGCTGTAATATCCGGGACGGTTTCCCAATTGGTCAGGTAGGCTTGTACCGCATCAATAAAAGGCTGATAATATTCCAACAGGGTAGTATAGTTCTGGTAAGAAGTCGGGTATCCCACAGGATATAATTCTTCGTCTGTCATCCCTATTGTCGTAAAAAGAGTAGGCTTTTCAAATAACTCAACCTGCACCCAGGGTTCATACACACTGCCGTCCGGGAAAAACTGTCTCAGATAATTCATCTGCACACCGGTATTGGGACCTAACAGTTCATAGGTATGGGGCATGGGATAATTCTGTCCTTCTCCAAAGTAATAGAAACTTCCGGAATAGTGAACCTGATAATAGTCCGTGACATGTTCCGCCTCATGATCTCCGTATGTATCGGCGGGTGTGGGGTATTCGGTCGTAAAATTTACATAATCAAGGTGATCATCCGTAACATCCCGAACCGGTTTATTCGCATACCCCGCATCCCATCCTGCAGAGAGCACAATGGACTTAAATCCCTGGTGGGCGGCATTGTCGTCAAAACTATGCACATGCATCACCGACGGAGACTGGGGAGGAACCTGCATCAAGGAGTCGCAGAGGACAGTATGGAAAACATGGAAAGGCGTATTTGAATTTCGGGATGGATCGGACAAGGACTTGTTATTACTATAATTGCCCTGGTTTGTCCATGCAACTTCACGTCCCGCACCGTTGATGGTCATGGCATAAGCATCGATGTCTAAAAAAAGGTCGGTTGCTACAAACGGAGCAATAAAATCATCGCAGGGATGCGGGACTTCAATGATAACGTTTTGATGCTGCGCATCCGGATTAATGATAAATATGCCCCAGCCGTTCCTGAAACTGCCAGTCACATCATCCGCCGGTACGGCGGGCATATTAATATCAACAAATGTACTATCCAGCCGTTCCCGAATCAGGTAAAATATTCGATCCACTTCCGTATCCTGAAACTCTACGATGTCATAATGAAAGGTTGACAGTGAATCTGTGAGATATAGGTCAACCTGATCGAATTGTCCCCGGATAAGCGCTGTGAAGATGTCCCGCCAGTGGGTTAGGCTTTGAGAATTAGCAGGCGTCACCCTGTAATTTCCAAATCCGTTGGTTTGAAGGTCTAACCACTCGGGGCTGTAGCGATTATATCCTGTGGAAGCAATCCCTTCAGAAATATGACTGACGTAGTTATCGTATTGTGCCTGGGGTTCGGATCCGCCGAGAAATTCCCGTAAGCTACCGGATTCGTAAAGTATCTCAGCACTAAGAGCGGTGAGAAAAAGTACGGTAGTTAAAATATTTTTTGTTTTTGGGTAAAACATGTTAGAAAGTCCTTTTCTGATTCTAAAATGTAAGGTTTTCCAGATTATGGCCGGTGGAAATTTACAATCTTTTACAGGAGCTTTCCGGAATGCCAGGGGGGAGGGAATTTTTTTCGGGGATTAGGGTAAATAAGTTGATGTGAGTTGTATGTAATAGAGTTGATGATACATGCGTATTTTATTAGTTCGCAACGCCCGTCTTATTCCGTTGGGTGCCATTCAGCACATATCCTAAATTTTCCCCATGAAAGTCATTAAAATTATACAGTGGGACATGGGGCACCGGGTATTAAATCACCGGTCAGTCTGCAAGGGGCTGCATGGACACCGGTATCGTGCGGAGATTTGTTTTGCCGGAAATCTCGTTGCAGAGGAAGGCGCATCCGAGGAAGGCATGGTGGTGGATTTTGCTGATATTAAAAAACTTGCCATTACAGAGGTTCAGGATAAACTGGATCACGGTTTTATGGTCTGGGATAAAGACCCGGAATTGTTGGATTTTTTTCATTCATCGCAGGGACATAAACCAGTGGTGGTTCCCTTTACGCCCACCGCCGAAAATGTTGCAAAATTTATATTTGACCAGCTCGATGGAAAGCTCCGGGATACATACGGAACCGGACTCAGGCTCCACTCCGTAAGGTTGTGGGAAACCCCGTCCAGTTGTGCGATTTACACCCGGTAATCATCCTGATGAAATTTGATTAACGAAACGATCTATCACAATGCCCACCGAAATAGAACGTAAGTTTTTAGTATCAGATACGGGTATCCTCCAAAACTCACACTGTATTCATATTTTACAGGGATATTTATTTTCTGACGATCATTCTGTATTTCGGGTGCGACTCTCGGATAATTCTGCGACGCTGACCATCAAAGGAAAAATATCCGATTTGGAGCGTTTGGAATACGAATATCTTATTCCTGTTGAGCATGCAAAGGAGCTGTTGTCCGGCTTTTGTCACCATGGGTTCGTCGAAAAAATCAGACATCACGTTGAATTTGATGGTAATCTGTGGGAAATCGATGAATTTATGGGAGATAACTCCGGGCTGATCGTAGCGGAAATTGAGTTAAAAACGACCGCTGAAAAATTTTCAGTGCCACCATGGGCAGGGGCAGAAGTTTCCCACGATGGGCGATACACCAATTCACAATTAGCAAGACATCCCTTTTCGCAATGGGGAATCAGACCTGAAAATGATCATGAAAAGTGACTCTGCGAACGATGTAAAACGAGTGTTGGTACCGGTAGCGAACGGCTCGGAAGACCTGGAGACGGCAGCCATCGTGGATATACTTCGGAGGGCACGGGCTGAAGTCACCCTTGCTTCAGTAAACGTTATAACCATCACCGGGTCCAGAGGAATTCGGATTCTTTGTGACAAAAGTATATCCGCCTGTTTGGCTACAGAATTTGGCATCATCGTTTTACCCGGAGGAATTCCCGGATCAAAAAACTTGAGAGATTCCCCCGAACTCACTGGTCTGCTAAATACTCAGGTTGAAAAAGGCAGATACTTTGCCGGGATCTGTGCCGCACCCGCAGTAGTACTGGAATATCACGGATTTCTGGCAGGGCATTTTGCGACGTGTCATCCGAATTTCAGACATTATCTGCGGGATGCCCGGTTAGTTGATGAGCCGGTCGTCTGGTCGGGGAATTGTGTTACGGCGCCGGGAGCCGGTCAGGCGATTTGTTTCTCGCTTGCATTGGTTCAGATATTATTTGGGTCATCGAAGGCAACATCCGTAGCATTCGGTCTCGGAGTACCCTTTGAGAAGGTCTCTCAACGTTCCTGATCTTCCTCCGTTTCTTCGATGATCACCAGGGGCAAATCACATTCAGAACATACCGGCTTATCTCCCACTTTTGCACCACAGGCGGGGCAGCATCCGGCTTCCATGAGTTCTGCGGCCGCAGCAAGCTCGGGAAATTGACGGTACTTGAATTCTTCTACCAATTGATTGAAGAGAGGGACATCCTTTTCTTCAATCATCAGTTGGAAATCAGAATCCGGATGAGGGCGCTCAGATAATTGATTTGTCAGGTCAACTCTGAACTTAATTTTATTTGCTTCGAGGAGATCAACAACGGATTGAATATTTTTAACGGACCCTATCGCCACTGCAATGAGATCGGCATCATCCGGAAACCCTTTTAAATCGTCCAACATTTCGGATGTCGCTTCAATCAGGAAGACGTTACAATCGAAACATTTTTCAATATCGGTGCGATATTCTGCGCCACAGGACGGGCATCGTTTTTCTGTTGTCATGAACGTTCCTTTTTCTTTTCTATGGAGAGACTCTCTCGGTAAATTTCTACAAATGACCGACGGCAAATTTATGAATTCCAACGGGAAAACCGCGTAACTGATTTGAACGAAAAAGATAAAAAGACCATACTGAAACAATTTATGTATGGTGTATACATACTGACCGCAAGGACCGGCGAAAAATACTGTGCTTCTACTGTGACATGGGTTAGCCAGGCCTCCTTTAATCCACCCCTGTTGATGGTCTGTATCCGAAAAAAATCCACCAGCTTTGAAGTCGTGAATACATCGAGATCATTTGTCCTTCATTGCCTCGATATCACTCAAATATCCTTTATATCAGATTTTTTTCGATCCACTCTACACCAGGGTGACACCTTAAACGGACATCCAATTAGCACGGAAGAGTCTGATCTGCCAACGTTGACTGAATGTCCCGCATACCTGATTTGCGAGGTACGGGAGATACTGTATTATGGTGATCATCCTGTTTTTGTCGCAGAGATCACCGACGCACGGGTTCGTTGGGAATATCTGCCCCTGGAATTAAAGTCCATCGGATGGAGCTATGGCGGGTAGCGTGACAACTGTTAATTATTTAATTATAGGGAATGCTTCATTGATTGGGTTAAATAACACAACCGGAGCATCATGTCCATAACCATGGGAAAATGGACGGTTTATGCCTTAGAAACAGGCGATTTCAGATTAGACGGCGGCGCCATGATGGGTTCCGTTCCCAAAGTACTTTGGGAAAAGACAAATCCTGCCGACCACCTGAATCGTATCCGGCTTTCCCTCAGATGCATGTTATTGGACGATGGGGAAAACCGGATTCTGGTGGAATCCGGTATGGGCGGTAAACTATCTGTAAAATTTAAAGAAATGTTCCATGTGATACAGACGAATGCTCCGCTGATCGATGCCTTAAAACGGGCAGGGTTTGATAAACGTGATATTACCCATGTCATCCTGACTCATCTGCATTTTGATCATTCCGGGGGTGCAACGGACCTTGACGACAATGGGTCGATAATCCCCACCTTTCCCCAGGCAAATTATTTTATTTCCAGACGAAACTGGAATGCCGGGATGCATCCGAATCCACGAGACCGGGCTAGCTATTTACCGGAAAACTATGCATCCCTTGAGAGTACCGGACGCTTGATGCTGCTGGAAGACAATACAACCATCCTTGACGGAATATCCACGATAACCGTCGATGGTCATACCACCGGACAGGCGTTGGTAAAAGTACAGGATTCGGGTCAGACATTGGTATTCGTTGCAGACCTGGTACCCTTAAAATCCCACCTGAAGTTACCCTGGATCATGGGCTATGATCTGAGTGCAGAATTGACTTTAGTGGAAAAGACCGATTTTCTAAGACAGGCGTGCATAGGGAATTGGTGGTTGTGGTTCTATCATGATCCTGAAACAGTCATGGTGAAAATCAGAAGAGATGAAAAATATTACACCGTCACCCGGGAAGTACGTCGTAAGGAAGGACAGATCCTTTCATGATATCCATCATTGCAGTCACTGAAGATTGGATGCTAACCGCCCGGCTGGCGAAAGTGTGCAGTGATTTTGGGTGTCAATTGATTTTACCGCGGATTGATGAATTTTTAGCTGTTTACCGATCAAACGGTTCGGGGATTTTTCTACTTGATCTGACAACAAACCCGGATCAAATGATCAAAATGGTAAAGGGAATTCAAAACCCAGGCCAGGCAATGATACTTGGTGTAACGGGAAACCACATAAAAACCATCAGAAATCAGGCCATTGATCACGGGTTTCAGATGGTATTTACAAAACGGGGATTTATCCGGAATTTAGGGTTGGTTATTAGACAAAGGATCCGGAATGATCCTGGGAATTGATCGAAGAAAAAGGCTTATCGCCGAAGTAATAGCCCGGTTAAAACGGGAATACCCGGATTCTGCCTGTTCACTGGTCCATCAAAATCCGTTTCAATTATTGATTTCGACAATTCTATCTGCCCAGTGTACAGATGAACGGGTGAATAAGGTCACCGGTCCTTTATTTCAACGGTATCCGGATGCCCGTTCTTTTGCGGCATTACCGGAATCTGAAATCAGTAGTCTGATTTTTTCAACCGGATTTTATAACAATAAGGCAAAATCGATAAAAGCCGTGTCGATTGCCATTGATGAGAGATACAACGGGCGTGTACCCCGGTCATTGGATGCATTGGTACAATTGCCCGGAGTAGGGAGAAAAACAGCGAATGTGGTATTGGGTAATGCATTTGGGATCCCCGGCATCACCGTTGATACCCATGTCACACGGATCACCAACTTATTGGGATTTACGGATTCCAAAGATGCGGTGAAAATTGAAAAGGAATTGATGCTGATTATGAAAAAAGCGGACTGGACAATATCCGCACATTTGTTCATTGATCATGGCAGAACTGTCTGTATTGCCCGGCGTCCAAAATGTCATGAATGTGTTCTGAATGATATCTGTGAATCCGCAGTGTAAAAGGAAAATTCGTGCTTGCCGGTCTACAAAAACAATTACAAGGGAAGGATGAGGACCTTCGCCGTGAGTAACAGCGCTACCAACAGTATGGTAACCAGAACAAATGTAATTTTTATATTTTTTTCCTTTGACGATAATTCTTTCCATTGAGGATATTTATCCCATTTCCTGTGATAAGCAATACCGATGATAAGGAAAGTGATTCCGGCTAACCATAATACGGTAATGCCGGAGATGAGCCCCAACGGCAGCCAGGCGAGTCCCAGAATAAATGATGCACGATAGTTCGGGTCCCTGCGAAGTTTAAATTTTCGTATCCATATCATGGCAAACATAAACAGAACCACGAAAATGCCCAGTACAATATTGATAAGGAGTGTGTGTTTCATTTCATATTATTTCATTATTGACAACCGAATTTATGAAGCCCGGCTGTCATCAACAAATTATTTAAAAACGCAGTAACAGAAGAATCAATCGTTTTAACGCCATTTTATCAATTCTTCCACTATGAATTCAGAATCAAAATCCAAAACTATAACCCCCGCCACGCATGATCATTACCGGGTATTGGGCTTAATGTCTGGTACTTCTATGGATGGTTTAGACTGTGGATTATTTAATATTACCCTGACAGACCCGGATGACCTCCGCTGGGAATGTCTGGACTTTAAGACGATACCTTACAATGAAAAAGTCAGAGAGAACATCCGGGCGGCGTTAGACGGTGATCATGTACGATGGAAGGTTGCCGATCTATTACTGGGACAGGTGTTTGCCGTTTATTCAAAGGAATTTCTAAAAAACCGGGTGATTGATCTCATTGGCTGTCATGGGCAGACCATAGCGCATGAGGACGGTGTACTCAGTATCCAGGCTGGTAACCCACGATTTCTGGCAGAGGAGTTAAATGTCCCGGTGATTTATGATTTTCGATCTGCAGATATTATTGCGGGTGGCAACGGGGCACCGCTCATGCCATTCCTGGATTGGCTGCTTTTCAAAAATGCGCAGGATAATTTACTCACGTTAAACTTGGGAGGGATCGCCAATATCACGGTCATCCCAAAGGAGGGTGATCGGGGAAAAATCATTGGATTTGATACGGGACCGGGTATGGCTCTCATTGACGAATGCGCCCGGTTATATTTTAGGCAAATTTGTGATCGAAACGGTGATATATCCTCGGCAGGGAATATTAATCCGGAATTACTAGACGCTTTAATGCAACATCCGTTTGTTCAGAAAAATCCTCCTAAATCCACGGGACGGCATGAATTTTCGAGCGAAATGGTTAGATCATTGAAGGAAAAATACCCGCATATTTCGAACGAAAATCTCCTTCGGACACTGGTCTTATTTACTGCGAAAAGCATTTCTTACAACGTCGGTAAATATGTTAATTTTGACATTTCAAAATCGAAGTTAATCGTGAGCGGTGGAGGAGTTTTTCATCCCGGTCTTATGAACGATCTTCGGCAGTATGTGAATACCGATCAGATTATTACCAGTATTGAAGTTGGTATAGATCCGAATATGAAAGAATCGCTATTAATGGCAGTATTGGCGGTCGCTAGAATAAAAAAGATCCATTCAAATATGCCGAAAGTTACCGGAGCGTCTGAATCCGTGTGTCTGGGCAAAATACATAAGGGGAATCGATGAATAAAAATATTTTCAGAGAATATGACATTCGCGGTGTCGTAGAGACAGACTTTACAGATGATGTCGTGGTTAATCTGGGGCGTGCATTCGGGACGTTTGTGATCCGTGAGGGCGGGAAATCGATTGCGCTCAGTGGTGATGTGAGATTGACGACTCCCCGCCTGGTAAGACTTTTCACACAGGGACTTTTGGAAACGGGTATCCATATCATTCAACTCGGTATTATTCCTACGCCGGTGAACTATTTCAGTATGTACCATCTCAATGTAGATGGCGCCGTTCAGATTACGGGCAGTCATAATCCACCCGAGTTTAACGGATTTAAATTTTCCTTAAAAAAACGGGCATTCTACGGTGTGCAGATACAAGCTCTCCTCCATCTTATCGAAAATCATGATTTTGTATCCGGTACCGGGTCCCGGGAAACGAAAAATATCCTGGATGATTATCATCAAATGCTCAAGGGGAAGATCAGATTTCATCGACCGTTAAAAATTGTCATGGATTGTGGTAATGCCTGCGGCGGGATCACCGGACCGGCAATTTTTAAAGAGTTAGGCGTCGAACTGAGAGAATTGTATTGCGATGTGGATGGACGATTCCCGAATCATCATCCTGATCCTACGGATGACCACAATTTAAAAGAGATCACCCGCGTCATTCGGCAGGGTGATTTTGATATGGGATTTGCATTTGATGGGGATGCCGATCGTGTTGTCGCCATTGACAATCAGGGGAAGATTATTCGTGCTGATATTTTGATGGCGTTATTCTTACCTGAAATCATTACGGACGGGGATGAGATTGTCTTTGACGTAAAATGTTCACAGGCGCTGGAAGACATGATCGTGAGATATGGCGGCAGACCGATGATGTGGAAAACAGGACATTCTCTCATTAAAGAAAAAATGCGGACAGACCATGTGAAATTTGCCGGCGAGATGAGCGGACATATTTTCTTCGCCGATGATTATTATGGATTTGATGATGCCGTTTATGTTGCTTTAAGACTAGCGCAGACCGTGTCTAAAAACTCAAAAAATCTGTCCGATTTAACCGCGGAGATCCCAAAATATTACTCAACGGCGGAAATGAGATTGGAATGCCCTACGGACGAAGAGAAAGTTAAAATTGCCACATTGGCTGAATCTTATTTTAAGGAACGATACGACTGTATCACGGTCGATGGCGTTCGCATTAAATTTGGTGATGGGTGGGGTCTGGTGAGATCGTCCAATACCCAGCCGGTTATTGTCTGCCGGTTTGAAGCAAATACCGAGGAGCGGATGCTGGAAATAAAAACCCAGGTTCTTGATCAATTATCAAGATTTGGAGATATCTCACTCCATGAATGAAAGGGAGATTAGAAATCTTCGGTCCCGGATAGACACGAAAATCACACAAATTTATCCAAACGGGCCGAAATCCCTCACTCAAACCATTCGGTATGTCCTGGAAGCGCCCGGGAAGCGATTACGGCCTATCTTGACATTATTGACTGCGAATACATTCGGGACAACCATCGAGCGGGCGCTACCATCAGCGATCGCCGTGGAGATCCTTCATAATTTTACCCTGGTTCATGATGAAATCATGGATGAGGATAGTACCCGGCATGGTCAGCCAACGGTTCACGAAAAATGGGATTTGGGGAATGCAATCCTTACCGGAGATGCCATGTTATCTCTCGCCCTTCGACTCCTTCAGGAGAATGGCGAATCCCATGAACTGATGACCGTTTTCACCAAGGGTCTGTTACGGGTCTGTGAAGGACAAGCGCTGGACAAAGAATTTGAGACAGATACAACCGTTAGTCTTGAGGACTATGTCAGGATGATTGATCTGAAAACCGGTCACCTCATTGGGTTAGCCGCTGAAATGGGAGCAATCGTCGCCAATGCAGATAAAAATTCCCAGTTGGTGGTGAGAGATTACGGCAGACTGATCGGCAGAGCGTTTCAAATTCAGGATGATCTGTTGGAAATATTTTCGAGCGCTGAAAATATGGGGAAAAGTCTGAAAAGCGATATTATTCTTGGAAAAAAAACATTTTTAATGATCAAAGCCGGAGAAATAGCTCCCGAGGAAATAAAAAAAGCGATGATCAGAACGAGAGCGGATTTTACAGGTGGAAAACAGGAAATTCAGATGATCCTGAACGATCGAGGTATTACGGATATAACAAAAATTTACATTTCGGATATCATCCGATCCGCCAATGAAAAAATATCCAGCATTCCCTATGACACCACAGACATATTATATTTTAGCGACATGATAACGCGGAGGAACAAATGACATCCCAAAACCTGAATGAACTGATTAAACGATATGATCCTGCAAATATGTATGGGGCGATAAAAAGTTTTCCAAAACAGATATTAGACTCTATAGAACAAATGATGAATTGGAGTCCAAAAAATCCACCGGACACCATCCAAAATATTCTCATTCTGGGGATGGGTGGGTCCGCGATCGGGGGTGATCTGGTTAAAGCTATCATTCAGCAGGATTGTCGGGTTCCAATAATTGTCAACCGGTCATACCATATTCCAAACTGGGTCGGACCCCACACGCTGGTGATTGCATCTTCATATTCCGGTAATACAGAAGAAACGCTTTCAGGATACAACGAAGCTGTCTCACGGGGTGCGCAGATCATCTCCGTAACTACCGGAGGCAAATTAGCCCGCCTTGCTGAAAAAGGGGGTTACGACATCGTCCTGATGGTTGAGGGTTATCAACCGAGAGCCGCATTGGGGTATTCAT
>Ga0100387_10003241_pt1 | contig 13653 bp, 18 predicted proteins | sample CryGeymeta201511_FD_81547 | JGI IMG/M metagenome (GOLD analysis project Ga0100387, IMG submission 81547) | Groundwater microbial communities from Crystal Geyser aquifers in Utah, USA - Crystal Geyser metaG 2015-11 | ecosystem: Environmental > Aquatic > Deep subsurface > Groundwater | place... | reverse complement strand
AGCCAAACAACTACGCTTTTATTGATAGCCAGAATTTAAATCTGGGGGTAAGGGCTTTGGGTTGGCGATTAGATTTTGGCCGTTTCCGGGTTTATCTTAAAGATAAATACAACGTGTCTAAAGCCTTTTTGTTTATCGGTTATGTTGCCGGGAATCAGGCGCTTTATACTCAACTGCAAAAAGATGACTATCTGGTGATTTTCAAGCCAACTTTGGAATTCAAAAAAGGGAAAAAGATTAAGATTAAAGGTAATGTAGATGCAGAATTAATCATGCACACCATGATTGAATGGCGGAATTGTGAGCAAGCCGTTGTTGTGGCCGGTGACGGTGATTACCATTGTTTGGTAGAGCATATGGTTAAACAGAATAAATTATTGAAACTGATTTCTCCCAGCCGAAAAAGTTTTTCCTCATTGCTTCGAAAATTCGGTCAATATGTAATTTTTGTGGAGGATTTGAAGAAGAAGTTGAAGAAAAAATGAATGCGAGGTATTAACCTTCGGACGAACCTTAGGTGTTCCTCGCATCGTGATAAATATATGATACCAAATAACCATAAAAAGTCAAGATGAAGCAAATAATTGAAGCAGCTATTAAAAAAGTCTTAATAGATTTAAAGTTAAAACCGGTTAATTTTTCCGTCGAGCACCCGGAGAACATGTCTTGGGGGGATTTTTCGACCAACGCCGGCATTATTACCCATCAGCCGCAGGAAATTTGCGACCGATTAAAAACCGAACCAACTCTGGCAAAAATTGCTTCAAAAATAGATGTTGCTGGCGCTGGTTTTATTAATATATCAATCCAAATACCAGTACTTATCACTCAAGTTAATCAAGTGCTAAAAGATGGTGTAACCCGTCTTCGCCAAGGCTTCGGCGGGCGAAGGAAAATTATGGTGGAGTTTGCCCATCCTAATACCCATAAAGAAATGCACATCGGTCACATGCGGACGTTAATCGTGGGCGAAGCGCTGGCCAGAATTCTAACGGCCGCCGGCGCCCAGGTTTTTCGGGCCAATTACCAGGGGGATATTGGCCCGCACGTGGCCAAATCGATTTGGGGCACAGAAAAAATTCTCACCGAAGAAAAATCAAGCTGGCAACAGGCAGAAAAGTTGTCTTTGACAGAAAAAGCCCACTTGTTGGGACGAGGATACGTGAGAGGTAATCAGGACTATGAAGCCAACAAGAAAGAAATGGACCGGTTGAATGTCAAAATTTATGCCCATGATAAAAATATAGAATCAGTTTACCGGCAAACCAGAAAATGGAGCTTGGATTATTACGCTAGTTTTTATGAACGGTTTGGGACAAAATATGATCGATTATTTTTTGAAAGTGAAGTGGCCGGACCGGGCAAACAGAGTGTTTTGAATAATCTTGGCCAGGTATTTAAGAAAAGCGACGGGGCAGTGGTCTTTCCGGGAGAAAATTACGGCCTTCATACCCGGGTGTTTGTCACCCAAGACGGCAATCCGACCTACGAGGCTAAGGATATGGGCTTGGCGCCGCTGCAATTTAAGGTTTTCCCGTTTGATCGGTGTATTCATGTCGTGGCCAACGAGCAGACCGGCTATTTTCAGGTGATTATTAAAGCGTTGGAGCTTTTGGATAAAAAATTTATTGGCAGGGAATATCACTTATCGATGGGTATGGTGAACTTAATCGGCAAAAAAATTTCTTCGCGGACCGGAGAGATTATTACGGTTGACGGGTTATTGGAGAAAGTCAAAGAAAATTTAAAGTCTTTAGCCAAAAACCAGGAAGCATTGGAAGCGGTAACCGTCGGAGCGGTGAAGTATTCGGTGCTCAAAACCGGCTGTCAGCAGGACGTGGCTTTTGATATCAAAAAAACGGTCAGCCTCGACGGCAACTCCGGGCCGTATTTGCAGTATACCTACGCCCGGGCAAAGTCGGTGCTGGAGAAGGCAGGCGTATCGGGAAAGGTCCGACCTTGTTGGTACTCCGACGAGGTCGGACCTTCTGCAATCTTACTTCTCCGGACCCTCTACCGCTTCGAGGAAGTCGTCGTCCAGGCGGCGCAGGAGCTGGCGCCGAACTTAATCGCGAATTTTATTTATGACGTTGCCCAAAAGTTCAACGGTTTTTACAATAAACATAAGATTGTCGGCAATGACTTTCGTTTGTGGTTGACCGGCGCCACGGCCGGGATTATTAAGCGGGGACTGAATTTGCTGGGAATTGACGCGCCCGAGAAGATGTAAAGAGTATAATATCGGTTAAATATGGTTAATATCGAAGCGCGGGCCGGTCTTGATGGCCTGTCCGCAGAAGAAAGTCCAGGAGCTTTACCGGTGGAAACACCTTTTTCAGGAAATGAAGTTTTGCCGGTGGCAGAGTTGCCGGCGGCTTTGCTGTTGTGTAGTTGTATACTTTACTTGAGGCAGGAACCGCGGCGATTGGGGTAACTCCTGGTTTTTGTTTGGGTGCGGCTGGCTTAATTGGCGTTATATTATTGATTCGCCACGAAATTTTTAAAGGAAATAGAATAGAAGAAGATCGGCCACGACAATTAAAGAAAAGAATTAAAGATGAATAAATACTTTTGTTGAAAAGAAATCCAGAACTAGTTTAGTTGTCAGGCTGCACGGCGGGGGAAGTAAGTAAATTAATTTCAGATGCCCTTCTAGGTTTACCCTTTATTAATGGTAGAACTTTAATTTATCATTTTAGACTATAAAGTTAAAAAGAGCAACAGTAATCCCGTCTGCAGGGTCAGCGGCCAGTGGTCGAAGAGGCCGAGGAAGAGAAGGAGCAGGACGGGATGACAAGGTCGCACCTTGTCAGTAAACCAGGAGCGACCTTTAACCAGCAGATATCCAAACCCCAAAAATCCGATCAGGCCGGTTTCGGAGAGGAGTAATAGATAGATATTGTGCACCGGTTGTAAAAAACGGGTGGTGGCCGGAATGTAGCCGTAATGGTCCATGACGACGGTAAAGTTGTTGAGGCCAACTCCGGTTAAGGGGCGGTCTTTAAGCATAGCAATGGCCATTTGGGAGAGTTGGGAGCGGCGGGAAAACGACGACTCCGGCGCCATAAACGACAGGCTCCGGCCGAAAATTATTAGGCCTGTCAGACCGGCCAGCAGGGTCCACTTGTTTCTCATTAAAAACGCCAGCCAGGCGGAAAGGGAGAAGGTAAGAAACAGGGGGATGAGCGTCAGGATTGCATAGGGTCCGACCTTGTCGAAATACAACAAGGACGGACCCATTACTAAAAATCCGGCTAAGACGTTGGGGTGCGGGGTAGTGCCGAGCGGCGGGATTTTGAGCGAGCCATCAAACCAGGTGATTTTATCAATTCCTGCGGTAGCCGAGGTATAGGGCTGTTCGCCCAAAAACCAGTAGTTAAACAGTGAGCCTTGGTTTAGCCACTGTCCGACAGCCAAAACCGACTGGAAGACTACCGCCAGTGTTACACTTTTTATCGCACGTGCGTTAGAAAGTGTAACATGATTTTCCTTAATCCACGCAACCAGCAGGCCCATTTCGCCAAACTTGAACCACTTGTAGATTGCCGGAATCGGCGAAGCGCTAAAAATGACTGACGGCAGTAGGCATAAAAGAAAAACAATAATCGGCCGGGGAATGGATTTTATTGGTTTTAAAAGCAAAAGCAAAATGATCAGAATATCGGTTAAATACAGCGTCGGGATTAAATAATCGACCAAACTGCCGCCGACGTACGATGATGGTAAAATAAAATGCTTGGCGAGGTTCGAAGGAATCAAAAAAACGATGAGGTAGAAAAGCCACATAAAGATATTATAGGACAAAAAGTGGTAAAATGCTAAGATTTACTTATGGCATTAGAAATAGGTGAAAGCCATATTTTAGCGTCCCATTCCGGCGTCGGCAAGGCTGGAGGCGCGGAACCCAGTGGTGGTCCTCGGATATACAACAATTTATTAGATGTAGATCGGGAATTAAAAGTACAAATGGGAACGCAAGCCCATTTTTGGTGGGCCTCATTAATTAATTGGTGCGTTGTGTCAAATCAGGGCGTGTCTCGATGGCTTGTTGGCCCCGAAGAAAAAATGGAACGGGCCAGAAAATTCCTGAAAGGGAATTGATCGTAACTCAATATGTTTTTCTGGGGCGCGTCAGTTCCGATTTAAAAATCAGTCCCGGGGAGTTGTTAAAAACAGCTTTAATTAGAAGGCAGAGCGTGACTGGCCAGCTGGTTCCTGAAACTGTAAGGCAAAAACTGTCCCGATTGTTAAATAATTCGGAATTTAGTGCAACTGCCAAGCTGGAAGAGTTTTTCCTGCATTATCCCGGCAATGAATGGTTGCTTAAAGCCTTTAACAGCGGCCGATTTACATGGCAGAAGTAGAAAAAATTTTTATAGCTAAAACTCTAACTCGTGCCCGGGCAGAAGTTGAGTTTTTAATACCCGGTCGGCCTAAATTTAAAGATGCTCAGGAAATTTGGGGGATTATTAAGGAATTTTGGCCTGAAGAAAATTCACTTAAAAGCAAAAAAGAGGCTGTTGATTGGCGGAAATTCGCCGTAGCCGCAATCCCTTTAAATGAGGAACAGCCAAAAGTGATCAAGGCGGCGGTCGGCGGCTGCCCCGATGGGTTTATGATCGATCCGGGCGGATCACCGTCAGCTAAATCTAAAGAGGATTTGGAAAGGATCAGTCAATTTGTGGCCCGGTTTTACCGTAACGGTGAGAAATAACCGTCTCTCTGGCAAAATATTGAATTTGTCGACACTTTAAGAGAGTGATAGAAGAGAAGGAAAAACGTCGGTAAAATTAAGCTTATGCTACAATGGCGGCAAATGGTGCGCACCGAAGGGCAATGGAGAGGGGGAGACATCTTATCTGTTCAGATTGATCCGGCCGTGTATGCGGCCAATCAGCTCATTGGTCAATTAATTGAGGCCAATATTTCCAGCCAAGTTTCTGGGGCATTAACTCGTTTACAGGCAAAACTGGAAGGGATAAGGGATCATGAATGGATTGAGATGCGGTCGTCTGGCGGAGAACCTATCAATCAAGCCACAGCTATAAATTTTATCGGCGAATTAATTTATCATGGTTGCATGTGTGCCGACGGTAATCATAAACTGGCAGAAAAAAGAAAGCAGGAATTTTTAGGTCATCCGGAAAAAGTTATGAGTATGTTAAACTTATCTTTATGAATTTAACCTGTCAGCAGTTAACTTTGCCTAACGGTCTGAAAGTCGTTTTAACCCCCATGCCGACCGAGTCGGTGACCGTGTCTTTACTGGTCCGGGTGGGCAGCCGGGACGAGACGGCCAAACTCAACGGCATTTCCCATTTTTTTGAGCATATGGTGTTTAAAGGCACCAAAAAATGGCCGACGCCAATGGCCGTGAACCGGATGATCGACTCGGTCGGCGGCGTTTTCAACGCCATGACGAGTCAGGAACATACCGGCTTTTGGGTGAAAATCGCCAAAACCCATTTGCCGCTGGCCTTGGACTTTGTCAACCAAACCGTCTTCCATTCGCTCCTGCCGCAGGCAGAATTAGAAAAAGAACGGGGAGTGATTTTAGAAGAAATTAAGATGTTTGAAGACAACCCGATGCGCCATGTTTATGATCAGTTTGTATCACAGGTTTATAGTTCGACAGCTTTAGGCAGACCGATCATCGGTTTACCGGAAAACATTAAGAAGATGACAAGGTCGCACCTTGTCAATCATTTGCAGTCTTGGTACCAGCCGCAAAACATGGTGTTAACCGTGGCCGGGGGGTTGGACCGGGAAACGGAAAAGCTGATCGGCTCGGTGTTTGCGGATACTGGCAAAGATTTTAATTTAAAACATGGATCGGTTAAGTTGGCGGATAAAGGCGGGGTAAAACTAGTCAAAAAAGATATCCAGCAGTTTCATTTTTGTTTGGGTTTAACGACTTTCGAGCGGATCCATCCGGACCGGTATGTCTTAGGTTTATTAAGTTTGATTTTAGGCGGCAATACCAGTTCGCGGCTGTGGAACGAAATCCGGGAAAAGCGGGGTTTGGTCTATTATATTCATGCCGGCATCGATAGTTATTTTGACACCGGCTATCTGGTGGTCCGCGCCGGCTGTGATGTTAACCGAGCTGAAGAAGCGATTAAAATTACCGTTGGGCAACTGCAAAAAATGACCGGAAAAATTACCGATCAGGAACTGGCCGAGGCCAAAGAATACATCAAAGGTCATCTGGCTTTGAGCCTGGAGGACAGCCAGGAAGTGGCCGATTTGTTTGGCGAGGACTTGTTGATCGAGGGTAAAACTAAAACGATCAGGGAAATTATTGCCGGGGTCGAGGCAGTGACGACTAAACAGGTTCAAGCTTTGACCAAAAAACTGCTGGCAGATAATCAATTGCATTTGACTGTCGTCAGCCCATTGGCAGACGAGGCCAAGTTTGCTAAACTGGTTATGTAAATGCCCCGCAGAAGATTTTTATTGATTAAGTTGGCTCGATTGACAAAAAATCAGAAAAAAGTTTTGGTGGAAATTACGGTTCAATTGGGGGTTATCGGGATCGCGGCGGTAGCTCTGCCGGCCATTTTTGACAAGGGTTCATTGATGGTGGTAACATTGGGTGTAGGTTTTAGTTTAGCCTCATGGTATACGGCAGTGAGGCTGGCGGGAAAATTATGAACGACATGTTAATTTTTTATCTGACATTATCGGTTTTGCTTTTAATTATTGTTTTGGTATCTTTACCGACGATGATTAATGGGTCAAAGAAGAACGGTAAACGGTAATAGCCGTATGAAGAGCCAGCAATCAGTTGTCCTAGTTAAACCGGACGCCCTCCAGCGGGGGTTACTGGGAGAAATTATCCATCGGTTTGAGCGGAAAGGGATTAAGTTGATCGGTTTAAAGATGATGCGTTTAACCGACGAGGTTTTAGATCAATGGTATGTTCATCACAAGGAGAAAGCTTTTTTTGCCGGCTTAAAAAAATTCATGCAGAGTTCGCCGATCGTCGCTATGCTGTGGGAGGGGATTGACGCGATCCCGGTTGTCCGTAAGATCGTCGGCGCTACTTCCGGACGGGAAGCCGAAGCCGGCAGTATCCGGGGGGACTTTTCCATGAGCCGGCAATTGAATTTAATCCATGCCTCCGACGGGGAGGAATCCGCCAAAAAAGAAAAGGGTTTGGTTTTTAGTGATGAAGAGGTGGTCAAATGGCAAAGCGCCGACGAGTGCCTGTTTTACTCGAGTGAAGAATTGGGCGAATAAATTAAGGTATAATAACTTCAATCGGGGTGTGGCTCAGTTGGTAGAGCGCTGCGTTCGGGACGCAGAGACCGCCGGTTCGAGCCCGGCCACCCCGACCAAGTCCCCATAGTTCAACGGATAGAACAAGGGTTTCCTAAACCCTAAATCCAGGTTCGATTCCCGGTGAGGACACTAAAAATTTAAGGAAGGTTGACGGTCAAGGGAATCGATATCTTTGACAAAATCTTTTTTCAAGAAATGCCAGTAGGCGGCCACCCCGATCATGGCAGCGTTATCAGTAAAGAGTTTTTTAGCATATGGCACAAAAACCGGCAAGGGTCTGGCGGTGAGGCGGACCCGGCGGCGCAAATACAGATTTGAAAACACGCCGCCGCCTAATAAAATCACCCGGGGCTGATATTGGTCAATCGCTTTTTTGAGTTTGGTGGTCAGGCTGACGGCAATTGCCTGTTGAAATGCGGCGCACAGGTTGGTGGTGAAATTCACCTCCGAGGTGAAAGAAGTTCCCACCTCGGAGGTGTTTTTATCGTGGGTTTTTATCAGGTACATGGCGGCGGTTTTTAGGCCGGAAAAAGAGAAATTGAGGTCTTTGGAGTATTGCATGGGTACAGGCAGCTTGATTGAATCGGGATTGCCTTTTTTGGCGAGTTCTTCAACAATCGGTCCGCCGGGGTAACCAAGTTTTAGCATTTTGGCCAGTTTGTCGAGGGCCTCGCCGGCGGCATCATCTAGTGTTTGCCCGAGGAGTTGGTAGTGGCCGATTTTTTTAGCAAAAACTAATTGCGTATGGCCTCCTGAAACAAGTAAGCTGATAAACATGGAAGGGTCGGACCCTTCCATGTTTATCAGGGATGATAAGAGGTGTCCTTCCATGTGGTTGATAGCTATGAGCGGTTTATGCCACTCTTGTGCCAGTTTTTTGGCATAGTTAATCCCGATTTCCAGGGCCGGGGCCAGTCCCGGCCCGACCGTAACAGCAACCGCGTCGGGAGTGACAAGGTGCGACCTTGTCATCCCGTCCCGTACGACGAAACCTATCTTTGCCTCATGGGCCCGTTTGGCCAGGTGAGGGACGACGCCGCCGTACTTGGCGTGAATGTTAATTTGAGAAGCAATGACATTAGATAAAACTTTCCGGCCCTGGGTGACGGCGGCGCAGGTTTCATCGCAGGAAGTGTCGATGGCTAAAATTATTGGTTGACGCATATGTGATAATATATTTTACAGTATGCCCGATTGTTTATTTTGCAAAATTATCAAAGGCGAAATTAAAAGCTATAAAATTTACGAAGATAAAGAATTTTTGGCTTTCCTGGATATTTTTCCCAAAAGTGCCGGCCATACTTTGGTCATTCCCAAGGCTCATGTTCAGTGGGTGTGGGACTATCCGGAATTGGGCCGGTACTTTGAGCTGGTGGGGAAATTGGCGCGGCACTTGCGCCGGGTCAGCGGCCATGAAGTTGTCCGGGGCTTGGTCTACGGCGTCGAAGTGCCTCACGCGCACGTCCATTTAATGCCCAACCAAACCGATGAATTTGACGGTAAACAGCTGGTAGCGGATAAGCTGCTGGCGCTGGCTAAACGTTATCGTTTTTAACACTTCTTCATCCTGTTAAAAACTGGTAAATTTTCCCCGGAGATTTTTTTAAGTGAAAATTGTTATAAGACTTTAGTATAATATTACAGGGTTTATTTAGATTTAGTTAAAGGCAAAGTTGGCTGGTTTGAAAACAGAAATCCGTGAAAACAGATTAAATAATTATTTAAGATAGAATAATGAACAATAAATATGTTCAATGGTTAAAATTTGCCCTAATTTGCTTCGGTTAAATTTAGGTTTTACTTAGTAATTTAACCGGTTTTATTTTTTGGTTCATTTTAAGTTATAGGCTTTGAAAAACTTGTTATGCTACAATGAAGCTATGTTGGTTTTATGGATGGCAGTCTTACCGTTTATGCTTTGGTTTATCGAGCAGGTTTTGCCGTTTCCGGCCGTGGTCGAGGAGCTGGCCAAGGCGCTGGTGGTTTACCGGGTGGCGGGTTGGCAGCCGGCCTTTGGTTTGGGCTTGGTGTTTGGCTTTTCCGAAACGGTCTTATTTACCTTAAACACCTTTGATCTTTGGCAGCGGTTGTTATTGACCGTGCCGATGCATGGACTGACTGCTATCTATTTAATCTAAAAATTGCGAGCTGACCCACCAGGATTGTTTAAGGTCATCGGGACTAAAGCCGACGCGCGACCAGTCACTATTTTGCTCAAAGACAAAAATATCCACACTGGTTTTAAGCCTCATGACTACCTGGGCATCCAAAGAAGGCCGGCTCCGGATATTGACACTGCTGTCTGCCGGTACCGTCAGGTGCTTGGGCGTGGCTGTGCCCAAGACCTGTTTTTCCTGTTTTATGTTGATTTCTTGAGGCTTTAGCGATGGTGAAGCAAGGGGACTTGGTTCAATTACCTGGAGAATCGTGGCCGGGGCGGTTTTAGGTTTTAAGATTAGCTGGGTAATCATGACGGTAATAATCGCCGTGGCCAGGATCACGGCCGGAATTAATACCGGATTGGACCAGGGAATAGCCGGGGGTTTTGGGGCGGCCGGAGCTTTTGCCGGGCGGGATTTTAACTGGCGCATATATATAGTCAAAAAGACAAAGCTGGCAATAACCACGAGCAGAATTCCCCAGACGGCGACGGTTTGGACCCCGCCGACGAAGCCGAAGATCGAGCCGGTCCCTGAAGCTTGGGCGACCAGGTCCTGCAGCCGCTGGATATTGGTGTTAATGCCGTTAAGTTCCAGCCGGGCTTCCCGGTAGGCCCGGATTCGGTTTTCCGGGGTAATCGCCTTGCTTTGGGTGAGTAAAATTTTATCCAGATTGACGTCGATTTGGGATTTTAAGACTGTGCCTTGGGAAAAGTAACTGGTTTTTTCGAGCGGTTTTAACAGTTCGGCCGCCTGTTTTTTAATCGTTTCCAGCTCGCCGGCGGTCAACTGCCAGACATCTTCCACTTCCACAAATACCAGCCGGGTTTCTTCCGGGGCAAGGGTGTAGGAGCCGGTCACAAACAAGGCTTCTTCGGTGGTGTCGTAATGCGTTTCCAAAGACGGATCAAGAGTTAGAATGTCCTCGGTTTTAAGCTCCCGGGGCAGATAAAATTTTAAGGGGACGGTTTGGGAGATGACGGCGGAAGGATTGGTAATCACGCCCCGGAAAATAATACTGCCTTCCTCCAGCCAGAGCGCTCGGACCGATTCGCCGGCATTTATGGCCAGAATTTGCCGGTTCAGGCCCAGCAGTGCCTGCAGGTTAAAGACTAAATTTTTAAGGTTAAGTTTTTGATCCTGGCTGGTTTTGGTCGGCTGCAGCAGCTGGTCGCCGCCGGGGTATTCGTTTAAAGCCAAAACTTGCTTTCGGCTGTTAGTGATAGCGCGGTCCAGGACGGATTCGCCGAGTCCATTCCAATCGTCCAGGAGGACCGCCAGCTTTTGGCTTTCGGCTTTTAGAGAGTCGTTTCTCTCGCTCACTTTAGCCAAAAAGCCAAAGAGAGTCGGTTCTTGGCTGTCATTGCCGGGTTCACCGACTAATTCAGACAGCAAGGCTAGATTTTTAAGGCTGGCAGCTAAATTGAGTTCGAGAATGATCGGCGCGTCCCAAGCCTCGGCTAAGGTCAGCAGTTCCGGGTTGTTGATTTTGCCGCTTTGGATTGCTTCATAAAGCGCGTTTGCTTGGGTGCGGCTTTGTTCGAGTTTAGTATTTAAATCGGGGATTGACCGGCCTTCTTCCAGGGATAAAGAGACTACCGGGGCATTGACCAACTTTTCCAATAACTCCCGTTGTTCGGTTTGTTCCTGGACGATGTTAGTAATGACTGCCGGTGTATTAGTCGTGGTGGTGGAATAGTTCCAAACATTGCTGATCAGATCGCCGAAACTGGTTAAACTGCGGGTGGAATTGTTCCAGACATCGGCGGCTAAACTGCCGAAAGAGGTTAAAGACCGGGAGGAGCTGGCCCAGACATCGGCCGCGGTGAGCGCCGCCCCTGCCGCTTTGACCTCGAAAGATTTGTCCAGGCATAAATAGTCCGAACCCGAAGTACAGCAAAGGTTGGCCGGGTAGAAGCCTTCGGTCGTGCCGATGGCGGCGTCATAATAATACCAGGCGTCGGCCGTTAGGGTACTTAGCCGTCAAGGTACAAACCGCCCCGGTTTGGGGCTGGTATTCGTCGTCATATAACCATTCACCGATAGTACAGGTAGACGAGACCGGGCACTGCTGATAGGTAGCCGCAACTGCCGGTTTAACCGGCAGTAACCAGAGCAGGGTAAGCAGGAAGATCATGATTTGTCGTGGAGCGCCTTGCGGAATTCCCGGGTGGCATTGCGGATACCCCGGGCCAATTCGGGTAGTTTATCCCCGCCGAAAAATAACATCAGTACCAAGGCAATCACGATGATTTCCCCCAAGCCGATGTTATTAAACATAAAGGCTTATTCCTTGTCTTTAATGGCAGTTTTTAGGTCTTTGGCGGCTTTTTTTAATTCAACCTTGGACTCGCCCAGGTTTTTCCCCATTTTGGGTAAGAATTTAGCCCCAAAGAGCACTAATAAGACGACCAGAATGATGATAATTTCGGTCGTGCCCAAGTTGGCAAACATATTCTGTGCTCCTTTCTTTGACTAGTTATTATTTTTCTTCTTTACTGGCCTTTCGAAATTCCTTAATTGATTGGCCGATGCCCCGCATCAATTCCGGGATTTTCTTGCCGCCGAACAGCACGATGATTAAAATAGCAATGACGATGATTTCTGTAGAGCCGATATTTTTAAACATGGAAATTATTCACCCCCCTCATCGTCTTTCAAGGCTTTTTGCAGGTCTTTTTTGGCGCCTTTCAGTTCCCGGCCGGCCTGGCCCAGGCCCCGGGCCAGCTCGGGCAGTTTTTTGCCGCCGAAAAGAACCAGCAGGACAATAATAATGATGACGATTTCGGTCGTGCCCAAATTTCTAAACATAGGCTTTATTCAATAATAGTGTCAGTTCAAACAGAAGTAAAGGGGGAATTGTGAGGATGATTAACGAGACAATATCGTTGGGGGGCAGTAAAGCCACGAAGACCAGGATCAGGGTATAGACGTATTTGCGGGATTTTTTTAAAGCCGGCAGGTTCATTATTTTTAGCTGCAGCAGGGCCGAAAGGACGATCGGCAGTTGAAACACCAGGGCCATTAAGGTGCCGGTGGCCAGGATTTGGGACAGGAAGCTGGAGAGGTCCCATAAATTTTCAACGGAAAATTCCAGCGAGACTTTGGCGTAAAGGCTGATAATCAGCTGAATAATCCAGGCGCCGAATAAAAATCCCAGAATAAACAAGACGAGGCTAATGGGATAAAGTTTGAGGATGAGCCGGTATTCTTTGTTTTTTAAAGCCGGTTTAATGAAAGTCAGCAGATGATAGCCCAAAAGCGGCAAGGCCAAACTTAAGCCGACCAGGATCCCGGCGTTGATGGCTAAGTCAATAAATTGGTAGGGTGAAGTCAGGACAATATTGATCCCCTCAAGCTTAAAAATCCGCATGATTAAATTAATTATTTTTTGGTAATAGATAAAGCCGACGGCCCCGGCCACCCCAAAAACCAGCAGCACATGCAGCAGTTTTTGCTGAACCTCTTTGAGGTAGGGCAGATATTTAGAGATGATTTTATCTTGGTCCATAGTTTATTGCAGTGAGGCAATCGTGGCTTTAATTTTAGCGTCTTTCAAGTTGCGGCCGGTGGTGCCGATAGCCGTGTGGCCGGCAATAACTTCGTCCCAGACGGCGTCGGCAATCTCCGTGGCCGAGGCGCCGCCGGCCGGAGTTTCGATAAAGGTGCCGGTCCCCAAGTCCCGGGTGGATCCGGCAGTATTGCCGGAAAAAGTGTGGTTTAAGCGGACGCCGGTGCGGCTGACGCCGGTGCCGACGTCGATGCCGTAACCGGAATTGTTGTAGATTAAATTATTTTCAAAAATATTGTCAGTCACGCCGGCGCCGGCCAAATTGGCGCCGTCGGCGTTGCCGGTCATGATACATTGGGTGATTTTGGTGATTGAGGTATTCGCGCCGAGGTTTAAGCCGTTGCCGGTACAATCTTCAATCGTGCAGGTATCAATTTGGGTCCGGGTGCTGGCGGCTAAATCAATGCCGTTGCCGCTGGCCGACTTGATCCAACAGCCTTCGATAAAAGCGCTGTCACCGGTGACCGTGATGGCATTGTCCGTGCCGCCGGAGGCGGTGGCAACGTAAAAACCGGAAAACTCGACGTTATCCGCGCCGATATTAACGGTTGGCGATCCGGGTGCGGCCGGCACCAATTGGAACGAGTAGCCGGCGCCGCGGATTTTTAAGTTATTTTTAGTGATATTTAAAGTTTCGGT
>Ga0100387_10003239_pt1 | contig 13655 bp, 17 predicted proteins | sample CryGeymeta201511_FD_81547 | JGI IMG/M metagenome (GOLD analysis project Ga0100387, IMG submission 81547) | Groundwater microbial communities from Crystal Geyser aquifers in Utah, USA - Crystal Geyser metaG 2015-11 | ecosystem: Environmental > Aquatic > Deep subsurface > Groundwater | place... | reverse complement strand
ATGGCAGACTGGCCGCCAATAACCTGCTCTCTTAAAGCTGGGCCAGTTGCTTGGCAACGGCTGCCGCCTGGTAGCCCTGATCATAAAGCTGGCTAAGCTGTTGCGACAAATCAACCGAGCTGCCACCGGACAATAGCTGTATAACTGCCTGTAAGGCTGGTTGGGGCGGTATGCCGAGCAGCTGTTGAATATCATCAACCTCCAGTGCCTGGCCCCGGCTACTGGCCTGATCTAGCAGGCTGATACTATCGCGGAAACTGCCTTCGCCGTGCTCAGCCAACAGTTCCAATGCAGAGTCGCTGACTTTGATCTTTTCTTGTTTGGCAATCTGTTGCAGGTGAGCCACTACTTTTGATTTTTCTACCGGCCGGAAGTTAAAGCGCTGGGTGCGGCTAACAATCGTGTCCGGCAGTTTGTGGGCGTCGGTGGTAGCCAATATAAAGACGGCATGCTGTGGCGGCTCTTCAAGCGTCTTTAACAGGGCATTAAAGGCCTCACGGGTTAGCATGTGCACCTCGTCGATGATATAAACCTTGTACTTGGCACTGGTGGGAGCCACGTAAACCTTGTCGCGCAGTTCGCGGATTTCGTCTATCCGGCGGTTGCTGGCGGCATCAATTTCGATAATATCCAGATGGGCGCTGTCGTCGGTATAGGGCAGATTGTTAATTTCGTGAGCCAGAATACGGGCGATAGACGTCTTGCCCACCCCACGCGGTCCGGTAAACAAGTAGGCATGGCTAATCCTACCCTTGGCCAGCGCCTGCTTGAGGGTATCTGTTATATGCTCCTGTCCTACGACCTCTCCCAGAGATTTCGGACGGTGCTTTCTGTATAAAGCCTGCCCCATAGTCTACCTATTATACCGCCAACGGCTCGGCTTTGCCGTTGTTAAATTGAGCAAGTTATTATAAAGCGGCTTCGAGAGCGGCCCACTCGGCGGCGGCATCGTCTTCGGGAACGTTGACACTCACCTGGTCACCGGGCTTGGCCTTGAAGTAAGTAACGCTGGCCAACAGCACGCGTAGCTTCTTGCCGGCCACATCTACAAAGTAGTGACCGCCTTCGAGAATAAGAGTGCCGACCACCTGTTTGCGGGGAATCGGACCAATTTGCTTATAAAGAAAAGCGCCATCCTCGGCGATGGTCAACTTAAGAATATCGCCCTGAACGAGCTTGGATTTGCTGGCATAATTGGCCGGTACTGGATAAATTTTGCCGTCTGAACCAACCATATTCTGGCCGTCAAAAACACCCTCGATTACCTTACCGAGTGTATCTTCGCGAGCTATCGGTGCGACTTTGTCGTCGTCACCCACCAGGCTGATCAGCAGTTCAGTGGCAGCAGCCAGACTGGTCTCAGCCTCCTGGATTAATGAGCGGAGTCGTTTTACTTGTTTGTCTGGTACGTCGGGCATAACTTTCTGTCTCGCTTCTGTATCTGTCTCTCTAGGCAAGTGTTTATTGGCACACTTTCCCACTCAAAATACCACGATGTGACCCTCAAGTCAAAGTCGTGGAGCCGTATGTGGATAACTGCCCCATTGACTTAACTAGTCCGTAGCCAATTTTATCTGAGGTTTGTATTGCCCCGTTCCTGGTATCACCAAGCTCAGATCCCAAGTGCCTATGCTACCTGTTCGGACAGCGAGCGACGCCATAACTGCAAATTCATGCTTACTTACGGGCAAGGCTTTGCCATCAGCCATTACGTATGCCTCGCTCAGGCCGACCTGTATACGGTCGTCGGCCGCAGGGTATACATCCTTTAGCCCGTCCTGAGCCGGATCAAGAGAAAACGTATCTGTCAGACGAGTGATTAAGCCGTTGTGAAATTCGGGTGTGAAGAATCGCATAGTTTGAGATCCGGGACCGTACCTTTCCCTCGCCGGAAAGGTACCGGACACCAGATGTATTAGGCCAGTTCGACGGTTGCGCCGGCTGCTTCGAGAGCAGTTTTGGCGGCTTCGGCGTCTTCTTTTTTAGCCTTTTCGAGTACGGGCTTGGGAGCGCCGTCTACGATGGCTTTAGCTTCGCCCAGGCCAAGACCGGTGATGTCTTTGACGGCCTTGATGACAGCGACCTTTTGAGCACCGGCGTCCTTAAGGATGACATCGTGCTCACTCTTTTCTTCGGCGGCTGGGGCGGCATCGCCACCAGCGGCTGGGCTGGCGACTGCGACTGCAGTAGCGGCCGGTTCAATGTTGTATTCGTCTTTCAATATAGTGCCGAGTTCGTTGACTTCCAAAACGGTCAGCCCAACGAGCTGTTCGGCAATTTTCTTTAAATCTGTAGCCATGATGTTCCTTTATTTAACTTAATTGGTTGCTTTGGCTTCTAAGCCCTGTAATAGACCATGAAGGTTACCGGACAGGCTGCCCATAACGCCGCGAACGGGCGAATTAAGGGTGTTAAGAATACCAGCAATAAGCTGGTTCTTGCCTGGCAGGCCGGCCAGCGCTTTGACGTTAGCGGCATCAATAAACTCGCCCTCGGCGCTAAAGGCACCGACAAATTCCAGGTTTGGATTTTGCTTGGCAAAGTTATTGAGTACTTGGGCGGCAGCTACTTCGTCTTCGCCGTTAAAGGCGTAGAGCAACATGCCCTCTAGAGCGCTGGTGTCGGTATCTTTAAAGGTGTCGATTGCTTTGAGCGCCTGGATAACCAAGCGGTTCTTAACAACTTTAACCCGGGTACCGTTGGCTTTGGCGTCGCGCCGCAGTGTCTGCATAGCCTTAACCGTGGTGCCTTGATATTTGGCGACAACGGTCATTTTTGAAGCGCTCAGCAGATCGGCGACTTCGTCGACGACTGCCTGCTTCTCGATTTTGGTTAATGCCATGTAATTTCTCCGAATTACTTACTTGCCACGAAAGCCATCGACCATTTGCTTTCGCAGTTGCCACGGCCTTGAGGCCTACAAAAACGCCTTGGTTTTATAAACCAGAGGCGTGCAAACTATCAAAAGTAGATTGTTTGTACCTCGGCGACATAATTAAGGCTTAAAGCCCGTCGCTGTCTCTAGCAACTTAAATAGGATTATAACAGATTGAAGACCGTTTGGTCAATCGTAAAGATGATCGACTGGCGCTTCGGGAGGAGTGGCCTCGCCCTGCTCCGGCTTGAGTGGCTGGTGCACATCGAGGTTATGAAACGGTTTAACGGCGGCGAGGGCTATTTTAGCCACCGGCTGCACTAGCTCTAAATGCCTTCGCCTGGCTCGTGCCTGTTCACTTTCTGGTGGTGCTTCCATTTTTTTGTTCCCCGCTTACGCTTGTATAGTTGCACGCACTCGGTCTAACGTCAAGTAACAACTGTCGCATTATTAATTACGTAGGCTTTGAGAACTTCGTAAAACTGTAGTAGTTCGGCCTTTTTTATCCATTCGTCATCACTATGTGCGCCGCCGCCGTCAGGCCGGATGACAATGGTAGGGATGCCTTTAGCGCAAAAAAAAACGGGCATCGCTCGAGCCGCAAGACCTGGCCTGACCCAAAGGCTTACCTCTGATACGGTCAGCAACCTTAATAAAGTTAGCTATTGCCGGGTCTTTTAGATCTATCTTTCCCGGATCCTGCTGGGAGAGTTCGTGGATTTCAAGCCTGTGAGCTTTGGCGATGCTCTCTACTGCAGATCGTTTAAGCTTATAATCCTCAGCATCAATAAAACGCATGTCCAGAGTAGCTTCGGCGGTGGCCGGAACTTGATTAATAGCTACACCGCCCTTGATCTGGCTGACCGTAATACTGCTACGCTTATAATTATGCTCACCGAAGGCCTCACGAATCTCCAGGACAGCCCGAGCCAGTCCCTCAATAGCATTGACGCCCTCCCACGGCCGCGATCCATGGGCTGTCTTGCCTTTGGCCATCAACCGGATATGCCAGACACCGTTGCTGGCGTTTTCAATTTCCCAGGCATTGCCGCCGTCGGGCAATATGCAAACATCGGCACCGTAGCCCTGTTCCAATAGATATCCCACACCGTCTTCGCCGCCGATTTCTTCGTCGGAGGTCAGCATAATGCCAAAATCGTAGTCACTTATTTCGTGTTTTAAATCCTCGACCAGCTGCATATAGCAGGCCACAGCAAACTTCATATCAAACACGCCGCGGCCATACAGTTTGCCATCTTTCTCGGCCATCGTACAAAGCGTTTTACGGCCCGGAACAACGTCCAAATGCGCCTGCAGAAGTATTTTAGGTGTTTTAGTGCCGGTTGTAGTCCCTACTAATGAAGGAAAACCATTGCTTTTGTGGTGGCTGACCGCCATGCCCCGTGTCCGTAATAATTCTTCGGCATACTGCATGCAGGCGACGGACGCTGAAGGCGCGGAGCTTTCCGATGGAAACGCCACCAAGGCCGACAACGTACTTATAAGATCAATTGTTTGATGAGACATATGCTTCTTGACAATAATAGTATAATGTGTGTATACTAATACTAGCGTTACAGGGCTGACAACCTTATTGTACAATATGATGAGAGAACAAATTCATGACTTTTAAAAGAACCCCCGAAGATCTTGAAAAGAGAATGCGGCGCCAGGAGGCGCGTGAGCAGAGAGGACGCGAAGCCCTAGCGGCTGCGGCCGACCGTCGTAGCGCTCGAGAAGAAGCACTTCAAGTTGAACGGGCTCTGCCCGCCCTAAGACTTATACGCCGGCACCATAATTTCGGTGTGGTGACTTTTAAGGGCTCAGATGGCGACTACTTTTTGGAAGGTTTCACAAAGGCTGTTGAAAGACAAAAGGGTGGTCTGCTGGTACTGCCGGCCGAGGGGAATATTCAGGGCGAAGACCTTGGCCACGAGCAGGCCGAGGACACATTGAGCATGCTAAGTCATCACAGGCGTGAATATGGCAAACTGGCCGTGGTCGCTTTTATAGATTTTCAATTCGGTGATAAAAAAAGTATCGGCACGCCTCTCGTTGCTCGTCGCGTATCAGACCTGCTTGACGCCCAGAATGACCCCGACCAGCCCAACCCTGGAACCGGTATAGTCATTATTGGAAGTGGTGATACATCCCATCTGGTCACCACAGGTTCCAATTTTATGCGTGAAACACAGCACCCTGTTGCCGGTAAGCTGGCCATCCGTTATGCATTAGACAACCACAATGAACTAACGACAGCTCCGAATGATATGAGCGTGCGCAGAGACCGCCTAGAAAACACTCCGATCTTCGTACCGCCCTTTCCCTTTGAAGCACCGCGATAGTAACAGTTTTTATTAAAGCTGAGAGAGTTTGAACTGCGTATAACGCTCGCCGGCCAGGCGGGTTAGTTCGGGGCTTTCGTCTTGATTAACAAACTGCATGGCTTCGGCCAGCATAGGGTGGACTTCGGCCAGTTTTTCGTGCATCTCCAGGACTAGCTTGCGGTAGCCGGGGTGGCCTTGCGGCGTGGTACGCAGTTCATGCAGGTGAAAGGCCTCGCGGGCGTTATAAGTGACCTTCCAGCGCATTTTGTGGCCTAACAGGGTGGCGTATTGGGCTTCTAGGGTGTAGCCGTTTTGCTGTAGCAGGCTATGTAGCTTGAGACTGATGTCAAAACAGGCCTCATATTGTTCGATTAGGCCGGAATCTTCTATCAGCTTGGGCACATCGTAGCCATAGCGGGGGGTGAGCTGTTGCCAGTTCATATCATCTACCATGCGGTGGCGCTGAAGGTCGCGAAAGATGCCGTAATCGCAGACCAGATCCCAGCTGTAATGAGCCTTTTCGAGCGCTCTGCCCGGCTTGTGGCGACGATTGAAACGTTCGCCCATGTAGGCCTTGAAAACATCGGTCTTTTTATCATATGGCCAGCTGTTGACTTCGGATTGTAGCTGTTCGAGTGACAGGTTGCTGTGTTCGTAGAGCATGTCGGGTACCAACAGCATTTCGTTTTTGGGCCAAAAGTCTACCAGGGTTACCGGTTCTTTGGCGGTGGCAGAGTGATTGTCGGGCAGATAGTCGTGAGCCAGCTCTTTGACGTTGCTATAAGTGTTGGCCCGGTAGGCCACCATGGCGCCGCCGCGCTCCGGCTTGTCGGCGCGCTCCAGGAACATCGGTATGATCTTGCGCCCCTGTTCTAGCAGGCTCTGGCCGGTAAGTTTGGCCTCTGGCAGCTCGTCGCTTAGCAGGTGCATAATCAGGCTCTCGAAGGCCTGACCCGAGGCGAAGATACCAACGGTAGACTTGGTAGCCACCGGCAGAACATCGCGCACGGCGTCGCAGGCCTGAGCCTTGGTGGCACCCTTCCAGGCGATGTCTCGTTCTTTTTCGGGCGTACTGTCGTTGGTGCGAACGTAATCTGTCAGGCGGCGCACCATGGTGGAGTAGAGCTCGAAAATAGTGTCCATGGCCCCGACATACTGCTTTTTTACATTAGGTTTGAGGTGTTCAGGCACGTGGTAGCGGAATTTGCCGTGCACGTCACGCTGGTCGAAGTAAATATAGCGCGTTGACTGCTCCAGATAAGCCGCTAGGCGGCCCCATTCCAGCTTTTTGGTTAACAGATTAGAAGCGTTCTCGATAACAAAGTGAATACCGCCGAGTTGTTGCACCGAATCGTCGCCGTAGGCAGTGATAACGCGGTGTAGTAGCTGGGCGTCTTTGTCGATCTTGTTGGCGAATTCATCGAGGATGGTGATACGCATATCATCACTGCGGCGGCTAAGGCGGGCCATGGCGGCGGCAATGGTTATGGGGCTGAGCTTGTCACTAAAGGCGTAAACATCGCCATCTGTGTCGGTAACGGCGCCGGCCAGGTAGGCTTTGCCGGCATCGGTAATGGCGTAGTTACCGTCGGTTTCTTTAGTTACCAGAACCTCGTCGTCTTGGCTGACGGCCGGTGTGGCCGCAGTCTTTTGCTCGATTATCTCTTTAACGGAGGCCGGTGCACTGGTGACGGCCGGCTGGCTGTTGTCGCGGACGGCCAGTTCGGCTTTGACCAGGTTCCATACGTTATCGGCTACGATGGTCTGATCGTCGGTGGCGAATACTACTGGCAACTTGCGTTGTTTGGCCTCCCAAAGATAGCCGGAACGAACCCGCTCCAGAAAAGCATCATCCAGGTTGTCATAGCGCTCGGCCTGATAGCGATCGCCCAGCCGCTCGCGCAAGACCTGCACCGGGGCGTCCAGCACTACGCACAAATCGGGTTCGATGCCGCCAACGGCAAAGCTGATAATACTGTTAATGGTATCGTAATCCGGCACATCGCCGCGGCCGTAATACTGGATCGCCAGGGTAGTTAAATAGTTGCGGTCAACCAGGCAAATAACACCGTGGTCGACACTTTGCTTAATAACTTGCAGGCTTTGGGCCCGGGCGGCGTTATAAAGCAGGACTTCGGTGCGGGTGTTCATAGGGTAGCGCGGGTCTTGGGTCAGCTGGCGGATGGCGCGAGCCGTCAAATCGCTCTGGCTGTCGGGCTCGCGTAGAGTGCGCACCGGTAATCCGGCCGCACGCAGGCGCCGCGCCAGCTCGTGCAACTGAGTGGTTTTGCCAACGCCCTCCGGCCCCTCAATAACAATGTATTTACCCCTATTCATAGGACAGACCCTCGATCTTCTGGGGCATGGAACGTATGTCTTTGTAGGCTTTGGGCAACATCATGTCCGGGGACCAGGTTTTGATAATTGTTTCCAGATCACTTCCCTGCTGGTATTTGCCACTGAAGCCGTCATCACGACCCTTGCCGTAACTGCCCTCTACCTCACCGGTTTCCAGGAAAATAGCCTGGGCAATGCGTTCGCCAACCGGCAGCAACACCGTTTCGCGCTCATTCAAATTGTAAATCTCCAGTGTTAGGCGGTTGATATAACCAGGGTCAACCCAACCGGCGTCGAAACAAACCGCTACGCCGTTGCGTCCCCAACTACTGCGCGATTTAACCTCATAGGCGCCGGGTGGCTTGATGCCAAAGAACTCATGGGTGTGTGCCAGGATGCGCTCGCGGGGCTTAAGGCTGATAACGGGGTGATCAAGCGGGATGTTGGCCACTGGTTTAAAACCGTTGAGCTTACACCACTCACCGTGAGGCATGGCCTTGTAGGGGCCGTCAAAATAGCGCTCAACGTCTTCGGAATCGAAGGGATTATAGATGGTGCGCTCGTTCATGCGCTCAATGCGATAATAATGATAGCCCAGCGTTACGTCCATGCTGGCGTGGCTGACATGCTTGGGATCAAAGGGGTGGCAAACAATATGGCCATCGTTTATGGCCGCTCGGATTTGGGTATTACTATAGACTGCCATTTAGCGTTCTCCCTTTAGTTACCATTCTAGAATAGGGCTCACCGGTAAGGCAAGCATAATAATAATGTGATTTTTACGCAAATAGATGCCCGGGTACGCTTATGACCGGAGTTTGGCCTCTATAAGCGCCATGGTCTCGGCCTGAATTTTGTCGGCTGCCGCTTCGGCGTCAAGCACGCTGGCGCCAAAGTGGCTGGCGGCCGCCACAAAACCCTCAGCCGTCTTTTGGTGGTAATCAGACGCCTTATTCTCAAAATAATCAAAGCCGGCCTGGTGGTTGCGCCGGTGGCGGCGTTCTTCCAGCGTGGCCGGGCCGGCGGTGTAGACGATAATAAGATCCGGCTCAACCAGGCCCAACAGTTCATCGGCCGCGGCATAACCGCGGTCGGGATCCAACCCGTCGCCAGCCACCTGATAGGCAATGATAGACAGCGGACTTCGGTCGATCAGCACAATCTGCCCGTTTTGGCGCCGTTCCAATACATCAACTGCCAGTGCGTGCTGGCAGGCCAGTGCAATATGTAAGTCAGTTCCCACCGGCCGTTGATTGTCCGAAAGCGAAGCTTGGCGCAGCAGTTCACCTATGGGTGTGCCGCCGACAGAACGGGTTTCGCAGACGTCCAAACTCTTTATGCGCAGAGCCTCGGCCGCCAGCTTGAGCTGTTCGGTTTTGCCAACGCCGTCCGGCCCGTCGAAGTAGACTATTAAACCCTTATTAGAAGCCATAGCAATATTATGCCAGACCGGCTGGATCAACGGCAATCGAAGGACCCATGCTGGTAGTAACATGGACAGCCTTCAGGTAGTTGCCCTTAAAGTTTTGCGGCTTATTGGCCTTGATGCTGGCCATCACCGCCTGGACGTTCTGAAGCAGTAATGGACCATCAAAACTGACCTTGCCCACTCCCAGGTGGACTATGCCGGTAGTGTCGACGCGGTACTCTACGCGGCCGGCTTTGGCCTCGGCCACGGCCTTGGCTATATCAGTAGTTACGGTGCCGCTTTTAGGGTTGGGCATCAGGCCGCGCGGGCCTAAAACCCGGGCGTACTTGCCAAGCTTTGCCATCAGCGTTGGGACGGCAATCAAGGTATCAAAATTGATATTGCCTTTATCAAGTTCGGCAAACAGCTCCTCAACACCGGCTAAATCGGCACCGGCTTTAATGGCGGCGGCAGAATCTTCGGTTAAAACGGCCACCCGGACGGTTTTGCCGGTACCACCGGGCAGTACCAGATTGTCGCGGATGTTCTGATCAGCCTGGCGCGGATCAACGCCCAGGTTAACGTGCATTTCGACTGTGGCGTCAAACTTGACGTGGCTGGTCTTTTTGGCCAGATCAACAGCTTGCTCGAGAGTATAAAGCTTGTCAGCCTCAATCAGCTCGGCGTTCTTACGAAAATGCTTGCCGTGGCGTTCTATACGCAGTCGGTTAGGGACAACCACGGCCTTTGGCTTGTCCTCAGCTGTTTCAGCAGAGGCTTTGCGAGCCTCTTTAGCTTCTTTCTCGGCAGCTTCTTCGAGCGCTTTGGCACTGCGCTTACCGGCCTTGGCGAGTTTGGGCTCTTCTGAGGTTTCAACTTGTTCTGTCGCTTCAACCGGTGTGACGGGTGCAACTTCGGCAGTAACCTCACCGTGCGCCTTTATAGTCGCTTGTATCTGCGCGATGGTGCTTTTATCAGCCACCTCAATGCCTAAAGCTTTGGCATCTTCAAGCAGGTCTTTCTTAGTCTTTGCCATAGTTAATTGCCTTCGACTTCCACGCCCATACTGCGGGCGGTGCCGGCGACCATCTTTTTGATGGCTTCGACGTCTCCGGCGTTCATGTCGTGAGCCTTGGCTTCGGCAATCTTGGTAAGCTGGGCGTTAGATAGCTTCTTATCGATCTTTTCGGTGTTGGGGCGGCCGGAACCCTTTTGAACGCCCAGTTCGGCGCGAATCAAATCGTCGGTGGGTGCACTAACGACGCGGAAATCCATACTGCGATCATCATAAATAGTAATATGCGCCGTGATCATCTGACCCTGCATATCTTTGGTGGCGTCGTTAAACGGTTGGATAAAATCCATCATATTAACACCGTATTGGCCGAGGGTGCTGCCGACGGGCGGCGCGGCACTGGCCTGACCGGCCCGGATTTTCATTTTTAGATTAGCTTTTACTGCTTTTGCCATAGTGATTTTCGAACGGAGCCTATGCTCAACATTCTCCTTCCCTTTCTTAATTATTGAAGCTTAAGACAGAAGTGCGTAACTGATTAATGTTACTACAGTTTACCCCTGTTGTCCAGCCCAGGCCTTTTCGGCAATATAGCGCTGAATGGCTTCTTGGTCGCGTCGGTTTACAGAAGGAGTCACCTCCTTGAGCAATGATAGCTGGGGCGGGTCTAGCTCTATAGCCAAATCCTCAGCAGCAGTCTCTACTGACAGGAGTTCGGTGCCAAGTACTTCTTTGGGCACAAATATGGGCTTACCGAACACATAGACCGCCCGATCCTCGCCCGATCCGGAATTTCTGCCGAGTGCTTCGTCCATAGTCGGCTACTCCTTAAACTCGTTTAACCTGCAGGCCATCGAGTTCGACGGGTGTTTCGCGGCCAAACATGTTGACCAGGACTTTGAGTTTGCCCTTGGCGGGGTCGATTTCGTTGATACTGCCGTCGAAGCCCTTGAATGGTCCGTCGATTATATTGACCACCTCGCCGATGGCAAAGTCGATCTTGTGCTTTGGTTGTTCCAGACCCATGCGCTTCTGGATCTTTTCGATCTCGTCGGTTTCGATAGGGGTCGGATCGGTGCCACTGCCCACAAAGCCGGTTACTGATGGCGTATTGCGCACAATGTACCAAGCGTCCTCAGACAGCTTCATGTGAACCAGTACGTAGCCCTGAAAAATACGCTTTTCAACAACCCGGCGCTTGCCGTTCTTGATCTCAATCATTTTTTCTTTGGGGACCAGGACTTCGAAGATCTTATCTTTCATGTCCAGGCTGTCGGCGCGTTGGTGGATGCTTTCGGCGACTTTTTCTTCGTAGCCGCTGTAGGTGTGTATGGCGTACCACTGTTTGCTGGTGTCATAGCGCTTGCTGATACTCATAAATTAACTCTCAATCCCTTACTTTAAAAGTACGTTTCTAAATAACTTGTCGAGGCCGTAGTCAACAACGGCGATAATGACACCGAAGACGAAGGCAAAAACCAGCACCGCGAAGGTTAGGCGCAGGCTTTCGCGGCGGCTCGGCCAATGCACCTGGCGAAGCTCCTTCCAGCTCTGGCGGAAATATCTTGGGAATAAGATGCGGCCGATCAGTTTGAACGGCTTGCGCAGGGGGCGAAACGGCTTAAAGCCGACCACCTTGCCGCCAACAACACCTACCGGCCGTACAACCCTGCCGCCGGTTTGTCTTAGGAATTCGCTGCGCTTGACCTTGTCCGGGCTCTCGGAAGCCTTAACGGCTCGTTCGCGAAAGGTTTCAGGACTTTTAACTACTCGCTTGGTTGGCTCGTCGGCCATCTGTTAGTGCTCCCGCCTGCAAATTAAAAAGCCTACAATATTCTGTAGGCGATTCTGTCAAGTTTAGCACCACTGTTGTCAGAGGTCAAGTTGGATTTGCTATAGTTAGCATATGCAGGTTGCTTTACAGATTTTAGGCGTCGTCAGCCTGGTCGAACTGACACTCTGGCTGGCGCCATTCTGGCGTTGGCGCAAGGGATTGGCTTATATCTTAGCGGGGGTGCTGAGCGTCGGCAACGGTGCTCTGCTGTGGGCTAACCTCAGTGTCTGGGCGGTGCTGATAGCACTTTTGAGCGTTTACCGCCTTGTTAATTTACTGCGTATTATTTGCAACCGCATACACCTTGATTATTTATGGCACACTGCCCGCCTGACGAGTTTGTGGCTGATCTCAGTTCAGACCGCGATTGTAATGCTGTATCTGTTAGCCAACCACAACCATACCAACATATTGTCATATTTTTACTTACTGGCAGTCGCTCAGTTGCTGGCCGGGAGCATATTAATGGGCACTACAATCCGTAGCAATATTAAGACCCATCCTTCAAATGATTTTGGCGGCCTAGCCAATCGTGATTTACTATCATTAACGGTGGCAATTCCGGCCCGCAACGAAACCGAAGAGCTTGAACAATGCCTGGAATCCCTGCTGAGCAGTAATTATCCCAAGCTGGAAATACTGGTTCTGGATGACTGCTCACAGAACAAGCGCACCCCTGAGATTATCAGAAACTTTGCCCAGCGCGGTGTCAGGTTTATGGCCGGCTCAGCGCCCCCGGAGAGCTGGCTGGCCAAGAACTATGCCTATGATCAGCTGGCGGCCGGAGCCAACGGCAGTCTGATACTGTTTTGCGGTGTCGATGCTCGTTTTGAACCACATAGCCCGACGGCAATAGTAAAAACAATGCTACAGCGAAAAAAGACTATGCTCAGTGTTATGCCGCGTAATCTTAGGCAGGGGTCCGGCCCAGCCGGACTAATGATTCAGCCCAGCCGCTATGCTTGGGAAATCTGCATACCACGCCGGCTACTTAACCGCCCGCCGGTGCTCAGTACTTGCTGGATGATTACCAAAGATGCTCTAAAGACGGCTGGCGGCTTCGACGCCGCTCGTCGCAGTATCCTGCCCGAGGCCTATCTGGCGCGGGAGGCGGCCAAAAACAACGATGGCTACAGCTTTGTGCAGGCCGATAAGGTGTTGGGGGTGTCGACTCAAAAAACTGTTACCGAGCAACACGACACGGCCGTGCGCACCCGTTACCCCCAGCTTCACCGGCGACCCGAAGTGGTCTGCCTGGTAGGCCTGGCCGAACTCAGTCTGCTGTTCTGGCCGCTGGTAATGTTTGCGGTTGCGCTGTTGACCGGCGTCTGGCCGCTGGCTGTGCTTTGCGGACTGGCCTACTTGCTGTATGGCATAAACTACTTTGCGGTAACAGCCATCACCTACCAGCGGCCGGTTTGGTCAAGTTTGTTGTTATTTCCGGTAGCCGTTATTTACGACCTGTGGCTGTTGAACTATTCAATGTGGCAGTATGAATTCCACGAAGTACTTTGGAAAGGCCGCAATGTCTGTCTGCCGCTAATGCGTATTACGCCTAATTTACCCAAGCTGAACTAGTCCAGATTAGGCACAAACATCGTGAAGGTCGAGCCCTTGTTGAGCTCGCTGTCAACTTCAACCTCAGCGTGAATCAGGCGAATAAGCTTCATGGTGACATATAGCCCCAGTCCGGTACCGTTGGCCTGGCGGGTACGGAAGTCTTCACTGCGAAAAAACTTATCAAACACCCGCTCCTGGTCGCCCTTGCTGATGCCGATACCGGTGTCGTGAACTGCAAAACTGACGCCCTTGGGATGAGCCGAAGCTGAGATAGTGATATGACCCTCGGCGGTGTACTT
>Ga0100387_10003221_pt1 | contig 13692 bp, 11 predicted proteins | sample CryGeymeta201511_FD_81547 | JGI IMG/M metagenome (GOLD analysis project Ga0100387, IMG submission 81547) | Groundwater microbial communities from Crystal Geyser aquifers in Utah, USA - Crystal Geyser metaG 2015-11 | ecosystem: Environmental > Aquatic > Deep subsurface > Groundwater | place... | reverse complement strand
GGGTTTGCCGGCGGAACAGTTTTATTATTCTGGTTTTCTTCCTAGAAAAAAGGGGAGAAAAACAAGACTTGAGTTTTTAGCATCCTTACCCGTCACCGTGGTTATATTTGAGTCGCCGCACCGGGTGTTAAAGACCATTTTGGATATTGAAACATATATGGGAAATAGAATGATTTCCCTTTGCCGTGAGTTGACGAAAAGATTTGAAGAGGTCATTATCGGGACGGCTGAGGATATCCGGTCAAGGGTTGAAAACTCGACGCCCAGAGGTGAATACGTCATTATCGTTGCAAAGGAAGGCTACAACCTATGAACCGGCTCATTACATTTGAAGGGATTGACGGTTCAGGGAAATCCACCCAGGTCTCATTATTGTGCCAGAAATTTGAAAACATGGGAATCCGGTATGTATCCATCCGGGAACCGGGAAGTACGGCGATTTCAGAAATGATCCGGATGATTTTGCTGGATAAAAAGAACCATGATCTGGGGAGTGAATCGGAGTCGCTTTTATTCATGGCTGCAAGAGCACAGATCACTCACGAGGTGATAGAGCCGGCTTTAGAAAATAAAAAATTTGTCATTTGCGACCGGTTTATTGACAGTACTATAGCATATCAGGGATATGGACGGGGACTGAATATCTCCTACCTTAATTCAATGAATCAGTATGCGACCCGGAATCTCATACCGAAATTGACATTTATACTCGATGTAAATAAAAAGACGTCACTTGGGCGTAGAAACCCCGAATTGTCCGACCGGATGGAATCCGGTGGGGAAGAATTTATTGAAAGGGTGATCCGGGGTTATCGTCAATTGGCGAAAAAGCACCCCCGGTTTAGGTTAATTGAAGGGACGCTGCCGGTACATGAGATATTCGAAAATATCTGGAGGAACATGACTCAAACATTTGGAGAATTGTATGAATAGAATTTTTACGTTGGTCCTTGCGGCTTCAATGACCATCGGCAATATTTTTCCACAGGGAAACGAAACCGACATCGATGTTCTCAACCAATCTTTCAAGATCCTGAAAGAAAAATACGTGGATGAAATCAATGATCAGGAAATTATTAAATCATCTATACAGGGGATGGTAAAACCCCTGGATCCGTATACAGTGTTGCTGGAAGGAGAACGAAAAGAAGCTCTGGATATGGTCACGAAAGGAAAGTACGGCGGGGTGGGGATTCAGATCAGTACCCGGCGGGATACATTAATCGTCAGCGGAGTCATGGAAGATAGCCCGGCCTATTCAGAAGGATTGCAGGTTGGAGATAAAATTATCAGTGTGGATTCCACATCAACAATCGGTTACAGTACGAAGCAGGCTTCGGAGTTGATTAAAGGTGAAATCGGTACCCGGGTTTTACTTAAAGTTCTTCGGCCTTCCACAAAAGCAATATTGATATTTGAATTGACCCGGGATGAGATCATGATCAAAGATGTACCCTACTATGGCGTCGATGAAGCGGGTATAGGTTATATCCGTATCACCAAATTTTCACGGTACACCGCCAAAGATTTTCGGGAAGCTATTATTGAAATTGCAAAAAATGATGATCTGAATGGGGTGGTGATAGACTTGAGAAGTAATTCAGGGGGACTGCTCAGCAATGCGATATCCATTCTGGATTATCTGGTGGAGCGAAATACCCGGTTGCTGGAGACTCGTGGAAGAATTGAAAATGCAAATAATTCTTTTTACTCCCGTCGGAATCCGGAAATATCAAGGGACATACCTCTGGCGGTGTTAATCAATCACAGTTCAGCATCTGCCAGCGAGATTGTTGCCGGAACATTACAGGACCTGGACCGGGCAGTTATTGTTGGGGAAAAATCATTTGGCAAAGGGCTGGTCCAAAGCATGTTCTCTGTCAATGACAGTACAAAGCTGAAAATTACGACCGCAAAATACTATACGCCGTCCGGGAGATTAATTCAAAAATTCGATTACCTGGATAACGGGGTTTTGACGGATGGTCTTGACAAACACGACAGTACCTTTACCACTATCGGGGGTCGTCAGGTGAAGGGCGGCGGTGGGATCACCCCGGATGTGGAATCCAAACGCGAGTCGATCCCGCAATTTGTCAACGCCTTATGGCAGCAGGGTGTGTTTCTCACGTTTGCGGCAACCTATGTGCCCACCCATGACATCCCCAGACCGTTGATCGTAAATGACCGAATTGTTGAGGATTTCAAAGATTTCCTTCAGGATTACCATTTTGAATATCAGGAACCGGGTGAACGGGAATTCGGGAAAATGAAAGATATCATTATCAGAAGGGAAAATTTGCCGATCGATCCCGCACCGGGGTTGTTTGCCCGTCTCATGTTTTGGAAAAAACATCCCCAGGATCAGCTATTCAGCGAACTGAACGAATATTTTTCAGATAAAAAACGAAACCCCTTTGGGTCGGACGAAAATCTCGCCGGCATCCAAAATGGTTTATACCGCGAGATGTCCAGCGTCATAACAGGACGGAATGCCGACCGGATCAGAGCATCATTGTCCTACGATACGACCTACGAAGACGCAAAATCGATTTTACTGGATGCGAATCGGTACTACGCCATTTTATCCCCAGGGTATGATTCTACTGATATGACTGTTGACCCCTCAGGTATCCTGACCAGAGACCACAAATAAGGAATTTTGGAATCAATATATTTGCTGAAATTGGTACTAATCAACCTAAATTTGCCGTCTTGATAATTCACATTTTATAATTATTGGTCGGTTAGCTCAGTTGGTTAGAGCGCTACGTTGACATCGTAGAGGTCACCGGTTCGAATCCAGTACCGACTACAAAAGATGGAAAATATTCAAGTTATATTACCGGATGGATCTGCGAAATCGATAGTAAAGGGCAGTACACCCTCAGATGTGGCGCTTTCGATCAGTGAAGGTTTTCAACGGAGTTCTGTGGCTGCAAAAATCGATGGGAGGCTGGTGGACTTATATGCGCCATTGGATCGCGACGCTTCCATTGAGCTGATCACCCCCAGAAGTGAAGAGGCACACGAAATTCTTCTCCACAGTACCGCTCATTTAATGGCGCAGGCGGTGAAAGAACTTTATCCCTCGGCAAAAATCACCATCGGACCGGCAATCAAAAATCAATTTTATTATGATTTCGATATCGACGATCCTCTGAATGAAGAATCACTGGTACGAATTGAAGACCGGATGCGGGAAATCTCGAAGAAAAATTTAAAAATTGAACGACACGTTCTCGACCGGAATGAGGCGATCAGTTTGTTTCAATCTATGGGCGAGGACTACAAAGTTGAGATCATCTCCGCAATTGATTCCAACGAATCGATCAGTACGTACCGACAGGGTGATTTTTTAGATTTATGTCGCGGTCCGCATGTCCCCTCAACCGGAAAGATCCGGCATTTCAAATTGTTATCGGTATCCGGCGCATACTGGCGTGGAGATGAAAAGAACAAAATGCTGAAGCGGATTTACGGCACCTCGTTTTTTGAAAAGAAAGAATTATCAGGCTATTTGGAAATGTTGGAGGAAGCAAAAAAGCGTGACCACCGGAAATTAGGTAAAGAACTTGAGATATTCACTTTCGATGATGAAATTGGTCCGGGACTTCCATTATGGCTTCCCAATGGTGCGGTGATGATAGATGAAATTGAAAATCTGGCGAAGGAAACCGAAAGACGGGCCGGATATGTTCGTGTCAGGACACCCCATCTTACAAAGGGTGAACTTTACGAAAGATCAGGACATTTGCAGCACTATCAAAAGGATATGTTTCCGTCCATGGATGTTGACGGGATCAAATACTATGTGAAACCTATGAATTGTCCACACCATCACAAGATCTATGGGAGTAAACCCCGGAGTTACCGGGATCTTCCCCTACGGTTAGCCGAATATGGCACCTGTTACCGGTACGAAAAATCAGGTCAGTTATTTGGATTAATGCGGGTTCGGAGTATGCAGATGAATGACGCACATATCTACTGTACTCCTTCACAATTTAAAGATGAATTTTTAGCGGTCTGCAGGATGTACCTATACTATTTCGATCTGTTTGGTATCGAAAAATACCAAATGAGACTGAGTGTTCATTCTAAAGACGGTCTGGGCGAAAAATACGTGAATGAACCAGAATTATGGCTGAAAACAGAAGCCGCAGTACGTGAAGCGCTGACGTTTGGTGAAATTGATTTTACAGAATCAAAGGGTGAAGCTGCTTTTTATGGTCCAAAGATTGATGTACAGGTATGGAGCGCGATTGGGAAAGAGTTTACGCTGGCCACCAACCAGGTGGATTTTGCCATTCCTGCCCGATTCGGTCTGACCTATACCAGCGAGACCGGCGAGGAAGAAACGCCCCTATGTATTCACCGGGCACCCTTAAGTACCCATGAACGGTTTATAGGTTTTTTAATCGAACATTTCGCCGGTGATTTTCCATTATGGCTGGCTCCGGTTCAGGTAATCATTTTACCTGTTTCTGAAAAATATATCGATTATTGCAACCTGGTATATCAGCGATTATTCGACGCGGGGATCCGGGTTGATCTGGATACCCGTAATGAAAAAGTCGGTGCAAAAATTCGCGATGCCGAACTGATGAAAATCCCGGTTATGCTCATCCTGGGCGAAAAGGAACAAACCAGCGGTACAGCATCGGTCCGCCGACGAAATGAAGGCGATATTGGCGTGTTTCAGACTGATGACCTTTTGAACGATCTGATCCACGAGATTAATAGTAAAACACGGAGGAATATTTAGTAATTCAGTATAGTAAAATCCCGGATGATACTACTCGTATCAATCATGAAATAGATGCACCCAAAGTCCGACTGATCGGAGAGACGGGTGAACAAATTGGAATTGTCACTATCGCTGCAGCGCTCATTGCCGCAGAAGAAGCAAATTTAGATCTTGTTGAAATCGCACCCAATGCGGTTCCTCCTGTATGTAAAATATTAGAATACGGAAAATACCGGTACGAAAAACAAAAAAAAGTTAAACTCAATAAAAAAAAGCAACATGTTATACAGGTTAAAGAAATCCGTTTAAGACCGTCCATCGATGACCACGACCTGATGACGAAATTAAAAAAGGCTGAAAAGTTCATTGAAGAGGGCAGTAAACTCCGGTTTACCGTTTTGTTCAGGGGACGGGAAATGGCCCGGATGGAAGTCGGACAGATTCTCCTTGAACGTGTTGCCGAGATTTTGAATCAAATCGCAAAAGTAGAAAAAGTGCCTGAAACGGAAGGTCGTCGAATGACCTTGATCATGGCGCCAAATTAAAGGAAAACCAATGCCAAAAGTAAGAACCAGAAAAAGTGCATCAAAACGGTTTAGTAAGACGGGTACCGGGAAAGTGAAACATCACCATACCGGCGCACGGCACCTTTTGACACGTAAAACAAAAGACAGAAAACGTCGTCTTCGGGCTGGCACACTGATCAGCCGGGCTATGAGCAGAAGAACCAAAAAGATGATAGAATCATAAGGAGAAGATCATGCCAAGAGCCAATAGTTCAGTCCCAAGACATCGACGACACAGAAAACTCATTAAACAGGTAAAAGGATTTTTTGGAACCCGAAAATCCAACTATCGTGCAGCAAAGGATGCGATCCAAAAAGCATTGCAATATGCCTATCGTGATCGCCGCCAAAAAAAGAGAGACTTCCGACGGTTATGGATTGTGAGAATCAATGCCGCAGCCCGAATGAACGGAATAACCTATTCCAAACTCATCGCCGGTCTGAAAGCAAAGGAGATTCTCCTCAACCGAAAAACCCTCGCATACATGGCTGTGAACGATCCCGACGGATTCGCAGAAATTATAAAATCAGTGAGTCAAAGCTGATTATTCATGACCATCTTTCAATTAATTGAGGCGCTGAAGGAACAGTTTGATACAGATATTCTTCATGGGAAACCTGATAAAAATACCTTTGAGGAAATCAAGCGTAAATATACCAGCCGAAAAGGAAAAATAGCAGACTTGTTCACCCGTATGGGGACCATAGAACCTGTGGACAGACCCAAAGCCGGACAGGCACTCAATGAATTAAAATCGTACATTACCCATAAACTGGACGACTTGTCGGCTGTCATTACACAAAATATCATAATGACAGCGACAAGCCGCCTTGATCTTACCCTTCCGGGTGATCCCTTTCCCGTGGGATCAATTCACCCGCTGACCATCGTGATTAACGAAATAACCGCCATTTTTACCCGGCTGGGGTTTTCGGTTGCATATGGTCCCGAAGTCGATACAGACTACTATAATTTTGAAGCGCTGAATATTCCTAAACATCATCCTGCAAGAGATATGCAGGATACGTTTTATGTGATGGACGATGTGGTTCTCAGGACCCACACATCCAATAACCAGATTCATACGATGCAAAATCACAAACCGCCTGTCAAGATCATCGCACCGGGGAGGGTCTATCGTAATGAAGATGTCAGCGTAAGAAGTTACTGTCTTTTTCATCAAATCGAAGGTCTGTATGTTGATCAGAAAGTCAGCATGGCAGACCTCAAAGGAGTATTAAATTATTTTGCCCGGGAATTTTTTGGATACAGTGTAAAAACACGGTTCAGACCCAGCTATTTTCCCTTTACAGAGCCCAGTGCAGAAATGGATGTATCCTGCTATTTTTGTTCACAGAAAGGATGCAATATTTGTAAACATACAGGCTGGCTTGAAATTTTAGGATGCGGAATGGTTGACCCCGAAGTATTTAAATCCGTCGGATACGATCCGGAAATCTGGTCCGGGTATGCATTTGGGATGGGAATCGAAAGAATGGCAATGCAACGATACGGCATTGAAGATATCCGCATGTTCTATGAAGGTGATGTTCGTTTTTTAAGACAATTTTGATGGAAATCTCGCTCAATTGGCTGAAACAATATGTTCGGATTTCTCTATCCCCGGAGGAGTTGGAAAAAGGTCTTACACAACTTGGAATTGAGTGTACCTTTGACACCCCTGCCCTGAGTTTCACCAATGTCGTACTGGGGCGGGTCACCGAATGTAATCCCCATCCGGGATCGGACCATTTGTCGGTCTGCCAGGTGGATGTGGGAGAGAGCACAGATCATCAAATTGTATGTGGTGCACCAAATGTAAAAAAAGATATTCTGGTTGCAGTTGCGAAGGTTGGCGCCACACTCTCAAATGGCAACTTTACCCTAAAAAAAGTAAAACTCCGTGGAGTGGAATCCAGAGGGATGATCTGCTCCGGTAAAGAATTACAACTAAACGATGATTATGAGGGAATTTTGATCCTCGATTCTGATCTGCCTCCCGGTACACCCATCGAACACGTCATTGACTTCAACCAGGATACCGTATTTCATACTGATATCACTCCAAACCGGGGTGACTGTTTCAGTCATTTGGGTATCGCCCGTGAAGTTGCTATTCTTGAAAATACCACGATCACCCATCGACAGGTTACTCTGTTGGAATCAGGACCCTCTGTTCATGATCAGATTAAAATTGACATTCAGGCAGAGGATGGATGTCCGCGGTACACAGCCCGGGTGATCACCGGGGTAAAAATCGGACCTTCCCCCCAATGGCTCGCGGACAGACAGACATCTATCGGACAAAAAAGTATTAACAATGTCGTCGATGCCGCCAACTATGTGCTAATGGACATGGGACATCCCATGCATACATTTGATTTGGATCGACTGACTCACAGGCAGATCAATGTCCGCTTTGCCCGTGAGAAGGAAAAAATATTTCTGCTTGACGAAACCGAACGGATCCTTTCTGATGATCATCTGCTCATTTGTGATGGCGATACACCGGTTGCACTTGCCGGTATAATGGGCGGACTGCACAGCGGTATTTCGGAAAGAACGACAAATATTCTGATTGAAAGCGCTTACTTTGATCCTGTGGTTATCCGGCGGGGCGCTAAAAAACTAGATCTGTCAACCGACGCGTCAAAGCGATTTGAACGGGATACAGATATTGAAAATCTGATCCCTGCAATAGATTATTTGTCTCAATTGATCGTAGATATTGCCGGAGGCAAAATCTCAAAAGGAATCATCGATGTTTATCCCCAAAAAAAGTACCCTCCTGAAGTTCAATTCCATCGGGAACGATGCAACGATCTTTTAGGGCTTTCCCTGACGACCGCCGAACTGGCCGTTATCTTTCACAGGCTAAATATTTCTTATCAGACTGAGGGTTCTGAAATGAAATGTCTGATACCAGGCTATCGAAATGATCTCATTCGTGAAGTTGATTTAATCGAAGAAGTGGCTAGGGTCTATGGCTACGATCGAATACCTGAATCCGAAAGTTTTACGGGGAGCTACTTTTCGTTTATCCCCGACTATCATCAACCGGATCAAAAAATAAGACAAACACTGTCTGCCATGGGATTTTCCGAGCATTATTCAAACAGTTTGCAGTTGGAAAAAATGAATTCCCATTTTTCTGAAAAACCCGGAATATCTTTAAAAAATCCGCTTAGTAAAGAGATGGCGGTCCTGCGAAATTCAATAATTCCCGGATTGCTTGGGGCAGTCTCATATAATGAGAAACATCAATTGAAAGGATTTCGATTATTTGAGATTGGAGCAATCCATGAATTGAATCATACTTCCATTCGGTTAAGTGACGAATCCTTTTATCTTGGGATGGTTTGGCATGCACATGTCCATGCTCATTGGCGAAAACTCCCTGCACCAGATATTTTTCAGGTGAAAGGAGAGATCGTTAAAGCCATGAAATTGATCGGCCTCAGGGAAGTCTCTTTTCAAATTGAGGATGTACGGGGGTTATCGGATTCGATGGGTGTATTTGCCGGTGATTTTAGAATCGGGAGTTTTGGAGAATTAACTCCGGAACTAAAAAAAGAGTATGATATTTCCGGACTAGTTTTTATTTTTCAAGCCGATATGGATGTTATCGGGAAACGTATCCGCGAGCATAGAATCCTGTACAAAGTCACATCTTCTTATCCGGCGGTGACCCGTGATGTGGCGATTCTTGTGGATAAAAATATCACAGCCGACGAAGTGGCAACTTCAATTTATGTTCATGGAAGTGATTTAATAAAAGCAGTCACCTTGTTTGATTATTATGAGGATTCTTCTATCGGTAAAACGAAGAAAAGTCTGGCATTTTCTCTTAAATTTCAGTCCGGTGAAAAGACATTAAAAGACAAAGTTGTTGATAAAATAATTTCAAATATTATTCAACAATTGACGCAGCAATTCAATGCAATCCAACGATAGGAGCATGCAAATGGCCTCTAATAGTATTGTGAAAGTAAACATCGGCGGTCAGGAATATTCCCTCAGAACCAGCGCTGATGAGTCATATTTTAAAAGTGTTGCGAGTTATATTAATGACCGGATGAAAGAAATTGATGCGACCTCGCCAGGCAACTTTACTCAGATGAAAACACTTGTTCTGTCCACGATGAACATTACCGATGAATTATTTACCGAGAAAAAACAGAAAGAGAAATTACTAAAGCGGCTTGAATCTAAAATTTTTGCGATCGGGGAATATATTGACGATCGATTAGCCGAGAGCAAGTAATTCATGCTATTCGATACAACAATCCTATACGGTAAGCCGGTGGTTCAGGCTGTTCGCGATCGATTGGAGGCTGATATCAGAGTCTTGTCATCCCGTGGAATCATACCCGGGCTGGCAGTTATTCTGGTTGGCGATGACCCGGCATCCCATCGATATGTCCGGAATAAGGAACGGGTATTTCATTCGCTTTCCTGCTATAGCGAAACATTTCAATTGTCAGCGCAAACATCAGAACCGGAACTGATCGAACTCATCCATTCGCTTAATCAGTCGGCTAAATTCCATGGGATTCTCATTCAACTCCCCCTGCCAGCCCATTTAAATACCAACCGGATCATGAACACCGTATTACCTGAAAAAGACGTCGATGGCTTTCACCCTTTGAATTTAGGATTGTTGCTTCAGGGGATTCCGCGTTTCATCCCCTGCACCCCAAATGGTATTCTCGAACTGATGAAATATTACAGAATCTCACCTGAAGGAAAACATGCAGTTATTCTTGGGCGGAGCAATATCGTCGGTAAGCCCATGTTTGCACTGCTGGTTCAGAAATTTAAAATGGGAAATTCGACAGTTACCCTCTGTCATACGAAGACCCCGGATATTGGAACATTTATAAAACAAGCGGATATTTTGATTTCTGCATCCGGTGTGCCGGGTCTGGTTAACGGCGATATGATCAAATCCGGTTCCCATATTATTGATGTGGGAATCAATCAGATTGCCGATGAATCTTCCAAAGGATTTCGATTGACGGGTGACGTCGATTATGAAAGTGTTCTGGGGAAGGCGACATCGATTACCCCGGTGCCGGGCGGGGTTGGTCCTTTGACCATTATTATGCTCGCCGGTAATACGGTAGCGGCGGCTAAAAATTATTTGCGCCCGTAGTTCAACGGATAGAACAAAGGATTCCGGTTCCTTAGATAGGGGTTCGATTCCCTTCGGGCGTACGTTTTTCAAATTTACCGGGGTGAGGATGCATTTTTTTAAGTGACGGTTATATCCATACCAAATGGTGGCTTCACCTCATTGAAATATAGTCGGAATTATATTTAAAATTGTGTAAATAATGGTGTTATTTTTCCGGACCATGCAGGCGATAATTTGAGTTCTAATTATTCAATAGATTAATTCCTGAACGAAGTTATAACTTTGGTGTATAAAACACGGATAAAAACCAATATAATTTTTAATGAATAACCGAATAAATCAAAGGATAGAATACTTCGAACTTTTAGGGTTGGCAAAAGAACCATTTTCCATGGCTCCGGATCCTGAGTTTTTTTGTCTGACACAAACGCATGGTGAGTGCCTGAACCGACTCGAAATATCAGTTAGATTAAACCGTGGGTTACATGTTATTATTGGAGATATTGGTACGGGAAAAACCACCTTATCCCGGTTATTATTGGAACAGTTTTTAATCTATGGTTCGAATTACGAATTTTTTCTCATCCTTGATCCCACCTGGAAAGACAGCTCTGATTTTCTTTTATTTTTGAAAAATTTGTTCCGTATTGAGGCGCCGGCCAATAGTCAGGTTGAGATAATGAACCAGATTGAACATTTTCTTCTTGATTCGACATTCAATTTTGACAAACGGATCGTGCTGATTATTGATGAAGGTCAGAAAATGCGAACTGACCAAATTGAAATTATTCGAACACTGCTAAATTTTGAAACGAATAATGTTAAATTAATTCAGGTCGTGATCTTTGCTCAACCGGAGTTTCGGGAGATGTTAAAAAGCCACGAAAATTTTAAGGACAGAATCGCCTTTGGATTTACCATTTATCCGTTGGATTTTGAGAGTGCATCGAAATTTATTGATCATCGGTTAACGGTTGCGGGATATAAAGGGGAATCTCCGCTCTTTACTGAAAAAGCAAAAGAACTGATTTTTAAGCATACCAACGGCTACCCTCGTAAAATTATCGTTTTTTGTCATCATCTGATTATTGATCTGTTGATCAGCAACGAAAAAGTTATCAATAGTGAAAAAGTATTGACCAGAATGCAGGCCGCCGAGCAATTTGATGTCTAGTAACGATAAAAAAAGAGAACTTGCGACCAACCGGTTGCTGGATATTCTCAGATCCCAACAATCTGATATCGGGAAGCAGGAAAACGCAAAGCCAAAAGCACAAAATACGGAAGAACCTGAAATACCCAAGGAGATGAAAACCCCAACCGGTACGGCAGGTTTATCCCTGTTAATTCCCGATCCGGATCGATTTGGTCCCAGACCTGAGAAAAAGGAGACTTCTGAGCCCGAACTGCCTGAACCAGAAGCTCCAATACCGGGTTCTGCATTTGATGATCCGGGAAAATCCGGGTCCATCGCGGATGAAGTAAAGCCTCCGTTGGTTGAGGAGGAATCTGAAAGGTCTCAACCTCAGGGGGTAGAAAAACACGCTGAGCCCTCGTCGCTGGAAGATTCCCCCGGCTTAAATGCCCTGCGAAAAAAACTGGGAATTATTAAAAACCAGGTTGAGGAGAAATTTGAGGATAAAAGACCGGTTGATATTTTTAAAACAGAAATTAAACCCGACACAACCGGGGAAACACCGGCACACATTAGCCCGACGATCAAAGACTTATTAAAATCTCAAAAAGAAGCATCTACAGGACAACCCCCGGAAGATACCCTCCCCGAGAGTGATTCAGAAGCAGAGGGCGGTAAGCCGCTGTTCGGTAGTAAAACCAAAGCGCTATCTGATCAGGATGAAATAGAAAGGAAGGAGAAAGGAAAACCGCTTTCTGAGTTTTTTAAGAGAGGAGCGCTCTCAGATGAAAGTATTGATGACCAATTTACAGAAGGAGGAATTACAGCGCCATCTATCCTCTCTGATCAACAAGGGAAGCGTATTCAAAAAGAAGCTCAGCCACTGAGCGAGTTTTTCAAAAAAGGTACTCAGCCGGATGAATCCGGTTCGGATGAAACTCTCATCGGAATCACAAAAACACCGATAAAAGAGACGAAAGAACCACGGAAAGTCATGATTACATCAGATCAAGGGGGTATTATTGATGAACCGCCCGGGATGGATGAACCCCAATTCCCACAAAAGAACAAAGTCACCGGTAAAAAGCCTGCTATCGAACCCTTATCTGATGAATTTCCTCAACCTGAAGAAGGGGTAGAAGGTGAAGAGGCGGTTCAGGATAAAAAAATTGTCAAGACCGTAAAACGGGATGAGGTAAAGAAAAAACCATTTCTATCCTTTAGGCTTTTAAAGAAGAAATCAACGCAAGTTGAACAATCCGGCATTGATGAATTTGAGGTATCAGAAACTGAGAAAAGCGGTGTCAATATAGCTGGTGAAGATGAAGGCACAATCATCAATATTGGCCCTGAATCATTTAATGACGCCCTCATTTCATTTTTAGAAGTCGAGGATTATCAATCGACATCAACAGATTACATCAACACGTTTATCCATCGATTTGACGAATCGCTACAAAAACTGGCCATTGTTACCGATGAACAAACCCTGTTGCTGCTACTCGTAACTATTGGCATTAATGGTATTACAATTGATAACTATAAATACTACACATTACCATACAGGGTAAATGATCGGGTCATTAAAAACCCTGAGGATCTGCTCGGCTATGTTTTAGCTCATGAATTGACCGAGAAGCAAAAACAATTGCTTTACGGTACTTACTTTTCTACAAAAATACAGTCAAAGACCCAAATTCTTCAATCCCCGGAATTAAGTCGGAAAGAATTAGCAGATCTGGTTGATTGGAATTCGACAAAAAACCTGCCATTTCCCGTTGAGCACAGTATTTCGAACTGGGAAATAACAAAGACTGAAGATAAGTCAAAGAAGCGTGAGATAGTTATTGGTGTAATTGACGGTAAATCGATAAATTCGATACATAACACTTTTATTCGTAATAAAGTTAAATTACGCTTCACGACAACCCTCCCGATATTACTATGGAAAGCTTTTGTAAAAAATTATCCGGATCGAAGAAATCAATGTAACGTGATCATTCACATGGGGGAAATTCATACAATTGTGCTTGTCATCAGTAACCACAGGTTATTGTTTGTCAGGGAAATAGCGCTGGGTACACAGGATTTCTATAAATCCAT
>Ga0100387_10003217_pt1 | contig 13700 bp, 10 predicted proteins | sample CryGeymeta201511_FD_81547 | JGI IMG/M metagenome (GOLD analysis project Ga0100387, IMG submission 81547) | Groundwater microbial communities from Crystal Geyser aquifers in Utah, USA - Crystal Geyser metaG 2015-11 | ecosystem: Environmental > Aquatic > Deep subsurface > Groundwater | place... | reverse complement strand
TGAAGGCGCTTCCCGCCTGAACCTGCTCGCCGCGCAGGCGCTGAACGAGAGCACCGGTGGTCACAACTGCGATCACCAGCACCACGCCGATCATCAATAGCTCCGCACGTGCATTCACCATGGTCTGATCCTCCTGTTCTGCTTGCGCCCATTGGTTCCGTGCCAGGGACTACCAAGCCGCTCCCCTACAACCACTCGTAGCCGATGCTCTCCATATCCGGTGCTATGCGGCGCTTGGCGTTCTCAATCAGCGCCGCGGCCTTCGGCGTGAAGGAAGCGTCGGGGTACTTCTCGGTCATCTGACGGAACGTCGCCTCCGCGGCGCTGAGCTTCCCGAGCGTGCACTGGACGGCAATCAGCTCCTGGTACAGCGACGGAGCCCAGCGAGGGTTGCCCCCAGCTTCTTCGAGCGCCTCGGCGTACAGCCGGTCCGCTGTCTGCCAGTTGCGCCACCGCCAGGCTCTGTGCAGCCGCTTGCAGAGGCGCCAGCTCACTTCCGTGTGTTGCCGCACCTCTTCGTCGGACAGTTTGCGCATGGGGACCGGGCCAGTCGTGGTGAACGCCCGGTCGTCGAACGTGATCGCGTTGCGCCTGCACTGGTGCCACGGCTTGCGGTCGAACAGAATCGGCTCCTTGGCCAGCGCTCCCAGCAAAGCGACGGACTTTCCCGCCAGCCGGTAGTTCCACCCGTAACAGGGCATCCGCGGCTCGTCCCCATTCCCGACCGGACAGAAGCTCAGCGACCAGTTCTTCGTGTAGGGGTGGATCTGGTCTTCCAACTCGAAGAAGCTGGTCGCCGGAGGCAGCACGTCGTCGTAGTCCTGCGTATACATGAGCACGGACAGAAAGAGCTGCCGAAGGTTAGCGCGGCACGCCTCGGCGCGTGCAGCTTCCACGTTCGGCCTGTACACCCCGAAGTAGAGCGTGGCGCCGACCACGACGAGGACAGTCACGGCAGCAAGCGTCCGGATGATTCGGATGACGAGCATGTCAGTCCACCTCCGCAGTCGCCGCTGGGCCGGATGACCCGGCCGTCACCACATCCCCCAGGCCGCCCTCCGGAACCGAGACATGTCCGGCTCTACACCGCGCTTTGCGTTGTCGAGGACTTCCTTCGCCGTGTCGACTTGCCCGGCGTCGGGGTACTGGCGCTTCAGCTTCTCCCACGTGATCTCAGCGGGTCCGAGCTTCCCCAGTTTGCACTGAACGATGATCAACTCCTCGTAGACTCGGGGCGCCACCCGCGGGTTGTCTCCCGCCTCCTTGAGCGCTTCGCAGTAGAGCCGCTCGGCAGCCCGCAGATTGCCCCAGCGGAAGGCCTTCTCCAGCTCCCGGCTGACGCGATAGCCGGGAGCAGTGTAGCGCCTGAACACCGACTCGGGCAACTGCCGGATCGGCACCGGTTCGTCGGTTGGGTAGGGCCCCCCCTGGAAGCGAACCGCATTCCGCTTGCCTCCGTGCCACGGCTTGCGGTCGAACAGCATCGGCTCCTTGGCCAGCGATCCCAGCGAAGCGACGGACTTGCCCGACAGGTGGCGGTTCCAGGCGTATTCGTATATGTTGCGGCCTTCGCGAAAGCCCGAAGGGCAGTAGAAGACCGACCGGTTCTTCGTGTACGGCCAGACCAACTCCGACAGTTCGAGGAAGTGGTCGGCGGGAGGGAGCCTCCCGTCGTTGTCGCTGGCATACATCTGGACCGCCAGCGCAATCTGCTTGAGATTGGACTGGCAGGACGCTACGCACGCCCTCTCGTGCGCGGCTCGGCCCCAACCCCACCACACGACGGCCGCAGCCGCCGTCAGCAACACAGCCAACAGCCCGAGTGTGCGGGTGATCCGAAGGAGCAAGGTCATGAAGCAGGCGCCCTCCCTTGTTGGGTCTGCCGCGCGCCGTCTGGACTCGCGTCCCCCGGAGCGGCTGCCTCCACAGACTTCTCGACGCTCTCCCACAGGCTCCGCGCAGACCCCTCCACGGTTCTCCGGTCGATGATATCGGCCAGAGCCGCCCGGTGGATCGTTGAGTGACACAGGAACGCCACCCACAGCGCGCCGCTCAATGCGGCGCCCAACAGGAGCGGACGCCCACGCACTGGGCGAGACTTGGTCGCCGGCATTGCCTGGACGGTCTGGGCGTGCTGGGCGGCGAAGACGACCAGCGCGTAGAGCGCCACCGAGCCGATGACGAAGCCAAGAGCTACGACCGGAGAGAGGTTGCGGTAGTACGGCGAACCCGTGGACTCAATCCGGACGACCCACCACTGCGGCGACATACGGTCCACGAGGGCGACGAAGGCGAGGGGAGCGCCCCCCACGCAAACCAGCCACGCGGTCAGGCAGACCCAACGGGACGGTTGACCGGCCGTGGTCGCCTGCCGCCGCCGGGCGCCGACGACGCCAAGAGCCGCGAGGAGCACGAACTGGGCCAAGGCCACGCTTGCCGCGAATCGCGCGACTGCGAGGTTCCGCATGGGAGCCTGGTAACCGGGCTGCCGCACGTACTCACGGAAGCTGTCGAGCGCGGCTGCCAACCGGCTCAGTTCGTCGCGGACGAACATCCCGGCTTCGGCAGCGCCGTGGTCCGTCAGGTAGCGAGTGAGCTTGGCGACCATGGCTTCCCGGCGGTAGCGGGAAGCTCTCCGTGCCGACGCCTGGTTGCCCCGGCGCAACTCCTGGAACCGAGCCGTCTCTTCGGGTGTGAGTGGGAACCGGGCTGAGACAATCGCCCCGCAGGCCAAGCCCACCAGAACCTCGTATTCCTCCCAGCCCGTCTCGCCCAGCAGCGTCGCCAGCCGGAAGGCGCCGACGTACCAACGAATGGCAGTCTGGTGGTCACCGGCTTGGCGCGCCCCGTCGCCCAGGGAACACGCCATCCTTGCGAAGCTGCGACAGAGAGCGTACGTCTTGAATCCCAGGTTCACACTCTGAGTGCGTGCCGCCCATTGGGCCTCCATCTGCGGCAGTCCGCTCAGTCGCCCAAGGCGAGTATGCGCCTGTGTGGACTCTTTCACGTGGAGGTTGAACTCGCGTGCCGAGGCCGCCCGTTCGAGTGCGGCAAGCGCGTCCGTGTTGCGTCCTTGGCCAATACGCAGCAGCGACAGAACGAACGGGCAGAATGCGTTCGCCGGCTCCACGGCCGCACCACGGCGCACGAGGCGCTCGAGGTCGGAGAGCGTACCCGGCCAACGCGCCGCCCTGGGGTCTCCGGACACCGGTCCAACTGCAACGCTCCTTGGGTCTTCTTCACGGACGTCAAGCGAGCGGAGGATCCAGATCAGGTAGCGACACAAAGGCACCTGGTCCTCCGGTGCGAGGCTGAGCGCCCGCTCGTAGCGGGCCTTCACCGCGGCTGCTTTGGGCATCACCTGCGGCCGCTCCGAGTAGCTGCCGTCCGGCTTCTGCTCGAACGCCTCCGGCGGCATCGCCATCCACTCTGCCGCAGCCAACTGGACCTGCCAGTCGCGCGGCAACCTGTCTGCCATTCGTTCCGCCGTCTGCAGCGGCAGGCGGGGGTAGCCGAAGTAGCTCTGGATGCTGAACCCCGTCCAGACGGAGGGCACGCCTACGTCGTCGCCACCAATGAACGCACGCCACTGCACCCAGAACTCATCGCCTAGCTGTGGCAGCGGCACAGCCCCGGCCCCTCCGACACACACGACCGCCAACACAGCGAGTGCCATCCTCACCGTCACGCCGCTCCGTCTTCCGACTGGCTGTGTCATGGGTCACCCTCCACGGGTCTGACAACGTCGTTCCATCGTCTGTCATAACGAGCGACCTGGACGCGAGTCTTGGTTGAGTCGCTCAGAACGCCAGCAGATCCCCATCCGCTTCCGCCATTCGATGGCGGCTGGCGCGTAGAGCACCTCGAAGGGACTGCGATCATCAAGCAGGACGCGCCCGCTCGCGCCTGCTGTAGTCCCGATCACGAACGATTGTGCACGCGTCAGTTCCCGGGCGTTTGCTTGCGAGGCCGGGCCGTGCGGGATTGGCTCCGGGACCAGTTCGCCGTCTGTCGCGAAGAGGGTGACCATCTGGGCATTCCCCGGGGCATCGGTTCCGTAGGTGACTCTGCGCACGAACACATCCCGGAGTGTTGCGTCGAGTGTAGCCAGGACTTGCCCGTTCGCGGGGACCTCTATCACGTTGATCGCGAGGACGCCGTTCGGGTTGAGGACCCGCTTTGCCTCACGGAACGCCTCCCGGGTCAGCAGGTGCGAGGGAGGCGAATCGCCGGTGAAGGCGTCCAGGATGACGAAGTCGTACTTCTCCTTCGTGTCGCGCAGGAAGCGACGGCCGTCGGCGACCGTCACCCGCCCGAAGTAGCCGAAATGCTCGCGCGCCACCTGTGCAATCGTCGGGTCGATCTCGACGGCGCGAGTCTCGATCCCGTACCGGTCGAGCACGCGTGGCAGCAGGCCGCCGCCGAGGCCGATGAGAAGGGCCGTCCTTGCGCGGGGACGGAAGTGAGGCAGCAGTTCGAGCCAGTACTTCTCCGGGAGCAAGTGAGGCCTTGCGCCGATGCTCGCCAGGCGAACGGGCATCGCGGTCTGGAGCATGCCGTCTACCAGCAGCAGCCGCTGGAACCCAGACGCCCACACCTCCACCCTCCCTGCGAGGCTCTCTCGTCGGAACACTCTGCGGGAGGTGCTCGCCTCGGCGACGGTTGAGCCGGCCGACCCCGGTTCGGGGTGCGGTTCATCCGAGTCGCTCGCGTACATCGGCAGGGCAAGGCTGAGCTGCTTCCGCTGGTCCATGCACGACGCGCCTCTCTGCTTCTCTCTGCCGCGCAGTGCGGCAGGGGCAACCAGGGCACTGCCCGCTACCAGGATCGCGGTTACCGCGACTGCCTTGAGCCGCCGCTTCTCCAGGCACGCACTCACCCCAATCGCTGTCAGACCGACCGCAGTCGCGACGAGTGACGCGGACATCCCGACACCGGGGATCAGCACAAACCCGGCCGCCAACGTCCCCACGCAGCTCCCGACGGTCGACGCCAGGTAGAGGCTGCCCACCGTCCTGCCGACGCGCTCCCCACCCGGCGCTGCCAGCTTCACGCAGAACGGCATCGCCGCCCCGAGGCACGCCAACGGGAACCCGAACAGCACCAGCGATCCCAGCAGCGCGGCGAGCCGCAAGTCGAGGGGCGCCAGCAGTCGAAGCACCGGTTGGGCACACGCGGCCAGGACTCCCGTGCTGATCCCTGCCGCCAGCAGAAGATGCCCCAACGGCCGCGCGTCCCCCGCCTCGTCTGCCGCCTTGCCACCGTGTGCGTATCCGACGGCCACCGACGCCAACGTTACCGTGATCATCGCCGCCCACACGTGAATGCTCATCCCGCAAACCGGCGCGAGGAGGCGCGTGCCGAGAAGCTCCAGCGCCATCACGGCGGCGCCGGAGGTGAAGGCGACGAGGTGGAGGTAGCGTCCTCGCCGCGGGGTTCTCTGGATGGCTGAAGGTGGTTGAGCGTTTCTGTCCATCATCAGTCCACGCCCCCACTTCGTGGGCGCCCGGGCAGCTACACCCACCTGGCTGCAGCGCCGCATGTTAGCAGCCACACAAGCCAAGCCAAGCCTGCGACACCGTTCGCAGTGAGGCGAACGGAACGGCGCGAGACCAAGAAGCGCGACAGCAGCAGTCGCAGCCACAGCACCATCAGACAGCCCCACTGCGTTCCACAGACGAGCAGCCAATCCTGCCAACGATGCCAGCGGTACTCCCGCCACCACCGCGCGGCTTCGTCAGGATCCTCTGGAACGTCGGCGGAGACAGTCACGAATAGCGGGAAGAGCTGCCGGTAGTACTGGACACTCAGCACGGCAGTGCTCAGGGAGGCAACCGCCAAGAGGGCAGCCATCATCAACTGGGTCTTCTTCATGGCGCTGTCTTGCGGACACTGGCTCGGCATGTACTCCACCGCGGACAGGGGTTCTCAGAGCCAGCCCTCGTCACCGCCGCAACACTTCCTCCGGCGGCAGTTCGATCTTCGCGCCTGTCCGCTCCGCGATCTTCTTCAGCGCGTCGTAGGCTGCCTTTCGCAGCGGGAGGAAGTCGCCTTTGCCTCGTGCCGGGTCCGTGCGCGCAACCTCCATGAGAGCCGGAACCGCGTCGACATCGCCGATCTCGCCCAATCCGCGGATGGCAACGCTTCGGCTATCACGGTCTTCCTCGGCAAGGAACCGGAGGCACATCTCCTGCGTGGCGGTGCCGATCCCCAGCAACCCGCTCAGTGCCGCCGAGCGGACACGTGCCCACCGGTGCTCAAGTCCCCTCAAAAGCGCCTCTCGCGCTCGGGAGTCCTTGGTAGCTGCCAACGCTTCCATCAGCTCGGCGCACCAGGGCTTGTCCTGCTGTTTCTCGCAGGCCTCAAGCAGAGCGGGAACCGCGACCGGGCTGATCCTTGACAGCGCCTCCCTCGCCACAAACCTGTGCGTGCCTTCCCGCACCATCTCGTCGATGAGACCGGGGACGGCTTCCTCGCCAAGGGCGACGATCTCTTCATCGATGGCTCGGCGCCTCCCCTGGTAGGCTCGGCTTTCCTCGGATCGGATCGTGTAGGAGGCGAAGCCGCGCAGTTGGCGCTCCCCGTCGGTTCCCTTCTTGGTGAACTCAGCCAGAATGCTGGGCGCTTTCTCTTCAGTGAGGGCCGCCAGCTCTTCCTTCGTGGGCCCCCCTTGGCGCTGGTGCTTCACGATGATCCGCGCCTTCTCCAGGTCGCTCAGTGCCTGCCAGCGCCGCCACGCTAGGTCATCCCGCTCCTTCCAAAGCGCGTCGAGCTTGGTCCAGAGCTGCTGGAGCCTCGCGCCCGAGGCATCCTCCGGCCACGCTGGTGCCAACACCAGCGTGCAGACTGTGGCGCACATCACATACTTGCTTGCCATGGAAAGCCTCCCATGAAGACAACGTACAGCGGGGCAGCTTGCCCGCTCCAGCTCCTCCCCGGCAGCAAGACACGCCGCGGATGGAGCGGGCGAGCTGCCCGGCTGTACGGTCTTCCGCCGATGGGGACACGTCTCCCCCACACCCGCTCGGCGAGGCGCAGACGTCGGCTGCGCCTTAGTCGCCTGTCGGCGTCCCTGCCGGCACGGTCAGGTGCCAGATCTCGCTGGCCGCGAGGTCCTGCTGTGCGATCCGGGGCACGTGGCTCAACCGCACCGTCACTTCGTTCACCAACAAAGCGAAGCCGCCGCCGGGCGCGCTCAAGACAATGGGGTCGGTCTGCACCTGACGGCTCAGGTCGACCTGCGGCAGAAGCGGCTTCGTCTTGCTGTGCAGCACGAAGGCAAACGTCCGCTCGTCGGTGCAGTCGAGGAGTCTGGGCGGGAGGGCGACCTGGCCGAGGAGGAAGCCGGAGCCGGTGGCGACTCCCGCCGGCTGCGCGCTGTCGCTCTCGATCACTGTGCCCGGCGACTCGGTCACCCGGATCGCGACCGGCTGCGGGCAGCGCACGTTCACCTCGCAGCGGTAGCGCTGGCCGCCGAGGGGCTCCAGCCGGCGCTTCACGTACAGCCCCTCCACCGGGCACGGGCCGACGGTCGTCGGCGTCTGCGCCGAGAAGAGCGTGCCGAGCTTTCCGTGCCCGGTCTCGATAGTGGCGGCCTCCCACGAGGCTGCGGCGCCCTCCGGACCGGCTGTCGAGAGGCGCGCCGGCGGCGAGGTGGAGCCGAAGCGCATCCCGCTCACGGACAGCGATCCCTTCAGTGGCTCCTCGGCTGACAGGCGAACGCGGAAGTCGCGGTGTTGGCGTGCCGTGAAGCCGGCTGCCTCCGCGCCGGAGTCTGCTTCCAGTAGCGTTCGGTCGAAGACGGCCAGCTTGACGCCGGCGGCAGCGCCTGGGCCGACCAGGGCGGGAGCCGGCGCCGGAGCAGGCGAAGCCGGGCGGCTGGACGAGTGCATCGCAAGTGCGCGCATCTGGCGAGCGCTTTGGTCAGTGGGATCTGCCTTGAGGCGTTGCTCGAAGTACTCGACGGCGTCCCGGTCGCGCCCCGCCTTCGTGAAGCAGAGGCGGAGCTGGTAGTCCCACGAGGCGCGGTCTCGGCCGTCGAGGGTCGCCAGCAGCAGCTTGCCCACGTCAATGGCCCGATCGTAGAGCTGACGGTCACGGTAGAAGTCGAACGCTTCGCGGTGGAGGTCGAAGCTCCTGGGGTTGGCCTTCATGCCGGCCAGCAGCGCAGCCTCGGCACGGCCTTCGTCGGCTTGAGCGAGGTAGAAGCGCGCGAGCTCCCGCGCCACGGACACCTCCTTGCCAGCGACCTCCAGCGCTTTGTCGAACGACGCCTGCGCCGCTTCGCGTTCGCCCTGCTTCCAGAGGAACTGCCCGCGGATACGCCACGCCGTCGCCTGTCCGGGCTCCTTGCCGGTCCATTCGTCCATCCGGGCGCGCAACGCTTCGGTCTTGCCGAGTTGCTCGGAGAGCGCGATCACCTGCAGCCAGAGCTCCGACTGCTGGTTCGGGGCGACCGGGAGCTTCAAGGCGGCTTCGTAGCATTCCAGTGCTTTATCCGGCTGCCCCAGCTCGCGATGCAGGTCGCCCATGCGCGCCAGCGGCACCGAGGTGGTGTTGCCCAGCTCGCGGCACTTCTCATAGGCCGCGAGGGCTTCTTCGCGCTTCCCCGCCGCCGTGAGCAGGTCGCCCAAGCCGAGGTAGCCTGATTGGTTCTCCGGGGCCAGTTCGAGAATCTTGCGCCGCTCCTCGAGTGCCGCCGGCAGGTTGTTTTCGACCCGCTGGTAGACCTGCTCCCGCAGAACGTGCAGACCCACACAGTCGGGGTGTTCTCTGAGCTGCGCGTCCAGCACAGCAGTGGCAGTCGGGTCCAGCCGTTTGGCCGTCAGGTCGCCCAGGAACCGATCCCGGGCGAGGCGCGATTCCCACTCGTCGGTCTTCTCCAGGCGGAGTGTCTTTGCCAGCAGAATGCGCGCTACGTCGTCGGAGCGCTTCAGCGCTCGCATCCGGGTCTCGAAGGCGTTCAGCTCCCGCCACTCGTTGTCGAGAGCGACGGCTGTCAGGTACTCGTCGAGTGCCTTGTCGTATCGGCCGGTCTGCTCCAGCGCCGAGGCGTATCCCCGGTGCGCGGCCGGGTCCTTCGGCGAGGCGTTCACCTTCGCCAAAACGTCCCGCAGCACGTCGTCCGGGCCGAACACCTTTGCCCGCGCCTGCGTCCGGAGTCTCCCGAGCCGCTCGAACACGGAATCGCCGTGGAGTCGCTGCCGCGTCAATTCCATCGCCTTGTCGAGAGGCTCGAGCGCCTCCTTCTCGCGGCCGCACTCGACCAGCATCGACGCCAGCGCTTCGTAGTTGCCGTAGAAATCGGGAAGCGCGGCGATGGCGGCACGGTACGCCTGCTCGGCTTCGTCAAACTGCTTCCGCTCTCGGTAGGCGCTGGCGAGGGACCGCTGCAGGCCGCTGTCCCGGGGACAGTTCTCCACCGCCCGCCGAAGGAGGGCGAGGGCGTCGGCTTTGCGGCCCGCGACCTCGTGTGCGCGCAGAAGCCGGGTGTAGTTGTCCGCTTGAGTCGGGTCGCGCTCGAGCGCCTGCTCCAGCTCCCGGGTGACCTCGCCAAGCCTCCCCGCCTTCGCCGCCAGCTCCATCAGGTCAACCCGGGCGGGGGCGAGGCTTCCCGCCAGCTTGAGCAGCTTGTCGGCTGCCTCGTAGGCTTCCTTGTATTGCTGCAGCTCGTACTGGAGGTTGACCATCTCGGCTAGCGCCTCGCGGATGGGCTGTCGCTCCGCCGGCTCGTCGGAGCGCGCCAACTCGACGAACTTCGCGTAGTGCTCTACGGCGTCGGGGTACTTCCGTTGCTGCTTGTAGATCGTGGCGAGGTAGTAGTGGGCGGGCTTGAGCTTGGCGTCCAACTTCAGCGCCTGTTCGAACTCGCCAACTGCCTCGCTGAACTTGCGCTCCTGGTACAGCGCCTCGCCCTTGAGAAAATGGGACAGGGCGTCTTCGGCGCCGGCGGGTCGAGCCACCGTGCCCAGTAGCAGGAGCACAGCCATCCGTGTCGTCGCCTTCATGTCACTGACCTCCTCGCTTCCTGCTGAACGTCAGCACCACCGCGCCGGAACCTCCGACCACCACCTCATCGCTGCCGTCCCCATCGAGGTCGGCCACGTCGAAGGAGTTCACGGCCAGGGCGTCCGGCCACGTGCACAACAGGTCGCCCTTCGCCTCGCAGACGGCGATGCCGCGGGTCGCCGCGACGATCTCCCGTCGCCCGGTTCCATCCAGGTCCCCCATCTTCAGGGCGGTGGGGCCACACCGACAGGCGTTCGGCCAGACTCGCCCCCCGTCGGGGGACAGCGCCTCCAGGCACCCGAGGCCGAGGATCGCCTCTTCGCCACCCACGCCGTCGAGATCGTGGAAGAGCAGTCCGGTACCCCGCACATAGCTCGGACGGTCCCGCCGTTTCGCGACGTGATCGAGCGCGCGCAGGAGCGTCCCGTCCGGGCCGTAGGCGTTCACGCGGTCTTCCAGGACGGCGAACAGCTCGCCGGGGCTGCCCTCCTTGGCGCACCGCACCTGAACCTCCCGCGGTTCCCCGTCGGTCTGCGCGTGCCACAGCAGCGCGCCGCGCTGGCTGAGCACGGCCAGCCCCTGGCGGTACCACAGGAACACCAGGTCCTGCTTCCCGCCGCTGAGCTTGCCGACGCTTAGATTGGTGACGAGGCAGAGCCGGCCGTCGAGATTCAGCCGACCTTCCCAGAGCTTCCGGCCGTCGCTGTGGAAGGCGTAGTACATGGCGCCGTCCGTCGCCACTACTTCCTGCGCCTCATCGTCGTCCAACTGCGCGGCGGCCACCCGCACGTTCATCCATCCAGTCTCCTGTTGCCAAAGGAGGCTGCCGTCGGCCCGCATTGCCAGGAGCACGTTGTCTTCGCACCCCACCACGACCCCTGGCTCTTCCCCCTCCTCGAGTCGGACGAGGACCAGGTCGTTGACTGTGGGCACGTCGGACTCCCACAGCAGCTTGCCCGCGAGGTCGTAGCGCTTCAGCGTGGCGGCTCCCGCATACACGGTGCCGGTGCGGTCGCCCGTCGCGCCCGTAGCGGCGACGTGCGTCTGACAACCGCACGGATGCCGCCACAGGAGGTCCCCGTTGCTGCCGTCGAAGGCGTAGAGATCGTCAGCGAAGGCGAGCAGCTCCTTCCGGCCGTCCCCGCGGAGGTTCGCGGCGAGCGTGAGATACGTTCGGGTCCCAACGTAGTTCCGCCAGAGGGTCTCGCCGGTCGGTTTCGCCACAGTGAGGAACGGCTCCATGGGGCCGGTGCCATATACCAACTCGCGGGCGCCGTCGCCGTCCAGGTCGAGGAAGTCCAGACAGCTCACGCCCGCGCCCGTGGCGATCTTGCCGAGCGGCGCGCCCGAGCCGTCCCACGTCTCCAGACCACCGCGGTAGTTCGCCGTGCCGGCCGCGATGACCGCCGGCTGCCCTCCTCCAGCAGGGCTGGCGGCGACGCGGTCTGCGCTCACGGTTGTCGGGGCGGACCACATGGAGCTTCCCTTCGCGTCGAACACCTCGATCTTGTCCCGCGATCCGACGATGATCTCCGCGCGGCCGTCCCCGTTGACATCGGCCACCGAGTAGGGGACATACCTGGCCTCCGTGGGCTTCGACCACAGGACGCGCCCGTCGCATGAGAGGACGGTGAGTGGACTCGACACCACGATCTCCGTCTTCCCGTCGCCGTCGAGGTCGGCCAGTTCGAGCGTCGTCGCCTTGACCTCGGCCTTGGCGACCCAGCGCGTGGCGCCCTGTGCGTCCCAGCACGTCACCCGATCGCCCGCCGTCACAACCTCCATGGCGCCGTTCCCGTCGAGGTCAGCGACGCGCACCCGGGCCAGGGACGGCGGGTTGGCGCCCTCCGCAGGTTTCGTGCGCCACCGAACAGTGCCGTCCAGGGACACGGCGCACAGCTCGGACCCCTGTACAACCAGAAAGTCCATGGCGCCATCCCCGTCCAGATCGGCCGCCTCCAGCCCGACGACGAAGGCCACTCCCGGACGCAGCCGCCGCGTGACCCGCCCACTGGCGAGAACGGCGATCTCGCCGGCCAGCGTCCCAACCACCAGCTCCTCGCGGCCGTCCCCGTCGACATCGCACACCAGCGGCGACCGGACCTGCCCCAGCGGTCGGTCCTGCCAGGCGACTCGCGGCTGGAGGACCGGCTTCGGCTCCGGCGGGGGCTGTGCGCTGGCCGACGCGCACAGCAACCCGAGGAGAAGCAGACCGCAGTTCGCTGGCTTGGCTCTCGAGACCGTAACGTTCATCTGTGACGCCTCCTGTCCAGAACGAGTCCGGCGCCTCCCGTCGCTTCGCGCGGGGTGGGATGAGGCCTTACGGTCGGACCTCAGAATTCCGCCGCGTAGTTCACGGTCGCAGTGCTGGCGACAACCACGTCGGTCCACTGGTCGGCCGAGGCGGCGTCGGCTTCGGAGTACGGCTGTCGCGAGGTGTAGACGCGCTCGGTGCCGATCTGCACCGATTGCACTTTGCCCAGCTTCGCACCCAGCGCTTCCGCGACGGTCTTCGCTTTCGGTGCCGCCTCCTGCACCGCGCGTCGGAGCGCTTCGAGCTTGTGCTTGCTGGGGTCCTTCAGCTCGAAGAGGACGAAGGAAGGACCTTGCTGGCCGCTGTACCGGCCGTACGAGTTGACGTTCGGCACCGTCCGAAGCGTCGCGCCAGCATCGAGGGCGACTTGCGCCAGCTCGGCAAGCCGGGCCGTGCTGAGTTGGGTCAGGTCCGTCACCACGTCCACCTGACTGGTGACGCGGTACCCGACGGTGGACGGGCTCGCGCTGGTGCCGGCGTAGTTGGTCTGCACCGGACGAATGTCCAGTGCCGCAACCTCGACGCTGCCCTTGTCGCCGAGCTTCGCTGTCAGCTTCTCCTTCAGCTCGGCAAGCAGCTTGTCATGCGCCGCCTGCGCCTCCGTCACCGAAGAAGCCTGGCCCGCCACGCTGAGCAGCACGCGCGCCACGTCAGGCTTGACCCGGACCTCGCCGGTACTGGTGACCGTGATGAGTCTGGCGCGGTCCCCCTCTTCCGCCCCTGCAAGCCGCGAAGCACCGGCCACCAGGCCGGCAAACACACCGACGACAACGGCTGCTCTGTTCATCGCGCGAGCCCTCCTTGCTGGGAGTATACCTCACTCCCGTCTGCGGAACGACCTGACGAACTCCTTCTCCGATTCGTCGAGGGTGCCCAGACTGAGCAACCACCTGCACTCCTCGCGAGTCGGCCGGCGCCTTGCCCCGGTCACCACGTCCACGAGCGGACGGCGACCGGCGACAGCCGAGCGCCCGATGTAGAACGTTTCGCTCCCCGGGAACCAAACGAATCGCCAGGGCTTCAGCGGTGCCCAGCCGCCGCGGAGCATCGGCGCCGCGAGGAAACGCCGGCCGCCAAACGTGGCCGTGCCCCCCGCATACAGTCGATGTGCCTTGCGATTGGGACCGTGCCACTACACGAACGTACGGTTCCCCCAACCCGGCACGAGGTGAACCGCTGAGCGACCGTCTGGCGCGCGCGCTCCGAGTACCTTCTGTGGATCGTCATAGAACCATCCATCTGGGAGAACCAATGTCCAGGCAGCGGCAAGGATCGGCAGCGCCACGGCCAACTTGCGTCGTAGAGACCGCCGCCGGCACATTGCGAAGCCGATCCCAGCGAGTGGGACCCAACCGAAGCTAACAAGCAAGGCGTATGC
>Ga0100387_10003212_pt1 | contig 13709 bp, 9 predicted proteins | sample CryGeymeta201511_FD_81547 | JGI IMG/M metagenome (GOLD analysis project Ga0100387, IMG submission 81547) | Groundwater microbial communities from Crystal Geyser aquifers in Utah, USA - Crystal Geyser metaG 2015-11 | ecosystem: Environmental > Aquatic > Deep subsurface > Groundwater | place: USA... | reverse complement strand
TATTTTCCATCCCTCACCCTTCAAGCATTAAAGAATTATAGAGGCGGCTCTTTAAAGAAGAGAAGCCTTTAGCAAATTGCTTTAATCTTTTTTCTCTTATTAACGCGTCCTCTTTTGATTTATATAATTCAAAATAAATTAATTCCATAGGTCTTATATTCTTTGTAGATTGTACCATGCCTTGATTATGTTTTTCCATTTTTTCTTTTGACCTTAATAAATAAACATGGAAAAACATAGATGCTTGAAGGGTGAGGGATTGATTGCGTTTATTCTTAAATATTATATAATAATTATTTAAATTATTAAAGAGCATGGGAAAACAATATATTGAAATTAAGTCTCGGGAAGAGAGTGAATTTCAAAAAGATTTAGAAAAAAGAGACGATTCAGATGCCCAAAGAATGGTTCGTTTTTTAAATTATCCCGATTTGACGCGCGATGAATCAAGCCCTTTATTTGAGCTAGTAAGGCGTATTAAAAATATCGGTCATTTTTTCGATTTTGACGAAATTAAGACCCCGGAAATCGTTCCATCTGATATTTGTTTTGATTTATTTAATTTTCCGATTGACCATCCGGCCAGAAGCAAATCAGACACATATTATGTTGATGATAAGCATATTTTGCGAACTCACACCACAATAATGTGGTATTACTACTTAAATTCAGAAATTATCAAAGAAAAAATTAAAAATAAACTTTCAATGGGCGCGCTTTCTTACGGAAAAGTTTATCGTAAGGACGAAATAGATAGAAATCATATGAATGTTTTTCATCAGATTGATGGCTGGTATCTTTCTCCGAAATCCAAAGAAATTATTACCATTGATGATTTGAAATCGGTTTTGACTGAAATCGCTCAAGCTATTTTCGGCAAAGAAATAAAATTCAGGTTTAATATTGATAAATTTCCGTATACTGACCCAAGTTGCGAAATGGAAATAGAAGTGGACGGCCGATGGGTGGAAGTTTTAGGTTCCGGCATTGTTCACCCCGATGTTCTTAGAAATTTGGGGGTTGACCCAAATAAATACAATGGCTGGGCTTTTGGGTTTGGTTTGGAAAGATTGGCGATAATAAGTATGAGTTTGCCCGATATCCGTCTGCTTTGGTCTAATAATCCAAAAATAAAAAAACAGTTTCGGCTGGGGAACAAATATGTTCCGGTAAGTAAATACCCCTCAATCACAAGAGATATCTCTTTCGTGGTTGATAATAATTTTATTCCCAACGATTATTTTGATTTAATAAGGGATATGGGCGGAGATTTAGTAGAAGAAGTAAAATTAATTGATAAATATGAGGATGTGAAAAAATTCGGCGAAGGCAAAATAAGTTATACTTATCGCATAGTTTATCAAAGCAATGATAAAACTTTGACCTCATCGGAAGTTGACGAAATTCAGAAAAAAATTTACCATCAAACAGCAAATCAGTTTAATGCGGAAATTAGATAAAAAACATATGGCGCTATCGTCTAGTCCGGTCTAGGACGTTGGATTTTCATTCCAAAAACCCGGGTTCAAATCCCGGTAGCGCTACAAGAATTAATATTTGTACTATTGTAATTAATATTTTATGGGTAAAGAACAATTAATTCCAAATTTTGAATTAATAAAATCAAAAAAAGAAATTGAATGGAATAATAAAGAAAAAGAGGTTGAGGGCTGGGGAGATAAATTAGGACGAGGAATTGATGAAAAAATAAAAAACATCGTTGTAGCTTTTGATATGATTGGATTGCCAACGAGTAGTTCTTGCGAAGGCCATTTGGACCATGGTTATAGCGCGCCTTGGATTGGTATTAAGGCGCCGAATGAACCAGCTGAAAGATTCATAGATCAAGATAAAATTTTCCAAAAGATTGCAGATGAATATAATCTTTCCTTAGATGATATGGGACATAAGGAAAATAGAGAAATTTATTTTAAAGCTTTTGATGAATTTGAGAAAAACGGCGAGACTTTGGAATTTCAGCAATGGAGGCAAAAAAATCAGGAATTAATAAGAAGGGCATCAGAATTATTAAATAAATTTTATAAAGAAAGAAAAGTTTTAAAAAATATTAAACTTGGAATTATTGAATATGCTGAGGGTGAATTTAGAATTTATAATGGTGGCGAAGATTATCATCCAATAACTGAGGAAAAATTTGAAAAATTAACAGAAGAACAAAAAAATGAATTATCGCAAAGATTGAAACAATATCAAAATGAAATGAAAGAATTTGCAAAATTTTTGAAAGAAAAAATTTTTTAAAATCAATGAAAATTCTCGCGGTTGAAACAAGTTGTGATGAAACTGCTTTAGCTCTTATTGAAGCAAAAGGAGATTTTTTGATAAAAAACCGCTCCGCCTCCGCCAGAGTTGGCGGATGGCAGATTAAAATTTTAAAAAATTTGGTGGCGTCGCAAATAAAAATTCATCGACCATTCGGTGGCGTAGTGCCGAATTTAGCTAAACGCGAGCATTTACGTAATCTGCCACTATTGTGGCAGAGAATTATGAATAAAGAAGTAAGAATTAAGAATAAAAACAAAAAAACCATAATTCATAATTCTAAATTCATAATTCCCGACTTGATTGTCGTAACCGTCGGTCCCGGGCTTGAGCCGGCATTATGGACCGGCATAAATTTCGCGAAAGAATTACAAAAAATAAAGAATAAAAAAATTAAGATTGTTGGCGCGAATCATTTGGAAGGCCATTTATATAGTTTTCTTCTTGAGAAGAAAATCGCAGTGTCAAATGTCAATCCGCCAGCTGGCGGACAAATGTCAAATGTTTTCCCAGCAATAGCATTGCTGGTGAGCGGAGGACATACTATTTTAGTTAAAATGGATTCGTTGGTAAAATATAAAAAAATAGGAGAAACAAGAGACGACGCAATTGGCGAGGCATTTGATAAAGTCGCGAGATTATTAAATTTGCCTTATCCGGGCGGTCCGGAAATAGAGAAACTCGCAAAAAAAGGAAATTCAAGCGCGATAAATTTTCCGCGTCCCATGCTTAACCAAAAGAATTATGATTTTAGTTTTTCGGGATTAAAAACAGCGATACTCTATTATTTAAGAGATAATAAACTACAAACTACAAATTACCAACTAAAAACTAAGATAGCCGCTAGTTTTCAACAAGCCGCTTTTGACGTTTTAATCAAAAAAACTTTGCGAGCCGCCAACGAATTTAAGGCGAAATCAATTTTTATTTCCGGTGGCGTAGCGGCCAATAAAACATTACAGCAACAATTTAAGTTAAATATTAATCCGCCTCATCCGCCGACTGGCGGAGACGGACAAATATCAAAGGTCAAATTTTTTGCCCCATCAAAAAATTTTTGCGGCGATAACGCGGCAATGATTGCCGTTGCCGGATACATAAATTATTTACAAAAGAAAAATAGGCGATTAATAGCTAATGGGAATTTAGGCATATGAATTTTCAATTAAAAAATTTCGATTGGAAACTTAATTTAGCGGTTTTATTTTTAGGGGCAATGGGATTGTTGAGTTTAGCGAGCGTAAAGCCGGATTTATTTTATAAACAGTTTTTATTTTGGTTTATCGGCATCGCGTTTGTTTTTTTAATAGTCGCTTTTGATTGGCGGTCATTGGTCAATTATCGCGGTATTATTTTGGGATTTTATTTTATTATAATCGCGCTTTTAATCGTCACTTATTTTTTTGCGCCGGTTGTTCGGGGAGTTAAGGGATGGCTGATGGTCGGTTCTTTCCAGTTTCAGGCTTCGGAATTTGCCAAGCTTGCGTTAATTATCGTTTTTGCCGGATTTTTCAAGAAAAAACATATTTCCATAGCGAGAGTTTCAAATTTATTGGTTTCATTCATTTATTTTCTTATTCCGGCCTTGCTCGTGGCGATTCAGCCGGATTTTGGAACAGTTATCATTTTATTTTTTATATGGTTTGGGTTTCTTTTGGTCTCTGGCTTGCGGCCGAAACATATAATTATTTCTTTATTAATTTTTTCCGTTATCGCGGCTGTAATGTGGTTTAGCGTTTTGGAAAATTATCAAAAAGAAAGAATTATGGGCGTATTTTTTCCGGGTAGAGATATGCTGGGGATAAATTATAATGTTATTCAATCAAAGATCGCCATTGGCTCAGCCGGATTTTTTGGTAAAGGTTTTGGACAGGGAACGCAGGTTCAATTGGGTTTTTTACCGGAAGCCCAAACAGATTTCATATTCGCGGCGCTAATTGAAGAATTCGGGTTGATTAGCGGCTTTTTAGCGATAACGGCTTTTATTATTTTAATATTCAGAATAATAAGAATTGGAATTGATTCGGAAATTAATTTTAACCGGTTTATTTGTTTAGGGGCGGCCATTCTTTTTATCACTCAGTTTATTTTAAATATTGGTTCTAATTTGGGTTTTATGCCGGTTGTCGGGGTCACTTTTCCGTTTTTGAGCTATGGCGGTTCTAGTTTGTTGACTAATTTGATTATTTTAGGCATTATTCAATCCATTGTTGTCCGAAAATAAATCAAAATTTTCAATTTCTAATTTTCAATTTTCATTAAATGATTCAATTTAACAATTTTCAATTACGTTTGTAAATTGATAATTAAAAATTATCAGTTATTATCATTTTGATTTTTATATATGAAGTTATTTTTCATAAGTTTTATTATTGGGATTTTGATAATCGGCGCCACGATTGGCATTTTTATTTTTGTTTCAAAACTTCAGCTATTGTCGGAATTAAAAGAAACGCCGACAATTATTAATATTCAAAAAGGAGATGGTTTTGGCGAAATAGCGGACGAACTTTATGTAGCCGGACTTATTAAATCAAAAACTGTTTTTAAGACTTACGCGCTTTTAAGCGCCAGCGCGCATCGTTTACAGAACGGTAAATATAAATTTAACTCTCCAATTTCAATTCCGGGATTGGTCAGCGTTTTAAAAATCGGTCCTAAAGATATTTCGGTGTTGATTTTTCCGGGAATGACGCTTAAAGAAATTGATGATAAATTGTCGCAAGAGAATATTATCGGAGCGGGCGATTTAATATCCACTAATCGACAGATTGAAGAATTGAAAAATCGTTACGGTTTTTTATCTGAAGCGATTTCTTTGGAAGGATTTTTATTGCCGGATACTTATAATTTCCGTCAGGATTCTAATGTTGATTCAGTAATCGAAAAATTTCTGGATAATTTTAAAAATAAAGTAATGGCGATTATTGGAGAGGACTTGGCAGAGGGGGTTGACAAAAAAAACAGCGGTGTGTTAAGATTAATAACCATTGCGTCTTATTTGGAAAAGGAGGTTCCTGGTAATGATGACCGCCGAATAGTGGCTGGAATTATTGAAAAAAGATTGAAAATCGGAATGCCTATTCAAATTGACGCCACTGTTTTATATAATAAATGTTCCGGAAGATTTTCAGAATGCCCGTTGCTTGTAAAAAGTGATTTTAAAAAAGATTCGCCATACAATACTTATACTCGATTAGGATTGACTCCGACGCCAATTTCCAATCCGAGTTTGGATGCCATAAAAGCGGTAATTGAAAAAAAAGATTCCGGATATTGGTTTTACCTTTCCGACCCCAAAACTAAAAAAACGATTTTTTCGGAGAATTTGGAAAAACATAATATAAACCGTGCTAAATATTTGTTAAACAACAAATAATCTAAAACATATTCCCGTGAAACCAGAAGGGAGAAATTTTTATTTTTATGGCTAAATTACAAACTAAAATTTTTTCATCTCATCCGTTTCTTTCTCAACCTTTAATTAAACAACCCTTTTTAGCGGAGATTCAACATTCTTCATGGGATTGGTTTGTTAAAAAAGGAATCAAAGAGCTTTTCAATGAAATTTCTCCGATTAAAGATTCGAGTGGCAAAGGATTGGAACTTTATTTTATAGATTATTATTTTGACGAGCCGAAGTACGATGAAGAAACAGCTTGGTCCAAAGATTTAACGTTTGAAGCGCCATTGAGAGCCAAGGTCAAATTAGTCAATAATTTTACTAAAGAAACTAAAGAGCAGGAAATTTATATTGGCGATTTTCCGATAATAACTTCCCGCGGAACGTTCATTATTAACGGCGTTGAAAGAGTAGTTGTTTCTCAGCTTATTCGTTCGCCGGGAGTTTATTTCACCGCCAAGAATTATCACGGTCGCAAACTTTTCGGCGCTAAAGTTATTCCTGATCGCGGAAGCTGGCTTGAATTTGAAACTGACCACGATGGCTTTATTGGAGTAAAAATAGACCGCCATCGCAAAGTCGCAATCACGGATTTATTGAAAATATTCGCCTCGATTGCCAAACAGAAAAAATTTGAAAACAATGAAGATATTATTAAATTATTTTCCGATATTGATAACGGCCAGATTAAATTTATTGAAACTACCGTTAAAAAAAGCGGTAGCAAGGTAGTCCAAGATTCTTATGCCGAGGTTTATAAAAGATTAAGGCCCGGCGATTTGGCGACTTTTGAAAACGCCAAAAATTTGATAGACGCGATGTTTGAAAGAAAGGATAGATATAATTTGTCCGACCCGGGGCGTTTTAAATTCAATCAACGGCTTGATATTAAAGAAAGGAAAGAGCCGGTTCTTGATGTTGACGATATAATTTTAATTATCAAGGAAATAATTCGGTTAAACAACAATCCTACGGTTGAGCCGGATGATATTGACCATTTGGGCAATCGACGCGTTAAATCAGTAGGAGAGCTTCTTCAGGGCCGGTTGCGTATCGGTTTTGCGCGTTTGCGTAGAATTGCTACTGATAGAATGTCAACTTTAGATATTAATACTTTAACTCCGGTCCAAATAGTCAATACTAGGCCGCTGGTGGCGATTGTCAGGGAGTTTTTCGCCACTTCTCAATTATCGCAATTTATGGACCAAATAAATCCTTTAGCCGAGCTTGAGCATAAGCGCTTACTTTCTTCAATGGGACCGGGTGGTCTCACAAGAGAACGCGCCGGTTTTGAGGTGCGCGATGTCCATATTTCCCATTATGGTAGAATTTGTCCGATTCAAACTCCGGAGGGCCAGAACATCGGCTTGATAAATCGATTGTCGAATTTCGCTAGAGTCAATAATCTTGGTTTTTTGGAAACGCCTTATGCTAAAGTTAAAAACGGGAAAATTCAAGATGGAATTGTTTGGTTTGATGCTATTAATGAAGAGAAATATAAAATCGCGCAAGGAAGCACTAAAATAAAAAATAATAAAATTAAAGATGACGTCGTGGAAATACGCTATAAGGGAAAGCCGACGGTTTGTCAAAAGGAAGAGGTTGATTTTATTGATGTGGCGCCCAATCAAATGACCAGTATGGCCACTGCTTTGATTCCGTTTTTAGAGCATGACGATGCTAACAGGGCGTTGATGGGTTCAAACATGCAGCGTCAAGCAGTTCCTTCTATAAAGCCGTCTGTTCCTTTGGTTTCAACCGGTATGGAAGAAAAAGCCGCCATTGATTCGGGTCGGGCGGTTATCAGTCAGACAGACGGTGTAGTTGTTGAGGTTGATGCTAATAAAATTGTTGTTGAAGATTCGTCCGGAAAGAAAAAAATTTATAATCTTTATAAATTTAAGAGGTCAAATTATTTCACTTGTATTTCGCAGCAACCATTGGTTGAAAAAAGACAGAAAGTGAAAAAAGGAGATGTGTTGGCGGACGGCACTTCTATTGATAACGACGCGCTGGCTTTGGGACAGAATCTTCTCGTTTCTTTTATTTCATGGGAAGGGGCCAATTTTGAAGACGCTATAATCCTTTCCGAAAGAGTCGTGAGAGACGATTTATTTACTTCTATTCATATAGAAGATTTTTATTGCGATGTTCGCGAAACAAAACTTGGCGCGGAAATGACCAGTTCTGACATTCCCAATGTTTCTGAAGAAAAATTGAAAAATCTTGACGAAGAAGGAATTATCAGAGTCGGCGCCGAAGTGAGGGCAAATGATATTTTAGTGGGGAAAATTTCTCCTAAGGGAGAAGCGGAAGTTTCTTCGGAGGAAAAATTATTAAGGGCGATTTTCGGAGAAAAAGCTCGCGACATTAAAGATACTTCTTTGGTTATGCCGCACGGAAAATCAGGACGTGTGGTCGGAGTAAAAATATTTTCGCGCGACCATGGAGACAAACTTGAACCGGGGATTATTAAAAGAATTCAAGTGGAAGTGGCGCAGTTGAGAAAGGTGAGAGCTGGCGACAAATTGGCTGGCCGGCACGGTAACAAAGGCGTTATTTCGCAAATTAGGCCAGTGGAGGATATGCCTTATCTTGAAGACGGCACACCAGTTGATATTATTTTAAATCCGCTCGGAGTTGCTTCTAGAATGAACTTGGGGCAGATTTTGGAAACACATTTGGGTTTGGCGGCCGGCAAATTGGGTTATCGCGCGGTGTCACCGATTTTCTGCGGCGCTACGGAAAATGAAATTAAGGAAGAACTTAAAAAAGCCGGATTGCCGATTGATGGAAAATTGAAAGTTATTGACGGCAGAACGGGTAACGCTTTTCCAGTGCCGGTAACAGTTGGCTATATTTATATGCTGAAACTTAATCATTTAGTTGAAGACAAAATTCATATGAGGTCAATCGGCCCTTATTCTTTAATCACCCAGCAGCCACTTGGAGGAAAAGCTCAATTCGGAGGACAGAGATTCGGAGAAATGGAAGTTTGGGCTCTGGAAGGATACGGAGCGGCTCATACTCTTCAGGAAATTTTAACGATTAAATCGGACGACGTGTTGGGTAGAACCGCCACTTTTGAAGCGATAATCAGAAATGAAAAAATTAAAAGTCTTAATATTCCCTCGGCCTTTAATGTTTTATTGAATGAAATTAAAGCACTGGGGTTGGATATAGAGCCGAAGGAGTAAGAGTAGTATCGATGCGAATATACGAATTATACTAATGATACGAATATAATTGTATCGATGTGAATTACAAATATCTATTTTATTTGTATAATTCGTATTTATTAGTATATTGGTATCGATACTCATTTATGAATTTATGGATTTCAAATCATTAAAAATACAAATAGCGTCTCCGGAAAAAATTTTATCGTGGTCGCACGGCGAAGTGATAAAACCGGAAACCATTAATTATAGAACTCAGCGTCCGGAACGCGACGGACTTTTTTCAGAGCGAATTTTTGGGCCGACTAAAGATTACGAATGTTATTGCGGCAAATATAAGAAAATCCGCTATAAGGGCATTAAATGCGATAAATGTGGCGTTGATGTCACTAAATCGTCCGTGCGGCGCGAAAGAATGGGACACATTGTTTTGGCGGCGCCGGTATCCCATATTTGGTTTTTAAAGAGCGTGCCGTCAAGAATTGGATTATTTATCGACGCGCCCATTCAAAAGTTGGCAAGGGTTATTTATTACGCCGCTTATATCGTGATGTCGGTTAATGAAGATAATAAAAAAAGAATTCTTGAGGAAATAGATAAAGAATTTAAGGCGAGAAAAAAGACGATTGCCAAAGAAAAAACCAAGGAATTTGAAGAAGAGGCGAAGAAAACCAAAGACCTGCTTGCTTCAATTTCGGTGGGCAAAATTTTAAACGAAGCGGAATATTTCAGTTTGTCAAAAAAATTCTCTACGGTCTTTGAAGCCGGGAGCGGAGCGGAAGCAATCAGAAAAATTTTGGAAAAAATAAATTTGGAAAAAGAAGCGGTAAAGATAGAAAAAGAGATAAAGAGTGGCAAAGATTCAATCCGTCAGAAAAAACTTCTTTATAAATTAAAGATAATCAATTCGTTCGCAAAAAATAAAATGCGGCCGGAATGGTTGATATTTACGGTTCTGCCGATTTTGCCTCCGGACCTTCGACCAATGGTGGCGCTTGACGGCGGCCGTTACGCCACGTCTGACCTTAATGACCTTTATCGGAGAGTGATAAATCGCAACAATCGCTTAAAGAAGCTTTTGGAAATCAAAGCGCCGGAAATTATTGTTACTAATGAAAAAAGAATGTTGCAGGAAGCTGTTGACTCTTTGATTGATAATTCTGCTCGTTTTGGCAGTCAGCAGCAAATGTCGTCTCAGCGTCGGCCACTTAAATCTTTGGCTGATATTCTCAAAGGAAAAGAGGGCCGTTTCCGTCAGAATTTACTTGGCAAGCGTGTTGATTATTCGGGGCGTTCGGTTATTGTTGTCGGTCCGGAATTGCCGCTTGACACTTGCGGTTTGCCGAAAAAAATGGCCTTAGAACTTTTCAAGCCGTTTGTCATCAGTGAGATAATTAAAAGGGGTATGGCTTATAACATCAGAAATGCCAATCGTTTAATAGATACCGCCACTCCGGAAATTTGGGGAATTTTGGAAGAAGTCATAAAAGACAAAAAAGTTTTGCTTAACAGAGCGCCGACTTTGCATCGTTTAGGCATTCAAGCCTTTAAGCCGATTTTAATAGAAGATTTGGCGATAAGGATTCCGCCAATGGTTTGCGCGGCTTTTAACGCGGACTTTGATGGCGACCAGATGGCTGTTCATTTGCCGCTTTCTGAGGAAGCTCAAAAAGAAGCTTCTGAATTAATGCTTGCTTCCGGCAATATTTTAAAGCCGGCGAATGGCGACCCAGTTGCTCAGCCGACCCAAGATATTGTTTTGGGCTGTTATTTTTTGACGCGGATAAAAGATGAAAATGAAAAAGAAACTAAAAAAATGAAAACTTTTTTTAGTCCGGAAGAGGCAATCATGGCTTGTGAATTCGATAGTGTTAAAATTAACGAATTGATTAAGGTGAGATTGCCGGAAATAGAAGAATTAATAGCGACTAGCGTCGGCAGATTGATTTTTAATAAAATTGTTCCGGAGGATTTCGGGTTCGTCAATAAAACGATGGACAATAAAGAGCTCGGGAAATTCCTTTCCGGCCTTATAGACAAATACGGGTTGAAAGATATCTGGAAGATTTTGGATGAAATTAAAAAATTAGGATTTAAATATTCGGCTTATTCCGGCGTGAGTTGGGGAATGAATGATTTAATTGTTCCTTTGGGAAAAAATAAAATTGTAAGCGTGGCGGAAAAGGAAGTGAATAATATTAAAGAACAATTTGAAGAAGGCCTTTTAACCGATGCCGAGCGTCACACGAAAATTATCAGTATTTGGGATAAGGCTAAAGATGAAATCGCTAAAGTAGTGCCGAAGACCCTTGACCCTAATGGTTCAGTTTATTCAATTATTAATTCCGGAAGCCGTGGTTCGTGGTCTCAGCCGATTCAAATGATGGGTATGAAAGGATTAGTGGCGAATCCGCAGGGAGAAACGATTGAATTGCCAATTAAGTCGTCTTACAAAGAAGGATTAAGCGTTTTGGAGTTTTTCATTAACACGCACGGCGCTAGAAAGGGATTAACCGACACAGCGTTGAAAACCGCTCAGGCGGGATATTTGACCAGGCGTTTAGTTGACGTTTCTCAAGATTTAATAATTAGGGAAGAGGATTGCAAAACGATAAAGGGCAGAACTATTGTCCGCAAGGACGGCGATGATTACGGCGTTTCTTTCAGCCAGAGAATTTTCGGAAGAGCCGGTCTTAACGATATTAAAGTCGGAAATAAAGTTTTGGTTAAGGTCGGAGAAATTATAAGCCGACAAGTCGCTCAAACAATTGAAAATTCTTCAATTAGTCAGGTGGAAGTGAGATCGCCGATGGAATGTAAAGCGGCTTCGGGTATTTGCTCAAAATGCTATGGATATGATTTGTCAAAAACTCGGCCGATTGAAATCGGCGAAGCAGTCGGTGTAGTAGCGGCTCAATCAATCGGAGAGCCGGGCACCCAGCTTACCTTAAGGACATTCCATACCGGAGGCGTGGCGGGTGTTGATATTACTCATGGTTTGCAAAGAATCCAGGAATTGTTTGAAGTCCGCATTCCAAAAGGAAAAGCGTATTTGGCGGAAGCGGATGGCGTAATTGAAGACATTGAACAGCGTAAAAACCTTAAAGTGATTTTATTGAAAATCGTTGATAAAAAGAAAAAGGCGAAGATTGTTGAATATTCGGTGGCGTCAGCGGCGGCAATTTTTATTAAACCGAAAGACCGCGTTTCCATCGGCGACCAGCTTTGTGAAGGAAGTATTGATTTACAGGAACTTTTTAAATTTAAAGGGAAAGAAACAACTGAACGTTATATTATAAATGAAGTGCAGAGGATATATGCTTCTGAAGGAAGCGCTATCAACGACAAACATTTGGAAATAATCGTTAAACAAATGTTCTCGCGTGTGATGATTAAGGAATCTGGCGACACAAATTTTGTCCCAGGAGAAATAATAGAAAAAGGTATTTTAATGGAAGCTAATAGAGAAATGAAAAAGAAAGGCAAAAATCCGTCCTTGGCAAAACAGCTTTTAATGGGAATCACAAAAGTTTCTCTTACCACTTCCAGTTTCTTGTCAGCAGCGTCTTTCCAGGAAACGGCGCGTGTGCTTGTTGCGGCTGCCAGTGAAGCCAAAGAAGATAAATTAAAAGGATTAAAAGAAAGCGTTATTATCGGCAGATTGATTCCGGCGGGCACGGGGATGAAAAAATTAGATTAGTGTTGGTTTTTTACCCTCAACTTGAATTTTTGTCAGTTTTAATTTTCCTTCCACAATTTTTGATTCTAAAATTTTTACGCGCTTATTGTTTATAAAAGTGAAAGTTCCGGGTTCCGGGTTTAGGGCCCGGATTTTTTGTTCTATCTCAAGCGCGATTTTTCCGCCTTTATTTTGCGCTTTTTCCAAATCATCGGGTTTTATAAAGGCGTCTTTGATTGCGATTTTTTTTGTGTAAGTGACTTGCGATTCGTTTTGCATGGTCGCATTTTTAATTTTTTCCTCAATATTCGGTAGAGTTTCAATTAATAAATCTGCGCTTAATTTCGCCAAGGCGTTATATAATTTTGAAAATTGAAAATTGGAAATTGGAAATTCCAATTCTCGCTTTGCGAGAATTGGTCCATGGTCTATTTTTTCGTCCATTAAATAAAGAGTTGTTCCGGTTATTTCGTCGCCGTTCAAAATCGCGTTTTGAATAGGAGAAGCGCCACGATATTTCGGTAGAAGCGAAGGATGGACGCCGATTGTCCCAAGTTGCGGAATTTTCAAAATTTCTTTGGGGATTATTTGGCTATAGGCCGCAACTATAGCGAAATCAGGCTTGATTTCGTCAATTTCCAATTTCCAATTTCCAATTTCCAAATTTTTTAGTTGAAAAACTTTGATATTATATTTTTGCGCTATAAGTTTTATTTCTGGCGCAGTAATTATTTTTTTTCTGCCAACCGGTTTGTCGGGATTGCAAATAACAGCCGAAGGGATATGGCCGGCTTTGATAAGTTTTTCTAAAATTATGGCGGCAAATTTAGGAGTGCCGAAAAATATGTATCGCATAGTAATCAGGAACTAGTAATTAGTAACTAGGAGATAAATTTTATTAAGCCCTGTTTTCTATTTACTGTTTACTAGTTATTTTGTATATCTTATTTATTTTATCTATAAATAAAATTCCGTTTAAATGGTCTGTTTCGTGCTGGAAAACTCTGGCGCACAGGCCTTCGGCTTTAATTTTTATTTTGCGGCCGTTTTTATCAAAACCGGTTATGGTTATTTTTAGGGAGCGTTCCACTTCGCCGTGGATTCCGGGAACACTTAAACATCCTTCTTCAATAATTTCCGTTTGTTTAGAGAATTTTATTATTTC